>ERZ1740072.1059-NODE-1059-length-10768-cov-10.064781_pt1 | contig 10768 bp, 12 predicted proteins | sample MGYA00581733_ERZ1740072 | MGnify/ENA primary metagenome ERZ1740072 (study PRJEB43018, sample SAMN04849741) | marine metagenome | isolation source: floating plastic debris | place: Pacific Ocean | collected 2008-08-30 | study: EMG produced TPA metagenomics...
ACCTTGGTCATGGAATGACATTGCTTCCTATCCCACTTTTTTCTGAGGCACGACCGGATATACCTCTCAAGGACTGCTCTTTAAAAAAGTTCACATCTTTTTAAACATTCCTGAGGGGAGCCCATGACACTAACCCTAGGTCGATCGACAATATCAGAAAAAGCCGTTTCAAACGTTGTCCAAAGAATTGGGTCTACTTCAAACTTCCCTAAAATCCTTTCTGTCAACGCGATCAGATCAGCCATCGCCCGTCCTAAAACAGATGCAGGCAAAACACGCAGACAAACAAGTCTGTATAGCCCTAAGCTATCTAACCCCCTTGGGGGGCAGGGCTCGAATACACCACAATCGGTTTGATAGCGATTTCCCAATAGTCCCGTCCAATTTGGGTTGAGCTGAGGATAGAGCCAAAAACATGTGCTTGAATTTTGGCCCCCAGTAGGCGCTCGTAAAAGTTTGTCCAGCCTGATTCCATGTCCTGTTTGGGTACCTCAATAACCAAGGTACTTTCTCGCTTAGACACCTGGGTAATCGGGTAGCTGTGGATCAATCTGTAATGGTTTTGACGCTCTTCAACTTGAAAATTGCCGCTGACAATGGTGAGACGATTATTAATTTCCTGGAGACGATTTACGGTTGCTTGTAAAAGCTTTACCTCAATCAGTCTGCGCTTTTTACGAACTTGGAACGGGTCTAATTGCAGTCCGTACTGCTGCACCTGGTCAATTACATCGTCAAACCGAGTTAGCTCATTACTATGGCCTATCTCAAGATCCAGAACAACTTGCCCATTATTCAACAGGTGGGTTTGAAGCTGCGGCCATTTTTCGATTACATTTAGCCCAGCATTGGCGGCACTGACTGGGGCTGTCCGATGAGGCCGCTTGCCCGTCCGGTTTGCTGCGGAAGCACCGTTCGAGCGGAAACGATTTTTGATTTTGGGGGTTAAATCCGGAATGCTTTGTTCACTGTTAACCAGCGGTTGATTAAAGGCGGCATTGTAAAGCCGCTCAAACGCTGGCTGATCCCGGTAGTGCAACAGTGGTTCATTCAGCGCGATTAAACGTTCGCGCTTTGCCTCAATATGATGGTCGGCCAGGAGGGCTAACCGGCTGGGCTGGGGTAAATCAACGGTCGCACCCACTGCTGAATGGGTAGATAGATCAACCATTACCTGCTCAAAATCCTTGGGTAGCCTTCCCGAGGTTCCGTTTTTTTTAATCCAAATTTGTTGGGGAATCTTAGAGATATCAGTAGTTTTTTTGATCGGAACAGTACTGATGTTGCCACGAAATGACAGGGGCTGTGTCGTGTAATATTCCGCTGGGATGTCTGCCAGGGCAATTTTTCTCATGATTCTGAATCCGCTTGGAGAATGGCTGGAGTTACCCTTAGGTGGGTGTGGGTTGGCAGATGCAGATTCTGTCTTTCGGTACTTTTTGCTGAGTTTAATCGTTCTAGTTTAACTAAAAACTTGCACCAGTTTCAATAGGGCTCGCCAAGTTGGTAAAAATCTGAAAAGACGGGCGTAACCAAAAACAAAAAACGGTTATGAAAACCATTCGGTCGTGAACCAAAGAAGTGTGGGAAACGTCATATAAAGGGATGCTATCTACCCTACACCAATGGATTGCCCCTATTGCGACCATTCTAAGACTCACAAGCACGGTAAAACCAGCAATCGAGCCCAGCTAGTTCATAACGAAGAGGTTAAAGAGATTGAAACTGACCAAGTGATTGCTGATGAGATGTGGTCATTTGTAAAAAAAACAGAAACACTGCGGACCTGAGGATATCAACCTAGGAGATTGCTGGATAGGGGTGAGTTTAGCCCAGAAAAGTGGGCTGGTTCTGAGTGCTCGGGTGGGTAAGCATACCGATGCATTCTTAGCGGAGCTTATCACTAGCACCGAAGGCAAAACCAATTGCAAGAGCTGGTATACCGACGATTGGGGAGGCTATGAGCGAGTACTGCCACCTGAGGTGGTACATATTGTTGGAAAAGAGAACACCCAACGATTGGAACGAACGAATGGCATCATCCGCCAACAGACTGGTCGTTGGGGTCGTGACCTACTTTAACTGGATATGGCAGCATAGTCGCACACGAGATACCGCTGCTCAGAGAGCAGAGATATCCACGGAACCTTGGTCATGGAATGACATTGCTTCCTATCCCACTTTTTTCTGAGGCACGACCGCTGAGACTCCGAAGATTAGCAATACAAGCAACCTCATTAAGATTGCATGAGATAGGGGCAATCAGCATCGTTTTTGTTCCGATACGCACTAGGTTAAGAAGAGGTTAACTTAGGGGTGAAACTGCCTTAAGGCTTCCTAGTTGTCGCAGTAAGAACGTGCAATTCCATGTCTAGCTATCCAAAACGTAGGCAGAGTTTGACCTCTGCGCTAACCCGATATCAGCACAGAATCTTGCTGATGGGCAGTGGATTGCTAGTCACTCTGATGCTGGTAGTACGATTTTTTAGCCCGATTCCTATTCGCCACCTGACCCGCGATCCGCTGGTTTTAGCGGAGAAACCATTTTATTTTGGGTTTCTTTCCAACGTGGGAATTTTGATGTGGTGCTTTAGTGCCGCGATTTGTCTGTTTAGTAGTCTGCTGCTGTTGCTCGCCAAAGATAAGCGAGAGTCTGTGCTCTTTTTTGGTGTCTTTGGCGGGCTAAGCCTATGGCTAATGCTGGATGACCTGCTGATGATCCATGAGGTGCTTGATGAGACGCTGCGTCTGATTCCAGAAAAAGTCACATTTATGGTTTACGGTCTATCGCTTATGGCCAGTCTGTACCGGTTTCGTAAGACCCTATGGAAAATGCAGCCGTGGCTGTTGGGTCTGAGTCTATTGTTTTTTGGGATATCTGTTGGGTTTGATGTGATTGTGCCCCAGGACTGGATTACGGGTGATGATGATGGGTATTTGTTAGAAGATGGCTTTAAGCTGCTGGCGATCTTTGTGTGGTCGGTGTATTTTAGTCGGGCGGCCTTGGAGAAACTTTTGGGTTTAGTGAAAACGTCGGTGAGGGTAAACTCATAGCGGTACTTGACGGGCAGCTGCAGCCACTGGCTTAGGGTTTGGGTTAGCCATGTTTGTTACAGAAATTGCGATGCTTTTCGACATTGAAAACTGGCTTAGCTAGATGCAGTAGGCAAATGGCCTGAGCAGTAGCTAGCAGTACCCATTGGGGTGCTTTTTGATTGATGAGGTCTGTTTCAGAGAATTTGTAGCTAAACTGTGGGCAGTAGTTTGGAAAATCGTGCCCATGGAACTGGCTGCTCTTTTGGCTTCGTTTTTATCTCCGTTTTTGCCTCATTTGCTGAAGTTAGGGAAGCCGGTGGCGGAGGAAGCGGGTAAGGCATTGGGTGGCAAGTTGGGGGAAGGTACCTGGGAAACGGCTAAAACAGCGTGGGGTAAGCTATCTGCGAAGGTGACAGCAAAACCTTTGGCGAAGGGAGCGGCGGAAGCGCTGGCGGAAAATGGTGAGGATGAGGATGCCCAGGAGATTTGGGTGTCGCAGTTGAAAAAGGTGCTGGCAGCGAACCCAGAGCTAGCCCGAGAACTGCAGACGCTGCTGGAGAAGGAGGCCAAGGTGGTCAATCAGGTGGCGCTAAAGGGGGTAAAGGCTGACTCCATCGAGGCGGGAAATTTGACCCAGGAAGCGGGTGCCAATGCGGAGCGAGTGAACCAAGAAGCGCTGACGGATGTGGAAGCAGGCAGTATTAAGCTGGGAGATATTAACCAGCGTGCATAGTGAGTATTTTCTAATTTAGCGAAAGGGTTACGCGGTGAGTTCTGAGAAAATTTCGCCTAAAGCTAAGCAAACCGCGCTGAGCAATGTCAATGTAAAGGGTGATCTCTCCATAGAGGGAGGTATTACTCAAAAGATTGATATTCACGAGGCTCCGCGAGAGAAACTGACGGGGATTCCCAACAATAGTCCGTTGGGAACAGGAAAATTTGTGGGGCGGAACGGGGCACTGAAGCAGCTGCACGAACAGCTAACCCATGGCAGGGTAGCGGTAGTTGTTGGCATGGGAGGCTTGGGAAAAAGTGAGCTGGCCATGCGCTATGGTCAAAATCATGAAGCAGACTATGGCGGTGGGGTGTGCTGGATTAATGGGCGCACGGGGGATATGTTGACCCAGGTGGTGCAATATTGTCAGCTAAAGTTGGGGATGATGCTGCCAGAAGAGAAAGTAAAAGAATCTTTGAATTTAGGGCAGGCGATGGACTGGTACCTGAGCAACTGGCGCGCGGAAGGCCCTGTGCTGATGGTGTTGGATGATGTGATCAGTTTGGCGGACTGTCGGCCATTGTTGGAGCTGTTGTCACCTCGGTTTCGGGTGTTGATAACAACGCGGCAGCCAAAGCTGAATGCTGATTTTTATGAATTGGATCTAGAGCTTTTATCGCCAGAGGATGCTTTAGAGCTATTGGCGCATCTGGCAGGGCAACAGCGCATAGAAACAGAACAGGGTCTCGCCATCGATCTGTGCGAAACCCTGGGATATTTACCCCTGGGAATAGAGCTGGTGGGGCGACATCTGGCGACAAACCCATTTGTGACGGTGGCGGAGGTGAGTAACAGTCTGTCGCTGGAAAGTGAGCAGCTGCGGCCTCAGGACACTTATCTGATGGCGAACCAGCGGGGGGTGCGGGCAGCATTTGAGTTGAGCTGGCAGCGGTTGGACACAACGGCTCAGGTGCTAGGGCAGGTGCTGAGTCTGTTTGCACCGGGGGAAATACCCTGGGAGCTGGTGGATCGAGCGGTGGCAGGGTTAGAAATAGACGAGACAACATTAAGAGCCGCCAAGACCGCCCTAGTGCAGCAGAGTTTGTTGCAAAAAAATGATCAACTTACCCTGGCGCTACACCCACTGATACAGGAATTTTTTGAGAGTAGGCGACAGGCCCACGCGAATCGCGAACAGTGGCAGCAGAGCTATATTCAAGGTCTGGCAAACTATGCCGGTGAGATTCCCTATGTGGTGGTGCTGGAGCAGATTAAACAGCTAACGCCAGCCGTGCCACACTTAACCGCACTATTGCAACATTCCTTGGAAACTATTCCAGATGATTGTCTAGAACCACTGTTTCGAGGTGTCACCCGATTTTATGGTGGGCAAGCCATTTACAGTGTTGCCCAGGACTGGGCTGAGCAAGGACTTGCCATTTTGCAAACGCGTCTAGGTGAGGACCATCCGGATGTGGCAACGAGTTTGAACAATTTGGCGCTTTTATACAAGGATCAAGGTCGCTACAGCGATGCGGAACCGCTCTTTCTGCAAGCGATTGATATTATAAAACAACGCTTGGGGACGGAGCATCCCAACTTTACAGCGGTCTCAAATAACCTGACTGACCTCAGACAGACAAAACAGCGTAGCCGCACCAGACGACTACTCAGCTATGGGGCCATCGGCTTTTTAATGCCGTTGCGCTCCATGGCATAGTTCAGCTATTAGCCGCCCCTACACCGTGGAGCGCATTACAATCGCTTGGGTCAATTATGATGATCTGGCTTGTGTGGCGCTGGGGCCAAAAACGAGGCTGAGTTGTGGGCTCTGGGGCAACTCAATCCCAAACTATGGCAACACGCTAAAATTCAAAATCATGCAACCTGAGTCATCCTTAGTTCAATGACTACCGCAGAAGCTATATACGAATTAGTTAATCAACTACCCGAAGAGCAAGCTAAATTGGTCTGGCTATTTGCCCAGTTTATTCAACGAAATACACAGTCATCCATTGGAAAGCGCGCTATCCCAATAGGAACATTAACCAGCCTCAGAGGAATTGCTAAACAAGCTCAACTAGAGACCGACCAAGAACTAACTGACGATCACACCAATTACCTTATCCACAAATATCAATGAAGGTCCTGGTTGATAGCAATTTGACTGAATCCCACTTTTAGTTACCCATGCCTCCTGTTTCCCATCCATTTAGCAAAGGATTATTAGTTGTCTTGATGAACTATAACGATCACGCTCCACCTCATGTGCATGTGAAGTACCAAGGCGATGTGCAGAGTTATCGCATCACGATAAAGACACGGCAGTGGTTGCAATCCGGTAAAAAGTTACCAGCTAAGCTAAAGCGGTTAATTGAAGCATGGGTGGAGGTTCATGAAGAGGCATTGTTGCAGCAATGGCTGCGGGCTATGAATAACGAAGTAGTTGAAATCGTGGGGTGATTGAGCGATGTGGAATGAGTGGAAGACCTATGCCAGTAATGAGAGCCATTGGGCAGAGTCAAACGAAAAAGGGCTACTCAAAGCAGAGTATTTGGGAGAGTATATCCTGAGGCTATGGTTTGAAGAGGTATTAGATGTATCGATCTATGATCTAGACTTTAAGCCTCTATTAATTGATGAAGAACCTGGTCCAGCTTTAAATCCCTTACGTCAGTTAGATCGCTTTCAATTCGTAAAAGGTGATGGCACGTTAGTATGGCCCAACCCTGAAACCGGGGAGTACGATCAATCAGCCATTGATTTAGCGCCTGAATGCGTCAGATTCTTCTGTGAACGGCATGGCACCTTAGTTAAGGCCTCTAGAGCAACAGCTACAGCCTAAAAAACAGCGAAGCAGGAATTTAGCTTTTTGCTCAACCCTCGGCATCAGACCTGGAACGAACACTGCAAACTGGAAAAAGGCCAGATTTTAGGAAGTATTCCGGAAGGACGCACAACGGTTCGACTACTTAAATTCAATACTTATGCTCGGGTCCAAGAACGGCAAAATCATCCTGATTGACTAGTTGCGGTTTACGCAACTAGTCAGATCGTCTAGATCTAACAAAATCAATAAGTTTAGGTATATATTTTTAGGACTGGACTGAAAATGGACTAAATTTTATCCCTGTGCGCGAAACTCCTGAAAACCTTGCGATCAAGACCTTACACGCATATGGGCAGCTAAGCCAGGTTAAATAACTCCAGATCCTGTTTCATAGAGCAGACTCCTCAGACTGACGCTCACCACGACTAGCCAAATGAATAGATCGAGCTGTGTGGATGAGCGATCGCACCCTCACCAGTTCGACCAAATTCCCAAAACCACTCTGTCTCAAAATAGATTTTGAAGTCTTACAAATAGACTCAACATAAAACTATCTGGTCTCAATTTAATAAAGAAATGATTGCTAGTTAATCGCTAGCGAACAGACCTTTGCATGGAAACGAAGAAACTTTGGTCGCCCTATAAGGCGCTTGGTAAAAGATAGGCCAGCAAACCACCAATCAAAGGTGTCAAATTACCAAAGTTTGTACGGCTCTGATTCAACAGGCTAGACCTCAAACCGAAAAAAAATCTCTGACTTGCTGCTTTAAATTGCATATGTCAATCCAATCAGGTGAACCAATCGGTAGCACAGGAATCTGCTGCTCAACAAACTGATTTCCTTTCTCAAGCAATAGCACTCCTAAACGAATCTGTTGAGAGACTTTCTAGTATCAAAATATTGACGAGTAAAAGTAGTCGATTCTGGAGACAGTCCATGAACAATATGGGCTAGTACGTCCAGCCCTTGAAACGATGACAGTGTGGCGAAGCTACCAAGATTGAAAAGTGGAGAGAATAACCGAATCGCAATACAAGCGATCGCAACTCCACCAGCTTAGTCAAATTTCCAAGAAACTGTACCGTCTCAATCAAGACCAGAATGTCCCACTTATAGACTTAAAAAGATACAAATTAGTCTCAGCCTGATACATAAAATAATTGCCGGTCATTCGACGATGGCGGCAGCAAAAACTTTTTTTGCAAATGCAAGCAAGGCTCAAAGAGAGATTTTATGTCTAATTTCGGGACTCAAAACAAGACAGCTTGTATTAATTTAATACTAATGTTTGACGTCCTGCTACTTTGCTAGACCCCATTGAACAGACTTTTATAAATATGAAGAGCCCTAACAAATGCAGTAAATTAAATCGCTACGCTTTTTCAGTCTTAAAAATAGACTCTAAAGTATTGACATGAGGCTCAATATGAGTAGAGTGTGTCTAGCCATAAAACAGAGGTACATCCTCCCATGTCTGATATCGCCAACGCCTTAGAGAACGTCGCCACAGCTGTCAATGCCCTGGAGCCCCAGGCTGACCCCCAAAATCTAATGACCGTAGAAGCCGTACAAAAGGTGCTCAATCGTTCTCGAGCATCGGTATACCGCTATGCCAACACCGATGCTTTGGTACTTAACCCGCCCTTTGATCACACCCGGCTCAATCCAGAGTCCAGACAGCACAAAGAAGACCCGTTGATGTTTCATCCCAATGAAGTGGCTCGCTTTGCTCAAGATGTGCTCGGTATCAAGCAGGTCACTATTGAGATTAGTCAGCCACCAGAAACGCTAACTCATCAGTTATTACGTCAGGTATTAGCGGAACTCAAGGTCATTCGAGAGCTAGTTGAAAACACATCCGGCAGCGGTTTATCACAGTAGTTTCTTACATAGCTAAAATCTAGCTTTGGGTCATATCAAAATAGTTTTGTTTATGCTCTTGTCTTTCAGGCATATCAGCGCTTGTAGAGTTTCTGCTGTCTTCTCGGTTCAGATCTACAAAGCAGTGTTAACCTTGAATCAAGTAAGCATATTGGGCAAGTGCTAAACTTTGATACTTTCTAAACGCAATTTGGTGCAGATTAGTTGATGTTTACCCTAATGGATGCTGTCGTTCAGTACGTAACAAAAATCACCCTTTCATGAACAGACCGCCGTAGGGCTCGTTTTTAAGATCCAATTTTTTCTCTGGTTAAAACGCACAAAGCTGCGTCAAAATTACCTATTTTTATTGATTTTTTTGCATCCTTCACCATGGAATCTGCCAGTCAATTAGAGTCTAGTTCTGAGCCTCACCATAGCCCACTCGTAAATTTACTGGGTACGTTTATTGCATTGGCAACACTGACTCTACCCCTACTTACAGTTACCTATTTCTCTTCACCAACCATAGATAGCCTCAGGGAATTGCCCTATTCAGCAATACAAACTAACGAATAAGATCTAGCGGTACCATGGGGGCTGACTCCCTTTTCTCCTAAAATGCTATCGGGATAGACGGATTTGTGGATTCTATCTTGCATTAGTTATAAGTAGTTGGAGAAGTATCGTGGATTTATCTCGCATTTCTGCTCAACCCAAGCCGGGTTTGATCAATGTACTGATCGAAATCGCCGGGGGGAGCAAGAATAAATATGAGTTCGATAAGGATCTCAATGCGTTTGCCTTAGATCGTGTCCTATTTTCATCTGTCCAGTATCCCTATGATTATGGCTTTGTCCCCAATACGCTAGCCGACGATGGCGATCCGCTAGACGGCATGGTGCTAATGGATGAGCCCACCTTTCCTGGCTGTGTAATTGCAGCTAGACCCATCGGTATGCTCGAAATGATCGACGGTGGCGATCGCGATGAGAAAATTTTATGCGTTCCTGACAAAGATCCTCGCTATGTAGGGGTTAAAACTCTTGACGATGTTGCACCCCATCGCTTAGATGAAATTGCAGAATTCTTTAGAAGCTACAAAAATTTAGAGAAAAAAGTAACTGAAATCCTAGGCTGGAAAGGTCTAGACGAAGTCCAGCCTCTGATTGAGAAGTGTATCGCTGCGGCCAAGTAGTCCGGTCGTAGTGGGTACTCTCCGAATAGTGGATTAAGCATTATGGGGGCACATCAACGTATAAAATGTGTCCCTGTAATGCCCGCTGTTTGCTTGAGTTGGTTCTTAGATATCGACGACTAGAACGCCGATGGGGAATCACTCAAACCTCAGACGTCGGGGATAGCCCAATTTCTATGAGCATGCTTACCACTCGGGAATACACACCGTGAGTGTATCTGCCCATACTTTAGATAAAGAAAGTACACGGCAAGAGCCACCAGAACTCTCAATTCGTTTTTGGGGGGTGCGTGGTAGTGTACCCACACCCGGTGCTGCTACTGCATCCTATGGAGGGAATACCTGCTGTATCGAGGTCTTAGCCGATCAGCAGCGCCTAATTTTTGATGCAGGTACAGGACTTAGGGTACTCGGAGAACATCTCTGGCAACAGGCTAGCCCAGTCCAGGGACATCTGTTTTTTACCCATACTCAATGGGATCGAATTCAAGGGTTTCCGTTTTTTTTACCCGCGTTTGAATCAAAAAACCGGTTTCATATCTATGGTGGCACGGCTGCTAATGGGGCATCAATTAAGCAGCGTTTGACCACCCATATGCTCAAACCGGGGTTTGTCTTACCGCTCCAGGCAATGAAGGCAGAGCTAACGTTTCATGATGTTATGCCTGGAAACCCCATCAAGATTGGTGATATTACGGTCGAACCGCTAGGTCTAAATGGCCATACCAATGCTTTGGGATATCGCCTGAGCTACCATGGCAAATCGGTCGTATACGCGACTGATACTAGCGATGAATTCCTAGATGAAAATCTTGTCTTTATGGCCGATCGGGCTGATTTACTGATCTACGACGGTCTGTACGTAGATATGTGCGACCAGATTAATATGCATCCGGAACCAAAACCATGGAAAGCTGCTATCCAACTAGCCCAATCAGCCCAGGTAAAGCAGCTAGCCATGATTCACTATGGTCCTCGTCAAACGGATGCAGTGCTAGATGCCTTAGCTCGTCAGTTTCAAGATATTAAGCCAGACATATTGCTAGCGTATGAAGGCCTAGTCCTTAAGCTGGGCAGGGCTGATCTATCGTCGGTAGAAAAAAGATAATGGGGAGGTGACCTATCGTC
>ERZ1740072.1060-NODE-1060-length-10762-cov-74.423368_pt1 | contig 10762 bp, 3 predicted proteins | sample MGYA00581733_ERZ1740072 | MGnify/ENA primary metagenome ERZ1740072 (study PRJEB43018, sample SAMN04849741) | marine metagenome | isolation source: floating plastic debris | place: Pacific Ocean | collected 2008-08-30 | study: EMG produced TPA metagenomics...
CTCAAGTGGAATAAGGATTTCCTATCCGTCAGTTGACATTTAATTGCGGGAGTTATCTTCCCAATATTGGTTTTATAGTAGGAGAAGACAATCCTTCGTATTATTCAATATAGCCTCTGATTCTTATGCACTTTATCATCAATGCGTTGGGCGGGGCAATAGTACACAGGTTATTCTTAAATCAACCAATGGGAAGCGAGTATTTAATTTTTGCCTGAGCCATTAGTTAGTTAGTAATAGATAGTTACAGTTAGTAGTAGGCCTACAGGCTACAGTGCACACTCCACAGTCAACACGTGCAACTCTCAGCAGCTGTTGCAGTCATTGACTGAGTGGTTGGATGGGAGTATCATTTGGAGCTGTTATGATCATATTGGGAGAGAAGCTTACTCACAGTAGTATTGGAATTGCAGAAATGGAAAGGTCAGTTCAAACTCCTTGGTCAGTTCATAATTAATTAATACAATAGAATATGATGACACAATTCAATTATTATTGTACTAGCTAGGTAGGTTCTAGTCTAGGTTGTACCAAGGACTGGGGTCAGTTAGTTGGTTCCTTGGTTGGTTGTACCAAGGAGTACTCCTTGGTTGTAATCAGCAATGAAAGGAGGGGTATTTCATTGTACTCACTCATCCAAAGGAAACATGGGTGCTTGGGGTTTTTGCAAAAGCCAACTGTGCAAGCATCTGTTTTGCTGAACTAAAGGTAAAATGGGTGCTTACTCAGGACAGATTATACCCCAGGGACCACTGAAAGGAGAACCATTAGTGTAATTGAGTTGTACTATTTGTAGTGGAGTGGACAGGAAGCTATGCATGAACTGAATCCGAAATAGGGTGGGCGAACCACTTAATCTATTAAAGGAGTTGGACTCCTTGACCACTGTCTAGGTTCAGTACCAGTCCAATACCTTGCATGATTGGCTAGCTAATACCTGGGCCTGCAAGTAAATGTATATATATTTAGGCTCAGTTGGGAACTGTAGATACTCATAACAAAGTGTCTGTATCCCGAGACATTGAAATAATATTTAAATTGATTGCACATCATTGTTATGGTTGAGGACTTCATCCACCAAAGGTCTCTTATCTGTCTATATATTCAATATTGGAATTGAATTCCTGCATACGATTTCCTTTTGTTTCATTGCCACTAAACTAGTTGTCGAATCAACGAGCAGACAGCAGATTTTCGTTGTACTCCTGTATCTGTTAAATAGCTTGCCGTGGTTGGTTCGCTGTAGGTCTATATAGCCTCCATGTTCAACAGCTCCCTGGTTTTCACAGATAGGATATCTGGAGTTTGTTTATTATGTGCTAAAGTTGTATTCGCCTGCTGTCACATTTGTTATACCAAGGCGTAATATAACTCTCTTACTCCTTGGTTATACATGCCATCTGCCACTCTGTGGTAAAGATCAGTTTGTCTGGTAGTTTGAACTGGCATGGAATTGACAAGCCCTCAATAGGTGGTAGGTAGGCCTAGTCTTCTCACAGTTCTTTGGTTGGTCCAATAAAGGCATGATTGATAAAAGATCCATATTTACATTACATACGCTAGCTCTGAAAGTCAGTATTACATTGAAAGTCTTATGATATGCTACACTTACTTGATAAGATTAGTGAAACAGTAATATTGGACACATAATTTCGTAATATTATGACTTAATTTTTTTAGACCTGCATTATACTGATGGTTGTAAGACGGTTAGGTTAACCCTGCCAGAGATCCTCCGTCACCATTTTACTACAGGCATGTTGGTGTACTAGGTGTAAACTGATGAAAAGAGAGTACTGGTTCAGGTATTGCCAACGCCTTTTAGAGCCACAAGTATGGTAAGTGAGAAATTATTCTTTATATATCTTATTTGGTACTAGTACAAACTTTTGACTAGTTTCAGGTTTGGGGTATAGGTAACAGAAGTTATGCATAGTAAAGATTGTGTACTTATTTTCTTCATAGTATTTACCCTGATCTGCTTGTGCACCCCAAATGTGAAGTTCTGAAACTCAGGAGCATGCATGTAACTCCAGCAATTTGATGCCGCGTGGGTAATGATAAATCTGCCACCAAAGACTTTTATTCTCTAACAGAGGCTGTTTAGTACAGTGGTATAAGTGGTGCTTGAGGTCAACAGTGCAGGTGCCACTAACGCCTATGTTCAAACAGCGTGAGCCCTTGAACCTGTTATATTCAATTCAATTTTGTTATATTCAATAATGATTCTCGAGTCATTGTCTTTTTTAGTCTGAGTGCTATAAAAGTTAGCTGCTTCTGGGTTTGAGCAGAAAACTTTGGTAGTTTTTATACAATTTATGCTGTTACCCCTGGTCTCCTGTTTCCTCATTCCGTGTGGACAGGCGTTACTCACATAAATAGCATAAGCTAAGTTTGTTGTGATGCATCGTAGGTGAAACCAGTTGCTTTCAATGTCAAATCACACAAAAGTTGTTCTGATAATTTTCAAGTGGCTGAAGGCACTTGGGATATAGGTTGATCTATCTATCTTTGAGTTATGTTATTTTGAGAATAAATATCGGCCATTCCCTCATCACTTCCAATCTGACATGTGAATGTCAGTGACACCAGGTGAAACAAGGTAGAAAATTTTGAAAAAATAAGTTAAGAGTTGTCTTCTTTTTTTGCAACAGAGGAAAACTCTTGCTTTTGAACACACTCATTTAAAAGTCAAAGGGCTACTGCAAAACAACATTGAGATGAGTCACCCATTTGTTTTATACGCGTATTAATTTTTTAAAAGTAGCTTGGCACCCCATGGCTGATAGATACGGAATGCAGAAAGTATGGGTATATTGATATAGCAGCACCCATACCCCAGTTTTCAAAGTTAGGAAGTCTGTTTTTATACAGTTGGCATTGTCTTCTATTACCTTCACAAATTCAAACTGTCAATTGTCACATCTGATGTCTTCATTGGGACTATCTAGAGGTTGACCAATGTCAAGAGTGGAAAACCCTCAAAACATGCGCTTTTTCCTCTTTACTAACCCTGTATAATTTGTTTCGGAGTCAAAGCATACGTGGTCCCGGGTGAAACTAAAACTAAAACTTATGATGTTGATGTGACCACTGTATGAGTCTCTGTTGTTTACCGTATGCAAAAATTTGGCCCTAGAAATAACTGGGAATGAAGACAACGTAGGTAGGAGTCATTTTTCACTTTTCAGGGGAATAATCAGTTGTTTTATGGCAAATTTTACGGGTTTATTGAAGCTAAAATTTCATGCAGAAATTGAGGTTATCTACGATGTTTTTTTGAGCCAAATCGTAACTATGCTATGAAATTTTCCCGCAAAAGTAATAGAATTTTAGTTTCAAAGTCTACTCTTATCAGTTTTGTAATAGGTTAGAGAGTTGGTGGGAGACCTATCATACGCCTATGCTGTTAATTACTGTCTTTTGCCAAGACAAAAGTATGGCCTTCATGGCTGGAGTTATTATCTGATACATGATAATGTTTTGTGTCATCTCTAATTATCTGTCAGCATTTATAGTTTTATTTGTAGTCTATTGCGACTGGCTGTATGTTCTAAACATTAACAAGTAAATGGAGCTAGCAAGAGGATGTTATGTTTTGCACTCGGAGGAGTTCTTATAAGAGAGGTAGAGTGCCTTTGTAGTAGTAGTAGTATCGTCTGACCAATCAGTCCACTGGTGGCAAAATTTACTTACTGGTAAAGAGTCAATATACTTTCCCAGGACCAGACTGTTTTGGTCAGACTAGTGTAAGGGTGTAGGTAGATTTTGGCTTTTATTATGGTTTTGCCCTTTTGTAAAGCAGATCACAACACTTCACTTACCTCAAATGCCGAATTCTTTGGGTAACACAATGACATATATACATTGTAAGGTGTTAAACGCAAAACATGCTGGACTTTTTCAGGATTGAGATTGAGAACCTAACTAGCTTAGCGCTTTAGCCTAACTACTTTAGACTATGAAACTCTCACAAAAAGGGTGTGAAGTTTGGCGTGTGTGGCTGTGTTATTTTTTTCAGAAATGCAGCTTTGTTGTCTTCACTTTAGTGATGTTCTTACTGCCTTTGTATACCCTATATCCAGAAATATTTGCCAGCACAAAAATTTGGGGCTTTCGTCTGTGGCCAGCCGGTGAATACGATTCATTTCATTTTTGCTATTTCGGTTTTTTGCATTAAAATATTTAGCTACTTTTGGAAATAAGTAACCCGAGGTAGCGAGAAAGGCGAGTTTTTGCTGATGAATGCTTTCTGTATATGGGGTATGTAATGTTGCTTCTACTGAGATGCCTAAGAAATGTATATATCATGACAAACCTTACAATTTTTATTGGTCATTACCTGTCAATATGCTACATATTTGCAGATGAGTCGAGATATGTTAGGGCTCCTGATTTCATAAATCAGATAAGCTGGCTATCCACTTGAGAGAAGGATAAATGAAGGAGAACATATGCACGAACCCTGTCTAGCTATAGTACAACTTGAACTATTGGTGTCTCATACTGGTAATGTGATTTCGCCATATTTAACAATTGCAAGTCCGATTCGGTGTTGTAAAGACGCTCATACCCAAAAATAGTGCAAAGATTATCGGCGAGACCCGGGATTGAACCACTGACTTTGCGATTGGTAAGCGGCGCCTTATACCTCTCGGCCACAAAATTGACAAAATTGCTAAGTGAGCAGGAGTAGACAACTCCTTAACATTGTCAGTATGCCTTTACTTATATAACTATTAAACTGTAGAGTGAACAGGTTATAGTTACAGCCTCCCTGAACATAATCTTGTCTTTTAGCTCTTCAAATTGATTTTGTATCTTTTAAAGAAACTACTAGTGAAACTTCCATTCTTTTATTTTAATTTTTTAGAAATACCCAAAGTGCTGAAAATTTTGAAAAAGCCAAACATCATCTAGATTGCATTTTGATTTCATTTCAGTTTCATTTGTTTTCAAATTTTGAGGTAGAATTGCAAAAAAAAGGCTCCAATCTCTCACCACACAGCAAAAAATACCCCAAGGTTTGCCACAAGACATGAAGTTCTTGATTTTGAATGACTTTTTAGACTTAATAATACTTTTTACCAATAAATTTTAGCTTGTGAAAGGTACACATAACTTAAAGTTTTGTGAATGTTCATGAATATTTTTACCCAATTTTATGAAAAAGGTCCCAAGACTTCCAGTCAATGCCTAATTTTTCAGGTAGCACAATGTCATGGATACATTCACATGTGTCAGGTGTGAAAGGCAACACAGGCAAGGCTTGAGAGTGTGACAGTTTTTGAAAACATTATACTTATGTCGGTTGCTGTTGTAGACTTCCACCCATTTTACAGGCTGAAGCTCAACTAATTTTGACCTATGTCAATCTCATGAAAATGGTTTTGAGTTTGGAGTGTCTGGCTGTGTTTTTTTTTCAGAAATGCAGCTTTGTTGTCTTCTCTTTAGTGATGTTCTTACTGCCTTAGTATACCCTATATCCAGAAATATTTGCCAGCACAAAATTTGGAGCTTTTGTCTGTGTTAACCAAATACTCTACTTTAATTTTCGCTATTTGAGATTTTTGCTTTTCCTACAAATATCTAGCTACTTCTGAAAACTAGTAACTTAAGATAGCAAAAACGACGGGTTTTTGCTAATGAATTCTTTCTGTTTATGGGGTATGTAAGGTTTGTCATGGTACATAGTGTTATTGCCTATTGGTCAGTTTTGATAGTGCTCATGTAATTAGTTGAGTTTTTGAAAAGTAACCTGTCAATATGCTACATATTTGCAGATGAGTCGAGATATGTTAGGGCTCCTGATTTCATAAATCAGATAAGCTGGCTATCCACTTGAGAGAAGGATAAATGAAGGAGAACATATGCACGAACCCTGTCTAGCTATAGTACAACTTGAACTATTGGTGTCTCATACTGGTAATGTGATTTCGCCATATTTAACAATTACAAGTTTGATTCGGTGTTGTAGAGGCGCTCATACCCAAAAATAGTGCAAAGATTATCAGCGAGACCCGGGATTGAACCACTGACTCTGCGCTCGAAAAGCGGCGCCTTATACCTCTCGGCCACGAAATTGACAAAATGTAAAAGTGCAGGAGTAGACAATCCCTCAACATTGGAAAGTTTTACTTTGTTAGTTGGAGTCATAGGCATATAATAAGTTATTATATGCCTATGGTTGGAGTAAACAGGCACAGCCTCCCGCACATCAAAAAATTCTGAATCTTGTAAAGAAATTACTTACACTTTCTTTATAGTTTTTAACTTTATGTAAATACCTAAGTTTTGGAAAAAGCCAAGCATCATTTAGAGCACATTTTGCTAATTTCTTTCGGTCTCAAGTTGTGATGTATAATAACCCTAATACATACCGTAAGGTTTGCCACAGAACGTTAAGTATCTTTATTTTGGATTACTTTTTAAACTGAGTGAAACCTTTCCAATAAATTTAGCCAATGAAAAGTACACAGTTTTCAATGTTTATCGATATGTTTACCCACTTTTATCAGAATTGGAATTTTGCTATTTTTCTGATTGCAAATTTGTTAAGTTTGATTTCAATCCTTCTAATCTTTAATGATAGTTTATAGGAAGTGAAATTCAGTTGTCAAGACTTGCTAATATTTTATTTCGTGGATTTTAGTATCCTGAACCAGGCCAAATTCTGTTTATATTTTCATACTGCAGGGTATTGGTTCAAATGGTGGAACTTGGGTATGACTTATGCATAAATTATTGATGTTAAGCAGTGCTCTGGTGTTTATGATAGTGGCTGTTAGGGGTTAGCAAGAAGCTGGATTCGAAATGGATAAAAAAATTGAAATCTCATTCTAATGGGATACCATGTTCCACCCTATTTAAAGAACTTGAAATCTCATTACTATATAAGCTAGCATATGAGTAAAATATTTGCTAATTTATCAATCGGCTAACTCAGGTAGCGGAAATTGGGTATATTTCTGCTGATGAATACTTCCTGTGCACCTAAAGGGTAGGCCTACATATTTTACAAATAAATGCAAACCGGTTTTCGAATCATCACTAGTCAGTAGTCACCCCTTTTTAGTGAGTCATGACGCCCAGGGAGTTCAAATGAATTAGATCATGCATGCTCAACCTTTTGTCAGGATCGGCCAAACTTTTAGGGGGCACACCCCGTATGGCCGCAACATTTTTTGGGCAAAAATAGAAGTGATTTTCTATAATCTGAAGTTTACTGCCAAATTCAGTATTCAGTGGGATATTTTCATGATATAAATGTCTAACGTTTATCAATGATTTCAATAATAGTTTAAGGTGTTGTGTGCGTTATATATTGCATTGAAACGACAGCTCCTTACCCATAGGCATATAATTATATATTATATGCCTATGTCCTTACCAAATTTCAAACTTTGCCTGTGTGTCTGATATAATTAAAAAGTGGCAAATGTATGCCATCGTTAGCTCCACCTAGGAAAGGCAGAAGGGTTTCATCCCGATATTAATCATTTAGCCATTTAGAAATTATATATAGCCACGGCACTAGGCTGCCATAAGAGAGGTGCAATATAAAGCTTATCATGTCAGGCAGTTTTGAGCCCTCATATTCCAAATTTTGTTGGATTTCCATTGCAAAATGTTGGAAATTGCATTTCGAGCTGACAGTTTGGTGTGATCACTCTCAAAGAATTCATGAAGGAGTTCGAAAGAAAAGTTTCGAATTTATTACTTCTCTGTTCCTACCCATTGAGGAAAAGATAATGATTTATTAGTTTTTCGATTTCTCAGTTTGATTTTGAAAATGTTGACTGAGGAGGTATATATTTTGATGGAGTCTGGCAAAGGGGACATGGTAGTTGACACAGATCTAATACCATCATTTTTACTGGCATCATTGTCACTCTATCAGTTGAATTTTGATTAGTTTGCTGGGGCTGCGTCTCCCTCAAAATACAAAAAAAAGGTTAGGTAATTTTTTATCTTACAACCTAAGTTTTAGACTGACTTGTTGATGTACTTGAGGGTATAAATTTATATGATTGAGACTGTGACTAGAACTTTCAGAAGTGATAGAATACTAAAGCCAGAGTGCACTTTTGTATGACAAGACAAATATGTGGTTGTACTTTCTTTTGTGGTAAGGGTGCATTTTGCTGACCAAAATAACCCTTTTGGCCACACTTGGCCAATTGGCCGGAGGTTGAGCATGGCTGAATTAGATCTTTATTGGTGCTTGGGTTATAACTTGTCAATTATGCTGCATTCTCCTTGGCAGTTGTTGCACACACACACAGGTTTTCTCTAATACAGATTTCCAAGAACAAACTACAATTGTAATATCCAACAAACTTTTATTGGCAACCTGGGCAAACTCCTTGCTTGGTCACACAAAACAGTTTTGTGGATAAGAGTAGGGTTTTCTTCCCGCGCAATTTCCAAGATGAGATAACTTTTTCAGCGCAATGATATTTATATGATGTAGGGCGGAAAACTCCGGAGGTTGATGCACTATTCCCTCATTTTTGCGAACAAGCATTGAGGTTACTTCCTTCTCAAGGACGGTTTTGATACCAAAATCATCTACTCTCATAACAATTTATATGCATGGACATGTATTTTTAAACCCATTTTAACACAGATATATCAAATTTAAAATGAAAATGGTTAATCTCTGCTTCTTTTGGCAAAATATAAGCAGTTATGTTATAGTTTTAGTTCTGTGAATAGTGCACAGAGGTCTTGTCAATTCCATTCTTGTTACACACTTTTGAATTGAACGAGCAAAGATTTAACAATCTCTGTCAATGATATTATAGTCTGCCCCTAAACGAACTTGTCATTTATGTCCTCGTTCTTCTGGATGTACAGGTACTATGCAGTATGAGGGTTCCAGCAATCGTATTCATTTACATGACAGGTTGATGGAACCAGCGAACACTAATGTTAGAGCCCTCAAACTATTGGTTTATTGTAAGTAACCTGTCTGTCTACTTTGTATATTTACAGAGTAAAATACTTACACCAGTATTGTGGAGCAATATATTTGCCAGTCCTGGCATTTGAATAAAGTAGACTTCAGACAGTTCCAGGCATGATAAATGATGTCTTTCTAGCTGGGTTGAAGAACTTGGACATTTTATGTCTCCTTTGCCGTCCTTGCTCCTTGTTGCAGGTGAGAATCTTAACCAATTTTCACTCTCTCGCAAACCCCCTAATTCGACTGTAGCACCCAATCCATAAACATGGCATTCAATGTGGGGAAGTTCTTCGGTTTGAACGTTTTTGGTTGGTGTTTTATACCTCACAACCAAAACGATGGAATAAACATTGAGATTGGTTTGCGCTGAGAGCAAACAGCACTCAAACCCTGTGTGGTACTGCATATTTTGAACTGGTACAATGTGAATAAAAAACTTAACAATCTTAGATTTAAAAGTTTGAAAGAATCGAGAAGATTTATCAAAAGTTAAATTCTTAGACTTATCGTAAGTTTCAACTTCTCTGCTTTAGCCTGTAGGTTCATTTTGAAATAAATACCTTGATACCTTAGATACCTTGAATGAACATTGGTTAGGGAGATATTCATATATCGGTATCCATAAGTTGATCTTAAGTGATGGTCTAGTTTAATTCATTGAACTATTGGATGCGCTCCTAGCACCGAAGCATTCTGACAGTCGAAATACCACTAACAGGGTTGGGTTTTTGTAACAGCTAAGGCGCAGCGATGTCAGATTTTGAAAGGTCTTATAATGGGCAATGGTGTAAAGAATAGGAGCATAGCAGAGATGTTGATGGTTTACTCAGGAGTGTACAACTTTCCAAAATACTTGGTGTGAATGAAAGCATATCTGCCTGTCGTAAAGTCTGACACGAATGGGATTTCCAGCCCAGAAATTTTAGTGGGAGTCAATAAGTTCCATATCCGAGCTATAGATATAATGACAGGCTGACAATAACATAGTATATGGCCCAAGAGAGAGAACACAATCTATTAGCAGCAGAAACTAAATGTTTTGCAAAACCATCAAACGCTTTGTTAAAAATCGCCTTGGCAAAAATCAGCCGGCCATCAATTTATATCGACTGATGCAAATCAAAAAAGCATAACGAAAAGGCACAATTTTAGAGATGGTGATAATAGGATATTTGGAACAACTTCTAGAATTTAGTCAGTCTGGGTGCCCTGATAGTGAACGATTGCGAGCGGGCCATGATGTGTTTCATTGAATGTAATACGCGCTAGCGCTGCAATTGTGTCATAAATGAATTTTTTCTTTGCTGTTACACATTACCGTATCCCTTACTGAGACTCTCTGAACATGGTACGATAATTAATGCTTTCAATGATTTGGGAGACCATATATGGCGTTGGTTAAAAGCAGCAAGACCTGCTCTGCTCATGGCCTATCAGACTGCTGTTAAGGTGATATCTCGCTTTATGGGTTAACGTGAGAACCACTTGTTGGAATTCAACGAAATTTCTGCTTGCCTAGGGTTTTGGGATATTAGGGGCGATTTGGTGGCCAAAATTAACACACATAGCAATGGGGCTGTTTATGCTCTGTGCACGACATAACGCTATTTTTACTGTGCTGCGATATAAACCCAGTGGACAAGCAGCGCTAAAATCAACAATGAAAGTGAAACACAGCGTTTTTCATGTAGTATATCTTCACTTCTAAGACAAATAAAGGAAAATGCCTGTGTGTGTCACTAATTTCACTTGTATATAATACAAGTGAAAGTGTATATATATATATATATATAT
>ERZ1740072.1062-NODE-1062-length-10751-cov-17.241866_pt1 | contig 10751 bp, 9 predicted proteins | sample MGYA00581733_ERZ1740072 | MGnify/ENA primary metagenome ERZ1740072 (study PRJEB43018, sample SAMN04849741) | marine metagenome | isolation source: floating plastic debris | place: Pacific Ocean | collected 2008-08-30 | study: EMG produced TPA metagenomics...
AGGATTCTGCCATCACAGCTTCAAAATCAGTCACTTCAACATCTAGTGTTGCAGCATCAGTCACTTCAACATCTAATGTTGAAGCTGTCTCCTCCGCATTACCCCAAATATCTTCTAGAGCCTGAACATCAGTAGGATGAGAGCCTGAGTCGATCTCATCATCTAACTTTTCCACTGAGGGGAATTCTACAGCCTCTATTGACCAGATTTCCTCTAGGCTAGAAACCTTGTTAGTGGCAGTATCTAATGGATCTAGGGTCGGAGCTATGCCATAGTTGGCTGATTCATCTAAGGCGTCGAGATCCAACTCTGCCAAATCAAAGTCATCAATTTGTCTAGAAACAGACGCGTCGCTGTAAGTAGCCCCATCAGGCCCAGCTATGGGACCACTAGCCATGGCTAGTAAACTATCAGAGGGCCCATCAAGACTTTCCCTCGCACCATCGAGAATCGCCGTGCGAGCATTATCCACATCCTTCAGCACCTGCTCAATAACCGGTAATGGCTGATTCAAATGCTGAGCTGCTGCTGTCTGAGCCGTGGTCATGATCGCGGTAAATCCTGACAGTTCTATTAGCTCTGCAAACCCAGTTAATATCTCAATCTGTATTTGTAGCTCTTCGCCACACTCATAGTGATGGGGATTCGCTAAAATATATTGTAATCGTGTCAATACCTCCGCCACATCCACCTCAAAAATTGAGGCGACAATATCTACTCCCAGATCAACGGCACTGGGCATAAAGCTATCGGTGGCATCCAAGGCGGGACCCAGGCGGTTTTCTAGCTCGCTAAAGATCAGTTCAAATGCGGCTAGGGCTTGTTTTTCATTAAAGGTGCCCGTGTCGATTTGCGACTGCAGGGGATGACGTAGGCAATCGTAGGCGCGCAGCAGCAGAGTTTCCAGCTCCGCATCGACAATCACCGCATCGCTGTATAACGCCTTAAATGCATCTTCTAAGCGATGGGCAATGGTTTTAATTGTATCTAAATCAACACTGGCCGCCCCTCCCTTAATAGAGTGAGCCGCTCGCATAATCTCATGGACCTTGGGCACAGTCACCTCTGGTCGCAGATTGAGCAGTCCAGTCTCAATAATGTCTAACAGTTCAGACGCTTCTTCAATAAAAAATTGGTAGGCCTGATCGCGAATATTGGGGTCGATGGTCATGACAGGTTAGCCATTGATGTCAAGGGTTCAAACAACATGGTGTTGGCCTAGCTCACCTTAAACTGGCTCACACTCTCCTGGAGTGCCTGGGAGATTTCTAGCAAATCCCTAAAGGATGTGGACACTTTATTGGCATCAGACGATGTCTTCTGAGCAATATTGGCCACATCTTTCATGACGCTAGTGACACTTTCAGAGCTTTCAGACTGGGACAGGGTTGCTTGGGTGATTGAGTTGACCAGGCTCTTCATCTCAGTTGTAACTTGGGCAATGCTATTCAAGCTTTCACGAGTCTCATCGACTAGCTGTGTGCCCACCACTACCTGCTCGGTCCCTAATTCCATGGCTTCCACGACTTCATTGGTTTCTGCTTGAATTTCAGCCACCAGATTCTCAATCTCTGTAGTTGCTTCCGCCGACTGCCGTGCTAGCGAACGTACCTCATCTGCAACTACGGCAAATCCTCTTCCCTCTTCACCGGCACGGGCCGCCTCAATGGATGCGTTTAGGGCCAATAGGTTGGTTTGGGCTGCAAATTCATTAATCAGATTAACTACGCCGGAAATCTTTTGGGACGATTCGCCCAGCCGCTTTACCTTTTTAGCTGTTACAGCGACTGTTTCCCGAATGGCAATAATACCTTCTACGGTCCGGTCCATGGCCGCATCGCTAGAGGCTACCGTCGCTGTTGTCTGTTTTACAATAGCCTCAGCCTGATTGGCGTTGGTCGCGACCGCTCGAATGGACTCCACTACTTGGTCTAACTGCTCGAGGGCGACAGTAATTTCTTGGGTTTGCTGTTGGGCTGCGACCGAGAGGTCTTGTACAGAAGATTCGTTTTGACTGGCGGTGATTGTGACCTGCTGTGACGCCATCTGAACTTGACCGACAATTTTTTTCAAACTTGAAATGGTGGCATTGTAGGAATCAGCAATAGTGCCTATTTCATCGGCAGTTACCTGGGCCCTCACGGTCAAGTCGCCTTGACTGACTGGGTCCACTTCTAACATTAGCTCTAGGGCTCGTTTTTGGAGGCTCTCCTTTAACGCTTTCTGTTCTGTTGCTAGTGTAGAGAACTGCTGTACCGTCATTAATACGCCTAGCTGTCGGCCCAGTTGGCTACAGAAGCTGATCTCTGGAGCTGTCCATATGTGTAGTCCTTGGGCATGGTGAATTGTCAATAACCCAAATAATCTGTCTTGGTTAACGACTGGAATGACCAACGCAGATTTAACCTGGAGCGTCTGCCATCTCTGACGTAGAGCGTCAGATAAGTCGGCAATGGCTATATCATCGGCAATTAACAACTGACCGTTGGTATAGTTCTCAATTTCAGTTTGAGAAATGAGCAGACGGGGCACAGTTTCATCAAAAATGCTAGATTGCTCAGCGGTGATCGACTCATTTTGTCCTAATACTTGATCGCCGTCTATGCGATAGAGTGCTACACGATCAGACCTTAGGAAAGTACGCACCTGCTCAACAAAGAGATTTAGCTGGGTCTGATTATTTTCACTCTCTAAATCGCCGGTAATTGTGGTGGCCGAAGCTAATAGCTTTGACTGTTGTGCGGTCGTTTGTTGCTCATTGTTAAACTGTTTGAGCTGTGCCGCCATTTGGTTGATGTTACTGCCCAACTGGGCGATCTCATCTTGGCCAACTATCTCTAACCGGGTACGTAAGTCTCCTTTACCAATTTTATTGACTGCGTCAGCAGCTTGTAAGATTGGCTGTGTGAAGCGACGGGTTGACCAAATAGCTAAACCAGTGGCCACGCCTGCTGCTGTTAATGTTCCTAGTGCGATCGCAAAAAATAATCGCCGTTGCGTTGCCTTTAATAACGATAGATCTACTGACGTTACAGCACTCCAGTTCAAATCAGGGAGCCCATCATCAAAAGACGTCCAAGGGGAAAACCCCACCACTTCTTGTTTACCGGTTAAAACATTTTTTGCTTTTACCGCTGCACCCTGTTCACCCCGAACAACACCGGCAATATCAGGAAAAATGTCAGCTAGGGTCAAAATCTCAATGTCCTCAGCGGTGGATAATTCCACAGGTTGGCCTGCTGAATTAATAGGAATAATATAGCCAGCTGCCGGAGAAAGAAATACATCTCCAGATTCACTGGCTAGATAATACTCGTTACCGTCATTACCAAAGCTGCTGAGGACTGCTTGTAAAGCCTCAACCGGAATACGGGCCCGCACATAGCCCACGGGCTGTCCAGTTACTTGGTCCTTCACCACAGATGCCGAATAGATGCTAAATTCTCCAGAGGTGGTGGAAATTAGTGGCTGACTCAGGATAGGTCCATTCGCTGCCTTGGCGGCTTGAATATAGGATCGATCAATATGATTGGTCAGCTTTTTTCCTTGGGATGTCTGGGCAAGCGGATTACCGTAAAGATCAAAAAAAGCAATGCTGCTGTAGATACCGTCATAGGAAGCCATCATTTGATCGAGGGTCTCGGCTTTCTTTTGGGCCGTAACGGTTCCCCGTAATGTTGGATCAGTAAAAATATTTAAGCTAGCTAAAAATTGAATATCCGAATAGCGATCCTGCATAAAGAGATCTACAACTAACTGCAAATCGCTCACACGGACCTGTTCTTGTTCTTCTAATTTTTCTAATGTCCCTTGGTTGGCAATACTATAGGCAATTGCTCCCACTCCTACCACCGGTAGCGTTCCTAACAGTATTGCCAGCAAGGAGGCCTTCGTTCTTAGCCCCATGTTCTGCCACCAAGCTTTCAGGTTGCCTTGGCGTGGAGCTGCTTGGGTTGATGGGCGTGCCGCCATCTCGAGTGGAGACTTGGTGACCAAACTAGCTAATAAATCATCAGACTGCATTGTCTCAGCCAACGTTTTGTTAGGACGATTACCCTTGCTGTCAGGCTGTTTTGGTGTGCTTAGCGTCATGGAAAATACCTCAAATCCAGAGAATAAATCGGGCGTTGCTTCGCTTTGGGATGGCTTTATCTGCAAGATGCTGGCGTAGGGCATGTCTTACAGACCGGTGTATTCCTTGAATCAGCAACGGCACAAATCGAATAGGGGGGACTAGGCTGGCATGTGGTCAAATATTGCTGGACCATCAAGGAGGGTGAGAATCTCACCAGTAGAGTTCAACCAATAGCCCCGTAAAAATGGCACTAATGCTTCAGATACAACAGTTGGAGACTGAATATCATCTAGGGACAACAGCTCTATGCTTTCTACCTGTTTGACCCATAACCCAAGATGATATCTTTCAGCTGTCTCTACAGAGCGTTGCTCTAATAGCAAAACATCGTAGTGAGTGGATAAGATGGGTTGCTGCTGCCGTGATGATACTCCTAGCAAATTTGCGGTATTTATAATCCACAGGACCTCTCCGCGCCAGTTATAAATCCCCATGACCCAAGGCGGTAAATGGGGCATGGCCGTAATTTTTGCGGCTTCAACTTTTAGCACCGCCACCAATTGCTCGACTGGCAACAACGCTGTCATGTCGGCTGATAAACTAAATTTTAGAAACTGCGTCATCACTGACGTCTGAGGTAGTTCCTGTGGGGACAATTGCATGGTTTCTAATGGCTCATTAGTCCAAGACTATTCCGGGAGTGAAAGACGGTTTAGAGTAAACTTAGGATTGAGAATTTAATTAAGCCCTACTTCTTGCCGTACAGGTGTTCCATGGAACGCCCCTGCAGATGTAATTCTTGGATCTTATACAATCCTTATCCCTTACTAACTGATGCTAAAGCTTGATCAGCTGTTTAACTGTTTTAGATAACTCCGCTTGATCAATCGGTTTTGTCAGATAGGCATCGGCTCCTTGTTTTTTGCCCCAAAATTTATCCATGTCAGTATCCTTTGTAGAACAGATAATAATAGGAATACTGCTAGTGGCTTCTTCTGCTTTAAGATCGCGACAGATTTCAAATCCACTACGGTCTGGTAACACCACATCTAACAGGATGATGTCAGGTATTTGAGCGTTCAACTGTGCTAAGGCATCGGCACCATTGGCCGCTGTCATTACGGTCAAGCCATCCTGGGTTAGGCATTTAGTCAGCATCTCCAGAATAGTTTTAGAATCGTCAACAACTAATGCTAGTCCCATGGATTTATCCCATTCCAATAAACAAAAAATTAGCCTGAGCAAACCCTTATCGCGGATGCCTAGAACACGTCGTCACCATTATTCCCATCAATAAGACTTAAGTGACGATTTCCAATTGAAGTAACGATATGTGTTACCCATGGGCTCAACCACTCTAAAGTTCCACTGATGCCTGTTTAGAGAGCTGTCGTTCGACAACAGATAAAACCTGATGCGGATTGATAGGCTTACTTAGAAACGCTGATGCTCCTACCATTCTGGCCCTCATTCGATCAATCATGCCGTCATTTCCAGTCAAAATTACAATGGGGATTTCTTTAAAAGAAGATATCCGACGTAGCTGATTGCAGAGTTCATAGCCATTTGTGCCAGGCATCACAAGATCGAGAAAGATCAAATCAGGTTTTTTGGATAACAATATGGCAATAGCCCTTAATGGATCTTGAATACAATGAACCTGATAATCTGCGGTCCCCAACACTTTTTCGAGGGCCCGACAAATTGCTGGACTATCGTCTATACACACAATCAGGGGACCTTTTGGGGACTGATCTAATAGTTTGAGGGATGATATCGGTGGCTGAAGGTCATCAATATCAATCAGCTCCACGGTACCTTGCTGAACATGGGGTAAGAGCGACACTGAGAGAGAGACAAGATCACGATTTACCTTAGCACTGAGATCCCTGAGGGTGAGTTGCCCGGTGAGCATCATGGTCAGGGTCCGATACAACGGCTCGGGAACTTGTTTTTTAAGCTCTAGGGGATGACGAATAATCGGGGCTAAATCAGGCGATCGATCGCCTAATTTAGCATCCAGCCAAGATTGCCAAAGCATTCTAGCTTTATAGATTATGGTGTCAGCATTTACAAGCAAAAGCTGGTTTGATAATCTATGCTCAGGTTTGACTTGATAGACCACCTCGCGAGTCTGACTAATATCGAAGAAGACCTCTACAAGAATGCTTTGAATAATTTGGCTGATTTGCTCACGAGATATCTTTTGCTGACTGTACCAAAACCCTAACAGCTGATACTCCCAACAGGGTAAGTTTTGATTGCCGTCTAATTTGGATAGCTTGCTTAATTCGGTTTTGAGGGTTGATAGTTCTACGTAAAGGTCAGGGCAAAAGTATTTGACATAGCGATACCAACGACGCATCGGCTGTTTACCGCCCATTACATAGAGCAAGCGCCCCATGTAAAATTCAAATGTCCACTCAGTACTGTGGGCCGCAAGCTGCAATTGCCCATTAAACTGACTTTGCTTGAGCAACCCAAAAAGACGACTTTGTTTTGCTGCCGTAAACTCACTAATAGTAATGACAGACTGTTTAGTGGCCATTGATAGGGTCATTGTAGTGACAGGGTAAACAGACTCGATGATGCTAAAAACGTGTTGGTTAAGCCCCTGTGGTAATGAGAGTTTAGGTTAAGAGCCGATTAACGCTCAGCTTTGGGGGCTGCCGATTGCATTAAGTCTCTTTCTATCGACGGGAAAAAAGTATCGGGTAGTAATGCACGCCGAGAGAAGTCTGGATAGGCTTCAAGGCTATGTTCGCTTAGATCTAGCCCTATGGATTCGGCCTGGAGAGAGACCCGTAAACCAAAGGCATATTGCAATATGGACCAGATTATCAGGGTGCTCACACCCACAAAGATAGCCACCGTAGCGATTCCCATTAGTTGAATCAGAAGAGGCTGGATATCACCCCCCATTAGAACCCCAAGCGCTGGGCCAGAGACCTCGGTATGCCACGGGTTGATGCCTGGCCCGACACTAAACAGACCCACTGCCACTGTTCCCCAAATGCCCCCGACTAAGTGGACGGGAAGCGCCCCGACGGGATCGTCAATGTGCCATCGATTAAATAACTTGGCTGCGAAGACAGCAACCATGCCCCCCACAAAGCCAATAATGATTGCACTTGTGGGGGCTACATAGGCACAGCCTGCGGTAATTGAAACTAGCCCGGCCAGCGCACCGTTGATAATCATGCCGAGATCTGGCTTGCTGGTGGCTAGCCAGGACACAATAGCGGCGGCCACTGCTCCTGTGGATGCGGATAAATTGGTGGTCAGAATGATCCGACTAGCAGCGACCGGGTCTGCGGCCATACTGGAGCCGGCATTGAACCCAAACCAGCCGAACCATAGAATTAAGCCGCCTAGGGTTGCGATCGCAAGGTTGTGCCCTGGTATAGCTTTCTCGCCTTGTTCATAACGACCGGCCCGTGGTCCCAATAGCCAAGCACCTGTGAGGGCGGCCCAACCTCCCACACTATGGACCACTGTCGAGCCCGCAAAGTCTGAGAAGCCCATGGTCTGTAAAAAGCCGCCCCCCCAGACCCAGTGCCCCACTATGGGATAGATCACCAGAGATAGGACAGCACTAAAAGTAAAAAAGGCAAAAAATGAAATGCGCTCCGCCACGGCACCAGACACAATGGTTGTGGCCGCCCCAGCAAATACCAGTTGGAAGAAGAATTTAGCCTCTAATGGGATCCCGGCCCAGGCCAAGGAGCTAAAAACACCACTGTAACGCTCTCCTGTCAGTGGACTTAAATCGAGACCCTGTAAAAAGAATCCTGAGTGACCGAATACAGAATTACCATCCCCAAACATAATGGCAAAACCAACAGCCCAAAAGCACAGCGAAACCACACCAAATACAATCAGGTTTTTAGTGAGTACATTGACTGCATTTTTACTCTGACAAAACCCGGTTTCCAGCATGGCAAACCCGGCATTCATGAAGAACACTAGCGCCGCACAGAGCAGTACCCACAACGTATCTACGGTGACTTGGAGAGAGGCCGGCACAGGAGCACCATCAGCTGCGAGTACTGCTCCGTTCCAAACCAACCAAATGGCAACGGCCAAAAACAGGATAGGGTGCCACCCGATTCGGCGCTGGCGAAATTGTCTCATTATGAAGAATCGCTCTAGGACCGCACGTTGGAGAGGTAACGATAGACAGCATCGTAAGAGTGAGATGGCAATCTATCGGTGGCTACGTGCGAATGTGTAATAGACCTATATTTCCCAGAGAGATTGTGTTCTCCCATGCAATTGACAATGCTAAACAAAACTCCGAGTCAGTCGGTTGCCGTTTGCAATGAACAACATGATGACGGTATTCACGTAAGAGATTCTACGGCTTAGCCAGGGCCAAAATCCGTTTCGCCACCGTTTCTGTTATGGGCATGACCGACAGACGATTTCCTCGCTTGACCACCTGAAGTTCGTCAGGGTCAAAATTATCTTTAAGCTCATTGAGACTAACGTAGTGATCAAAAGTCTCAACATAGGTAACCGTAACGGTATGCCAACGAGGATCGTCAGGATTGGATTTGGGGTCGTAGTACTTGTTAGTTTGATCAAACTGCGTAGGATCGACCACCATTTCCTCGCCGATTTTCATCAGGCCAGCAATGCCAGGTGGCTTGGTGTTGGAATGATAAAAGAAGGCGAGGTCGCCTACGGTCATAGACTTTAGGAAGTTACGGGCCTGATAATTGCGCACACCGTCCCAAATCTCGTTGCGATCGCGTTCCAAATCATCAATGCTGTACACGTCTGGCTCAGACTTCATTAACCAGTAGTTCATCGTTTTTCAATACCTCCTGTAGCTCATTCCAAATCCCATCCTGCCAGCCAATGGGCCAAGTAAGCTTAGCGCAACGACCATTAGCCGCATAGGCTAAACCCAAGTCAATGGGTCGCTCAGGTAAGTACTGTAGCCGTTCGGCCCATTCGATCACCAGTATCCCAGGCTCCACCTCTTCCCCGTCCCAATAGGTTTCTAGATACAAACCATCCGCCGCTGCCCCGTCCAAACGATACAAATCGACGTGATAGAGAGGCACGCGTCCTGTCAAATACTCGTTAATCAAGGTAAACGTTGGGCTATCAATGGTTTGTTCAATATTTAACCCTGCCCCCAACCCCTGGGTTAGGCTGGTTTTACCACTCCCCAACGGGCCTGAGAGCAATAGTGTAGACCCGGCGGGTAACCGCTGCCCCATGAGCCACCCGAGGCGATGGGTGGCCCTAATATTTGGCAGTTGAATTGACATAGCCATGGGCATTGCTAACTCTGAGCAGGGTAAGACGGGGTACGGTAACCAACCTTGGATAGGCAACCCCAACTGTAGATCTAAATCAGGCATTCAAGATCTGCCAACAGTCCATGCGAGGCTAAAATACTCAAAATGCCTACTGTGCCTAATTAAAAATGCGTTTCAGTGAGAGCCTAAACCCTGGCAAAACCGCTACTCCTGATAACGTACTCGGGTTCTTTAACACTTCAACTGCCTGACCTGCAAAATAAACTTGCACCTGTTTATTGTCCCAGGCACGCTAGTTCAAAACTATGCACTTTCAGTGCAAGGTCATAGCCACTCTCAAAGAAGCTAGAACACTGTGAGATCGCATCCCCCTAATTCCTTCACCCAGATTAGATCGCTCTGACTAAGCAAAGAATGAGTCCTTAATCCCTGCTGACTTATTCTGGCATCGTTTAAGGTAGAACTATAAAAACCATTCAGGCAGCTCCTTGTTCTGCCAACCTCTTAAGGAGGCATACCCGTGGCCTATTCAGCAACGGAATATAAGCATATCCAACTGGATGATGAGCAGGTGCCCATGATTGAGGGTACTACCATGAAGGTCGTAGAGCTGATCACCTCGCACCAGGCCTATGGCTGGAGCCCTGAAGAATTGCACTTTCAATACCCGCACATTGCCCTGGGCAAAATTTATTCCGCCTTGGCCTACTACTGGGACCATCAAGAAGTACTTGATGCCGACATTCAACAGCGGTTAGAACACGTCGAGAAACTGCGTCAATCAGCTCCACCGTCACGCATGGCTCAGAAGTTGAAGGAACTTGGAGTTCTTTCATGAGCGTAACGCTCTATATGGATGAAAATGTCCCTCGTCAAATTACAACGGGCCTCCGTCTACGGGGCATAGATGTCTTGACAGTTCAAGAAGATAGCCGTGCGGGCATATCTGATCTAGAGGTACTAGCTCGGGCCACTGAATTAAAACGTGTTTTATTTTCCAGAGACGATGATTTGCTGACCATCGTAAATCAAAGACAGCAGCAGGGCCAATTCTTCTATGGGGTAATTTATTCCCATCCACAACGCAGTAGCATCGGTGACTGTATTCATGACCTGGAACTGATTGCTACTGTCTGTGATGTAGAAGATTGCATTAATCAGGTGCAGTATCTGCCAATGTAATTTCCCTGTTACCTGAACTACCATCAAATACTACAGCACCTCTGAGGTGCCCCAAATCTCCTCACCTAGTAGTTGCACTCAAAACCCTTAGGACACCGTGCGATCGCAACGGCCCTATTACGTTCAGTCCAAAAGTACTACTTTTAGCTATGCTCAGAGTAGATCATGAAATGAACCCCTAATTTTGGACAGTAAAATCAGATGATAACGAGTCTAGACTG
>ERZ1740072.1063-NODE-1063-length-10749-cov-4.278567_pt1 | contig 10749 bp, 7 predicted proteins | sample MGYA00581733_ERZ1740072 | MGnify/ENA primary metagenome ERZ1740072 (study PRJEB43018, sample SAMN04849741) | marine metagenome | isolation source: floating plastic debris | place: Pacific Ocean | collected 2008-08-30 | study: EMG produced TPA metagenomics...
CGCCGACAATCGCCTCGCGCTTCCAGCGGTGCAAGTGCATGGCGGTATGTTCCGAATTCACGCCGGCCTTGGCGTCGCCCACGAGCGGCTCCGGCCTGTACCGTCGCGCGACAACGCCGCGCTGCACGCTTTTGACCGCGTGGATGTCCCTTTCGGCCGCGCGCCAGTGTCAGGTGTTCAACACAGTGCCGGAGTAGACCTGAAACGAAAACATCGGCCACAGAAACCAGCTGGAGCAATCGTGGATGCGGGCGAAGCCTGAATTGATGCCATAAGCCATCACCTGACGTTCGGTCGTGGCGCAGTCGCCGGTTTTCCAGCTGCGAGGCATGACAGCCAGACTGCCATGTCACCGTTAGCAGCCCGTCCGTCTCGAGCCTGAACACCCGCGGGTCGGTGTGGTCCCGCGTAGCAGGGGGCTTTTGACCTTCCCCCCGATATCTGGCCATCGCGAACTGTGATTTTCCACCATTGAATGGATGAAGGAGGAAGCGCTTGAGACGCCTGCGGTCTTTACGCCGCCGCGCAGCACTGAAATCCAGCCGGAAGATTCCAGATCAAACCGGCGCTCATGACAGGGCAATGTCATCGGAGTGCCTGGCACGACCCACTCTGTTCTTTGGTAAGCTGAAAGCGAACGAAACGGCGCAGCCATGACCCCTTGCGGCTAACCGGCCGGGCATTCGTAATCCCGGCGCGCTGCCTTGACGGTTTCGATATTGTCCTTGGCCCAGAACACGATGGGCTTGAGCAGCGTCACCAGTTCCTGTCCCAACGCCGTCAGCTCATAGGACACCGCCACAGGCGGGCCGGGCGACACGGTGCGCGTCAGATATCCGTCGCGTTGCAGATTGCGCAGGTTTTCGGTCAGCACCCGTTGGGGCACGTCCCCGATCGTACGCTTCAACGCACTGAACCGCAGCGGCCCCTCTGCCAGAGCGAGTACGATGATGATCTGCCATTTCCCGGTGACTTTGGACAGGACCGTGCGGATCGGGCAAAGCAATGCCTCTGCGTCAGAGTGAACACCAATGGGCAGCATATCGAACCGGTTCCTGAATTGCACCAGAACCGGGATGCATACTCTCGAGCGCCGGATCAAGCCACGATTTCCTTATCAGGTATCCAAAACCATACGAGGTATGAAAAAAGTGCGTAATTGCGCCTTGGTGCAAAATAAATACTTATAGTCGCAAATGAGACTGTGACGGGTCCGTTTCGGCCTCTGGAACGGAACAATCGGTCGGCTGGCGCAAACAGCCGCAAGGGGGAACAGGATGGTGACTGGACGTATCGCGTGCTTGAGCAAGGCGCTCAGGGTCCTTTGGCTGGTAATGGCGACGCTGCTGATCGCACCCGTCGCACAGGCGCAGGACGCCAGCGTTGATCTGTCTGCCGATCTGACCGAGGCGGAGTTTCAGGCGATGCTGGGCCGGCTCAGCGATGAAAACGTGCGCGACATCCTGATTGCAGAATTCGCCGCCCGCCGGACCGAAGAGGCCGTGCAGTCCGAAGGCCTGCTGACCAACAGCCGCGACATCGGCGAGACGCTGACCACCAACGCCGCGGCCCTCCTTGCCAAGTTGCCCGAACTTGGGGCAGGCATCGGCGCCGTGTTCACCCGCCTGTCGGATGCGGGCGGTGTCGGGCTTGCGTTCCTTGCGCTTGGCCTCAGCCTCGCGGCGGGCTGGGTCGTGCGGCATTACTGGCGGCAGCGGGGGGCGGCCCGCCAATCAGTCATTGCCGAACGGAATATGGGCAAGGGGGCCTATGGCTCCGTGTCGACGATCGTCGATGCGGCCTTTGTCCTGATTATCGCCCTGTCGGGCTCCGTGGCCTTTGCCCTGACGGCGATGGCGTTGCTCTACCTGTTCTTCCACCACCCCGATATCCGCTTTTTTGTGTCCAGCTATGTGGCGGTTGTGACCGTGTTGCTGATCGTTCGGTCCGTCGTAGACATCCTGTTGCCGCGATCTTGGCCAATCTACCGGCTTGTCGCGCTCAGCGACGAGGCGACACGGCGCGTCCACTGGACGGTACTTGGCCTCGCGGGCCTGTGGATGTTCGAGGCGATCACGTCAGATGTCATGGCCCAGTTCGGCGCGCCGGCAGGCACGCCGGACCTGCTGACCCTGCTGCTTGGACTGCTGTGGATCAGCATGGCACTGGCCGGGACCTACTGGATACACCGCGCCACGGTTGACCTGCTGCCCCCGCTCGAGGACCGCTCGCTCGTGGCGATGCTGTCGCGCAACTGGGCCGCGATCACGGGGGTCTCTTTCCTGTTCACCTGGGTTATCTTCACCGGTGGTGCACTGGTCAGTGGCAATGTGGATGTGGTCGCCGCAAACGTATTTGTCACCATGCTGGTGAGCCTTGGCCTGTGGGTCAGCTACCGCGTGCTGGTACACTATCTGCGCGCGCAGAGCATGGACAGCGCTGTCAGGCTGGCCATCGGCAACGCGGCCCGCGCGCTGCTCTTTGCTGCCTGGCTGATCATCGTGTTGGCGACCTGGGGCCTTGATCCGGCCACGCTTGCCGCAAGCGGTGCGACCGGGCGCACGCTGCAAACCGTCATCAACGTGTCGCTGACCGCGATCATCGGCTGGGCGATCTGGGATTTTCTGCGCACCATCATCGATGTGCGCGTCGCCGCCGAACAGCCGCAGGACGACGGCGAGGAAAGTGGCGACGCAGAAGGCGGGCTGGGCGCCAGCCGGACCGCGACGCTGCTGCCGCTGCTGCGCTCGACCGCGCTGGTGGTGATCGGTGTAACCTGCCTTTTTGCAGCACTGTCCAGTCTGGGCGTCAATGTCGGCCCGCTGGTGGCCGGTGCCGGTGTCATCGGGCTGGCCATCGGGTTCGGTGCGCAGACGCTTGTCAAGGACGTGGTGTCGGGCGTGTTTTTCCTGATCGACGACGCGTTCCGCCGGGGCGAGTATATTGACCTGGGGTCGGTCAAGGGCACGGTGGAGCGTATTTCGGTCCGTAGCCTGCAGCTGCGCCACCACCTTGGTGCGGTGCACACCATCCCCTTTGGCGACATCGCCGCGCTGACCAACTATTCCCGTGACTGGGTCATCATGAAGCTGCCCTTGCGCCTGACATTCGACACCGACCCGCAGCAGGTCAAAAAGATCGTCAAGCGCATCGGGGCGGAGTTCATGGAGGACGAACTGGTCGGCGACGGCTTGCTTGAGCCGCCGAAATCCCAGGGTGTCATCCAGATGGAAGACAGCGCCATGATCCTGCGGGTGAAGTTCAAGGCGGTCCCGGGCAAGCAATTCATCATCCGCCGCGAGCTTTTGCACCGCATCCGCGCCGCGTTCGAGGAGGCCGGTATTCGGTTTGCGAACCGCGAGGTCACCGTCCGCGTCAATGAAGACGCAACACCGGCCGAACGGCAGGAGGCGATCAACGCCGCCGCGACCGAGGCTGCCACCCCGCCGCAACCCGCGACCTGAAACGCCCCCATGGCGTCAGAGCGATGCGGTCTGTTCTGTCATAGGGTCCGATGCGCCTTGACCGGCGCGCGGATCACCAGCGCTGGCGGGGACCCGCTGATGCGCGAGTGCTGCAAAAATGCGATATCTCCGCACATGCTTGATCAATACGCGCGCCATTCCCGCCACGCCATACCGCGTGGCACCCGCAATCTGCAGTTCTGGCTTTGCTGCGACATCGGACCCCCCGGAGATCCCGTGGGAACGCACGCGGAAGCAAACTGTTGATCGGTGTCGCGCGCGCGATGCCGACTGTGTGCTTTATACTTTTGCTTGCTGCGGTGGCCGTCCTTGCGACCGCCTTTACCACCGACGTGCGCGGAACCGGCATCGCGCTGCCATGCACCTATCCTGACGCGGGCTACGTCGTCATCGTGATGGAGCGCATCAGTGGCCCAAAGGCGCTGTGGTGGCTTTGAGTCCAACGGGCAGCCCCGCCGGTTCAAGCCAAACCGTTCATGGTGAACGATCCCTTTCCGCTGTATTGCGGCATCCGGTGCTGTGCGGACCCTGACAATGCCCCCGCCAGCATCATCACCCGCGCCCGCGACAATTGTACGACGAGCCAGTATGACACGGACGTGGGCGGGGTGACCAATGTCGCCAGTGCCGCCGATGATCCCAACGCCATCGAAAACGTCGTGACCTTTTGCGTTCATGGACAAAACGTCCGGTTGCGTCCAGAACATCAACAGCCCTGCACCGTGAGCCTTGAAGCCGGAAAAGACAGTTTTTCATTCTTTCACAACGTGTTCAGCCACCCGCCGGTCTTGTCGGGCGCGTCTGACAGTGACGACCGCCGCTTTGCCTGCATTGGCCAATTCGTTGACCCGTCATGGCTCCTGCTACCCCTGGCAGGGCAGGTTTTTTGGTGATGACCTGCGGCCCGCCTTTGGCGCACCCGATCAAAGCAGTTCCTGATTGATCACCCGGTCGGCAGAGACGGCAGCGGAGGTGCGGTTGTCCACGCCCATCTTCTGGAAAATCTGTTCGAGGTGCTTGTTGATGGTCCGGCTGCTGAGTGTCAGGATCTGGGCGATGTCGCGGTTCGTCTTGCCCATCGACAGCCAGAACAGTACTTCGGCCTCGCGCGGGGTGAGCTCGAACACCTTTTCCAGCGTCTCGTAGGGCGTGACCTGATCATCCCGCCCGACCCGCAGGAGGATTTCGTCGGACGGCGACGTGCCGATATAGGACAGCACCGTGTTCTTGTGCAGGAACCGGCGCGGCGGCGACACCGGGCGGTGCAGGCTGGCTTGCAGCCATTTCATGAACTCCGGCAAGCGCTTGAGCGTGATCACCGACACCTCTGCGGAGGATTCAATGAGTTTCATCGCCTTGGGGCTGCCCCACAGGATCGTGCCGTCCACGCTGACGGCGAGGATGGACCGGCCGGAAGTGTCCAGCGCCTGCCGCGCGCTTTGGATCGCCTTGGCGTTCAGGATATGCGTGGTCATGCGGGCCACCAGTTCGTCGATCACCACTGGTTTGGTCAGATAGTCGACCCCGCCCGAGATCAGCCCCTTGATCACATGTTCGGAATCGCTGAGCCCGGTCATGAAGATCACCGGTGCATAGGCGAGCCGTTCATCGGCCTTGAGCAACTGGCAGGTCTCGAAGCCGTCAAGTTCGGGCATCACCGCGTCCATAAGGATGACGTCCGGCAGCACACGTTTGGCCAGATCGATCGCCGCAGACCCGCTGCGGGCCACGACCACGCTGATCCCGTTTTCCTCGAGCGCGGTAGAGATCATGCCCAGCGAGTCGGGGCTGTCATCGACCACCAGCGCGATGTTGCGGTTCTTGAGTTCAGAGAGTGACATTCCTTGCCTCCTCCAACACAGAGACGACCCCCGGCAGATCAAAGACGGAGGTCATCTTGTTCAGTCTCACCAGCATCGGGCCGCGCAGGCTGCCGTCTTCGGCCAGCTCGGCGATGCGGTCGGTCAGCGCCTTGGCCATCCCGTTGCGGGCCAGGGTGATCAGCTCGGCGCGGTCGGTCTCGGACAGGACCGAGACGCGCGCGGTCTTGGGCGACACGGCGTCGTCGAGGATCAGCCGCAGGTGCAGGATCTCGGCCATGCGCGCCAGCAGGTCGTCGAGGTTGTAGGGCTTGGCCAGAAACGCGTCGCTCAGCGCGACCTCCGGGGTGCGGCGCTGTTCGTCAATCGCGTGGCCAGAGATCATCACGATGGGAGTTGAGCGATGCGCCCCGTTGCGCAGGTTTGCGGCAAGGGTCCAGCCGTCCTGCCCGGGTAGGTCGATGTCGAGGATGAACAGGTCGGGCTTGATATCCGTCAGCATGAACATCGCCTGTTCGGCATTGGATGCGGTCAGAACGGCAAAGCCCAGCGGCGACAGAAAGCTGTCGACGAGGGCAAGGTGGTTGAGGTCATCATCAACCACAAGCAGGGTCTTGCGCGACCCCTCAACCCGCCGGATGGCGAGGTTGCGGGTTTCGGCCATGGGTTCGGTGCTGGCGTGCTGGGTGTCGAGCGGGACGGAGGGCAGCATCAGGCGCACGCGAAACGTGCTTCCCGTGCCGACCTCGGTGTCCAGCTCGATGTCACCGCCGAGGATTTCCACCAGCAGTTTGGTGATCGTGAGGCCAAGGCCCGATCCGGGGGGCAGGGCGCCATTGCCACGCTCGAACGGGTCCCAAATGCGGCTTTGGTCTTCGGGTGCGATGCCGATACCGGTGTCGCGCACTTCGATGATCGCGACCTCGTTGCGGTAGTTGATGCTCAGGTCGACCGACCCTTGCCGGGTGTAGCGAATCGCGTTCGACAGGAGGTTGATGATGATCTGGCGCAGCCGCTTTTCGTCAAAGGTGATCCACAAGGGCAGGTGGTCGCTGGTGCGCATGGAAAAGGTCAGCCCCTTCTCGCGCGCCGCCTCGTCAAAGATGGAGGCGACCTGTTGTAGGAACAGCCGCAGGTTGATGCGGTCGCGGCTGATCTCGAGGCGGCCCGCCGCGATGCGCGAGATGTCCAGAAGCCCCTCGATCAGCCCGGCGAGGTGTTCACTGCTGCGTCGGATCGTTGTGATCGAATTGCGCCGACCCGCCGGCAGGTCCGGGGCCTTTTCGAGGATCTGGGCAAAGCCGTAGATGGAATTGAGCGGGGTGCGCAGCTCGTGGCTGAGGCCGGTCATGTAGCGCGTCTTGGCGAGGTTTGCGGCTTCGGCCTTTTCCTTGGCGCGTTGTAGCTCAAGATCGGTGCGCTCGTGTGCGCGCACCTCGAACAGCAGGCGTTCGGTCTGTTTTTCGGCCTCGTCGCGGGCCTGATGCTGGCTTTCGGAGATCAGCAGGTACATCCACACCACGATGCCGATCACGATCAGGATCATCGAAAAGATCACCCACAGCACCGCGTCGAAGTTTTCGGCATAGCGGAACCCGCGCACCAGCAGCAGGAGCCCGCCAAAAGCCGCGCCGATGATGGACGTCACCAGAATGAACCGCGACATGCGCGACATCAGCGCTTGTGCGACGGGCCGCGGGAACACGGCGTGCAGCATGGCATGCGAGGTGTCGGCGAGGCGGGCATGCGGTTTGCACGCGTCGCGGCAATTGCTGTCGAGCGTACAGCACAGCGAACAGATCGCGCCCTCGTGAAAGGGGCAGTGTGTCATGTCCTCTGCGTCGAAGGTGTATTCGCAGACAATGCAGGTCTGTTCGGTCTGGTCGCGTGCGGGCGCGGGCCGCGCGATATAGTAGCGCCCGCCGGTCGCCCGCGCGATGGCCGGCGCGAGGATGAAGGAGCTGCCAAGCGCGATAAAGGATGACGTCGCCTCGGGCAGATCGCCAAAGAGCCCGCCATAGGCCAGCAGCGAGATCACGCAGGCCGTTGCCATGGCGCCGATCCCGACCGGGTTGATGTCATAGAGATGCGCGCGCCGGAACTCGATGCCGGGCGGGCTGTAGCCGAGCGGTTTGTTGATCACGAGGTCGGCCACCAGAGCCCCGATCCATGCCAGCGCCACGTGGGAATAGAGCGCCAGCGTACTCTCCAGCGCGCCGAATACGCCCAGTTCCATCAGCATGACGGCGATGCCGACATTGAACACCAGCCACACCACCCGGCCCGGGTGCGCATGGGTCAGCCGGGAAAAGAAATTGGACCAGGCGATGGACCCGGCATAGGCATTGGTCACGTTGATCTTGAGCTGGCTGAGGATCACGAAGGTGCTGGTGAGCAGCAGCACCAGAACCGGCGAATTGATCGTCTGGTGAAAGACCGTTTCGTACATGCGCGTGGGGTCTGTCGCGTCCTCGACCGGCACACCATTGGAGATGGCAAGCGTGATCAGGTACGAGCCCGCCAGCATCTTGAGCATGCCCAGCACGGACCAGCCCGGCCCCGCCACGATCAGCGCGGTCCACCATCGGCGTTTGTCGGCGCGCGTCTTGGGTTCGGGCAGAAAGCGCAGGTAGTCGACCTGTTCGCCCACCTGCGCGATCAGGGAAAAGATCACGCCCGATGCAGCGCCCAGCATGATCAGCTTGCCGGCGCCGCCCTCGGGCGGGATGGCGTTGCCCTCAAAGCTGGACCAACCCTCGATGTCGTAGCCGACAAAGGCGAGGATGATGAACGGCGTAATATGCAGGATCACCCAGAGCGGCTGCGTCCAGGCCTGAAAGGCGGAGATCTTGGAAAATCCGTTGATCACCAGCGGGATCACCACCAGCGCACTGATCAGGTAGCCCAGCACCAGCGGGATGCCGAAACAGTATTCGAGTGCCAGCGCGAGGATCGCCGCCTCCAGCGCGAAGAAGATGAAGGTGAAGGTGGCATAGATCAGCGACGTGATCGTCGACCCGATATAGCCAAAGCCGGCCCCGCGTGTCAGCAGATCGATGTCGACGCTGTAGCGCGCGGCGTAATAGCTGATCGGAAAGGCTGTCAGAAACAGGAACGCGCCGACCAGCATGATCGCCATGATCGCGATGTCGAACCCGTAGGTGAGCGTCAGCGCCCCGCCAATCGCCTCGAGCGCCAGAAACGAGATCGACCCGATGGCAGTGTTGGCCACCCGCGCCGACGACCAGCGCCGCGCCCGCCGCGCGGTAAAGCGCAGGGCAAAGTCTTCCATCGTTTCGTTGGCAACCCAACGATTGTAACGCCGTTTCTCCTTTGTCGCGCGGTATAGCGTTGCCATGAAGGCCCCCAGGTCACATGCCTTTGCACATGAGACGTCAGGCTGCCGATCACAGCAGCGAAGGGTCTCCCGTCCCTTGGACCTCTCATTTCATGCAACAGCCTACAGGGTAGTAATGCGCAAAAGGATACGTCAATCGACGTATACGGCTTTGCGGGGTCGGTGGCCGATAGTCAGGGCAGCACACGAAATTTGCTCAATTATTCATCCCTTTCCCACAAGGAGCTGCCATGACTGACCGTAAACCTCCGAAATCAATGGCGATGCCCAATCGACGCGCCGTGTTGGCGGGTGGCACCGCGCTGACCGCGTTCCTGTTCCTGCCCAAGAACCTGCAGGCGCAGGATTTCGCGACGGCGGATATCAACACGACCGGTCTGGCGGTCACGGACGACACGGTGACCATCGGCATCCTGCACTCGGTAACGGGCTCGATGGCCATTTCGGAAACGGGATCGGTGCAGGCCGAGAAGCTGGCCATTTCGCAGATCAACGCGCAGGGCGGCATTCTGGGTCGCAAGATCGAATACATCCAGGAAGACGGCGCATCCGACTGGCCCACCTTTGCCGAAAAGGCGCGCAAGCTGCTGGTCAACGACAAGGTCGCCTCGGTCATGGGGTGCTGGACATCTGCCAGCCGCAAGGCGGTGCTGCCGGTTTTTGAACAGCATAACGGATTTCTCTATTACCCCACCTTCTACGAGGGGCTCGAGCAGTCGCCGAACGTGATCTACACCGGGCAAGAGGCGACGCAGCAGATCATCGCCGGGCTCGACTGGGTGTCGGAAACGAAGGGCGCCAAGACGTTCTACCTGCTCGGGTCGGACTACATCTGGCCGCGCACATCCAACAAGATCGCGCGCAAGCATATCGAGAACTTCCTCGAGGGTTCCAAGGTGGTGGGCGAGGAGTACTATCCGCTGGGCCACACGCAGTTCAACTCGGTGATCAACAAGATCCGTCTGCGCAAACCCGACGTGATCTATGCCATCGTGGTGGGTGGATCGAACGTGGCCTTCTACAAGCAATTGAAGGCCGCCGGCATCGACCCGGCTGGCGAAAGCCCGCTGGTGCTGACCATCTCGGTCACCGAGGACGAAATTCGCGGGATCGGCGGAGAAAACATCGAAGGCACCTATGCCTGCATGAAGTATTTCCAAAGCCTCGAGAACGAGAACAACGAAGCCTTCGTGGCCGCATTCAAGGACATGTGGGGTGCGGATATGGTCATCGGCGACGTCACTCAGGCCGCCTATCTTGGCCCGTGGCTGTGGAAAGCGGCGGTGGAAAAGGCCGGATCCTTTGACGTGGACAAGGTGCGCGAGGCCAGCCCTGGCATCGAGCTGACCACAGCGCCCGAAGGCTACGTCAAGGTGCACGAGAACCACCATCTGTGGTCCAAGACCCGCGTCGGCCGTGCACAGGCAGATGGGCAATACGACGTCGTGTTCGAGACGGCGGAACTGGTTGAGCCGGACCCCTTCCCGGAAGGTTACCAGTAACCGCGACCCGGGGGCGCCCCGCACCGGGCGTCCCCCCTTTTTGCTTCCGACATTTCCAACGCCACCAGAGGTTTGCGATGTTTTCCGGCTATTCAATGGGTGAGCTCGGCGCGATTTTCGCGATGCAGGGTTTTGCAGGGCTGATCCTGTTTTCCGTCTTTGTGCTGATGGCGCTGGGTCTTGCGATCATCTTTGGCCAGATGGGCGTGATCAACATGGCGCATGGCGAGTTCATGATCCTCGGCGCTTATGTGACCTACCTCACCTCGAACGTGTTCGCCGCCTACATGCCAGGTCTTTTCGGGATGTACTTCTTTGTCGCGATGATCCTCGCGTTCATCGCTGCGGGGGCGTTAGGGCTACTGGTTGAGTGGGGGTTGATCCGACACCTTTACAAACGCCCGCTGGACACGTTGCTTGCCACATGGGGGCTGAGCCTGATCCTGCAACAGACCTATCGCAGCGTTTTTGGCGCGCGCGAGGTGGGTGTGACCATTCCCGACTGGATGATGGGCTCCATGCCGCTGCCCGCCCTGATCGAAATTCCGATCAACGGCATCTTCGTGATGGTGCTGGCCACCAGC
>ERZ1740072.1064-NODE-1064-length-10742-cov-9.098063_pt1 | contig 10742 bp, 10 predicted proteins | sample MGYA00581733_ERZ1740072 | MGnify/ENA primary metagenome ERZ1740072 (study PRJEB43018, sample SAMN04849741) | marine metagenome | isolation source: floating plastic debris | place: Pacific Ocean | collected 2008-08-30 | study: EMG produced TPA metagenomics...
AGCAGCTAATGCCCTGGAGTTTATCCAAGAACTACCGCAGGGATTTGAAACCCAGTTAGGCAATCGTGGTATTCGATTATCTGGGGGACAGCGACAGCGAATTGCCATTGCCCGTGCCCTGCTGCGCAACCCTGAACTTCTAATTTTAGATGAGGCCACCAGTGCCCTGGACTCAGTGACAGAGAAACTAATTCAGGAATCACTGGAGAAGTTGTCAAAAGGACGAACAGTCATCGCGATTGCTCACCGACTCTCTACGATTGCAAATGCAGACAAAGTTGTCGTAATGGAGAAAGGACGGATTGTAGAACAAGGGAAATATCAGGACTTGCTCAAACAAGAAGGCAAGCTTTGGAAATATCACCAGATGCAGTTTGAAATGGGTGGCGCTCACTAGGGGTCTATAGCGTTGGTCACATTGGTTAGGGCATTCTATAGTCCCTGAAAACCTTAAGCGACAACGCCAATGCGACGCGCCAACGTCCTAAGGCATCGGGGCGTTGGCTATAAAACCCTTAAATCACGTTACCTAAAGTGTTGTTGTATTCGAGGATGCTCATGATGAAAACTCCGCTACCAGAGTTTAAAGTCAGCGTTGTTATTGTTTCAGACTACGAAGCTAGTAGTGTTAAGTCATGGAAAGTTGAAGAGCGTATGCTCAAGGCGTTTGCTGCTCAGACTTTTGATGAACCTTTTGAAGTGCTGCTGGTTGATAATGAACAATATCAGGCAAATGTACCTGAGCACTTGTATGATATTGTTCCAAATTTGAGAATAGTATTCTCAAGCGAGATACAATCTGCCCGGTTAAAGGACTATGGTGTAGAGCTTGCCTCTGGGGAACTTGTTGCTGTACTTGAAGCTGATGCACCCCCATGCCCAAAATGGCTCCAAACATTAGTCGAGATATTGCGTCTCAATCCAGATATAGCAGTTGCTACTGGCAGAACGTCTTACGGAAATGAAAACACATATAAGCGTGTGTTGAATTTGCTGGACCGCAGCTTTGACGACTTAGGTAAACCTGGCGCAACTCCTCATATTTCAAATAACGGAGCGGTCTATAGACGCAGTGTATTAGAAGAGTTTTCGTATCCCGATGCGGCAACACCCTTCCTATCCTCAAGGCTGCGAAATAAGCTAATCAGAGAAGCAGGCCATAAATTTTATTTCCATCCGGATGCCATCACATTTCATGAAATTGGGGGATGGGGCTTTATCGTAGATGTTCGCCGAAATATGGGGTACTCAGATATGAATACCTTTGCTAAAAAAATCGGTTATTCTGCAATTCCCGGTTTAATGAAACGACGCCTCAAAAAAGAACTGTCCTATTGCAAACGATTGGGCAAACAGTATCTAAATTGGTGGGACTGGCCTCTATTTGCAGCTATGGTACCAGTTATTCCCCTGTTAGAAGTCCCGGGCATGTTGGATGCTATTCAAAAAAAAGTAAATATTGCCAATACCGCTTATCGCTAAGACTTAAGGCACAATTGATCATAGCTATTTTATTCAGAAAAAAGAACGTCATCAGCATATAACGTTTTTCAGTTATGTGAGATACACCTTCAGAGCCACAACTCTTTAAGTCCCACTCTATCTGAACCTCAGCAGACTAGAAAACACCATAACCGATCAAAGAGCTTTAAATAAGGAGAATTTAATGGAAACTCATTTAACAATTGGAATACCAACCTGTGCTAGACCACAAGCTATTAAAGGTTGTTTGGATAGTCTCCAAAAGCATCTAACAGTTAATCATCAGATCATTGTCATAGACAGTGCAATAAATGACGAAAATCTAACACTCTATAAAAGTATTCCGCATCTCAAATATCTAACTTTTGATTCACCAATCGGTCCATCTGAAGCTAGAAAGCTAATTATTGAGAAAACAGAAACCAAATACTTATTGTTTTTAGATGATGATAATGAGGTAACACCAGGAACCGTTGAATCTATGCTCTCTTATATAGAAAAGAATCCACATATTGATATTTTAGGGTCCGTGTGGCGGGAGTATGGAGATTTTGAAAAGAGAGCTGTAGGTCAATACTTTAAGTTTGGTCAGCTTAATGGGAAAAAAACCATATATAAAGATTTTTTAGACTTCAAGAAATCTCAAGAATTAGAATTAGACAGCATAAAAGTGGATGCTGTTTTAGCTACAATGCTAATTCAAACAAAAATATTTGAGCAAGTTCAATTTGACTCAAGATTTGATTTCTTTTTTGAGCTATTTGATTTTTTTATGCAATGTTATCAGCATAAGAAAAATATTCATGTTTTGCCAACAGCTATTTTTGAACATAAACCATTGACGTATTCCAGCTCTACGCTTAGACAAAAAACACATGCAGATATAGACAAACAAAAATTCATTGATAAGTGGGAATTGCAGATTATAGGGTCTCATGGATTCAAAAGTTCTAAAAAATCAAAAGAAGTCTCATCAAGTAGATTTAAGTTCAAAAACTTACTCTCTAGAAAATAATTTCTTAGATAGAAGATAAAGATATTATTTTTCTGGGATAGCTAAATAAAAAATAAGCCTTGTAGAGCAACTTGACCTTTCACACAGTTAAATTAATGACATCTAGGTCACATGAAAAAATCAAGCCTATCAAGTGGTCAAACTTGTTAGAGTTAGTACAAAAAACGACAAAAGTTGATCGTAAGAAATATCAGCATAAAGGTCGCCAAATGTCGGTCAGTAGACTTTGGTATTTGATATTTCCCAATCTTGGTGAACCGATTTTTATTATTGGCTCACCTCGTTCTGGAACTACATTTCTAGGTTCATGTATTGGAGAATTGCCGGAAGTTTCCTACCACTTTGAACCTATTGCTACTAAAGCAGCCGCCCGCTGCATTTATGAAGAAGAGTGGGGCTTTCGAAAAACCAAGTGGTTTTATCGCTTGGTCTATGCATGGCTGATGAGAATTCATGCTGACGGGGATTTGCGCTTTGCTGACAAAACGCCCCGTAACTGTCTGATTATAGATTTTTTAAGTCAAGCGTTTCCGAAAGCGAAGTTTATACATATTATCCGCGATGGGCGAGATGCTGCTTTGTCCCATAGTAAAAAGCCATGGATGCAGGCGGCCCAGGTTAAATCTCCTAAGTATGAACCTGGTGGCTATCCTTACGGACCCTATGCTCGTTTTTGGGTAGAACCGGAAAGAGTTGCTGAATTTGAGTCTACTAGCGATATTCACCGATGTATTTGGGCCTGGAGACAGCATACGGCCAATGCCCTAAAATCTGTTGCTCACTTACCCAAAGAGCGATACCACGAGCTACGGTATGAAAATCTTGCAACTAATCCTGAACAAGAGGCAAATTACATTCTTGATTTTCTAGAGATCACTGCTTCAGATTCATGCCGCCGTTTCCACGACGCGGTTTCAAAAGTACGCCCTGATTCGGTTGGGCTTTGGAAGAAAGAGTTATCGCAGGAACAGCTTAAGCAGGTTGACCAAGAAGCTGGTGAATTACTTAGAAAACTAAACTACAGCGATTAAAGTAAGTGATAATGCAACGGATCAACCAATCTCCTAAAAGGGTTTTTGTGGTGGGGTGCCCCCGTTCAGGCACCACATTGCTTCAGAGTATTCTGTTGACTAATCCATCTATTATTTCCTTTCCAGAGTCTCATTTTTTTGTTTATCTATTTAAGCGGCGGACAGACTTTCAGAAAAGGTTCAACCTGGCTTCTAGATATGCAAGGCCAGGTTTTGCCAACTTTATTCGTGAGTCGGGGTATCAAAACTTTCAACCAGGTTTACCCAGATATGCCGTAACCCTAGGACAGCAGACTGAAGTATTCACGAGTACGCTTGATAAAATTGCCCAAAATCAACAGAAATCAATTTGGATAGAGAAAACACCCGACCATGTAAATTTCATTAACTTTATCGAAGCCTATGTCAGGGATGCCCTTTTTATTCATATTGTCCGTAATGGGCCAGATGCTATTGCTTCTTTATATGATGTCACTCAAAAATATCCTCATGCTTGGGAAGGACCTTGGAAAGTTGAGCGATGCCTGAATAAGTGGATCACCTGTGCGCAAAATACCTGCCAACATGTACAAAAGCCCAATCACCTGATGATCAGGTATGAAATGCTTGTCGATGATCTAGCCTCAGCAAGCCAAGAGCTGAGTAATTTTATTGGTGCTGAGTTGCACACGAATGTGTCAACAGATCGCCGAGATGAGTTTAAGAACATTGCTTTAGAGCGAGAGCCCTGGAAAGAAAACTCCGCCAAACCTATTTATCAAAAGAGTCGTAGTAAGTTTTCTTCGTTGTTTGATGCTGAGCAACAGCAGTATATTTTGGATGCGATCGCAAATGCAGGACTAACAGATATAAAAGCTAACTTTGGCAATATGGCCGCTAAAGCCTAAAAACAAACTGTCCACACGCTTTACCTAGCTTGCTAAGACAACTTTATTATTAGGGTAAGACTTCAAAAGATAAGCCTAGAGCTTGCCGCTATAGCCAGCAGTTCTACCCTCTAACGATTTTTGATCTATAAAGTCCATCTCATCGTATCTCTGAAGTCAACTTACTTTTTATGCTGAAATCCTTAGGTAAAACCATTAGCTCCCCAATATTAAATAAGTTCAGCCTTGGCAATATAGCCATGTTTCATATTGGACGAAGCGGGAGCACAGTATTAGGAGATTTACTCAACCAAAGCCCAAAAATTCTCTGGGATGGCGAAGTGTATCATTCCTATGTTGACTGGGGTGGTCAAAAAGCAATTAGAAAGGGGCAAGATCCTTCTATTGACCCGGTAAAACTATTGCAGGCTCAAAAGATAAAAGCACGCAGAAGATACTATGGTTTTGAAGTTAAGTTCTATCACCTAGATCGTACAAGTATCAGTCTTTCAGACTATATTCAACAAATTTCTGAGCTAGGCGTTAGTCATTTCATTGTACTTAAGCGAAAAAACTATTTACGAAAAATAGTTTCTAGCTACGTAGCGTTTGATAAGAAAAAAAATAATCTAAGAACCATCGATGAGTCAGATCATCACTCAGTAGATGCTAAAGCTAGGCTATATCAGATTAATTTGGACGTTAATAATGTAACCATTGATGGTTCTAAAAAATCTTTATTGGAACATCTTGACTATTATCAAGATCATTTCCAACAGCTAGATGCCGAACTTGCCGATAAGAAAGTCTTACGATTAACGTATGAGGATCACATAGCCGAGGGCCCTACGAAAGGATACCATCAAGCTTGTGATTTCCTTGGTATTAGTCGCCATCCAGTCACAGTTCAGTATGGTAAAACTAACCCATTTAAACTATCTGAGATAATAGAAAACTTTAGTGAGGTAGAGAACATACTAAACAACACTAAATTTGAGTGGATGCTTCATGGGTAAACTCGAAGTTTTATAGGACATTTATTGCTCATGCTGAGCTTCTTTTTAGATATCTGACTATCCGATTAATGTCTAACCGCTCTATGTGATGACTTCCGATGGGATTTAAAGATTTTAATCGTTATGAAAGTTCTATTCGTTTCTAATAATTTTCCCACCGATCTTCGTATCAAAACCCATGGCGTTTATAAACGAATGGGACTTTTTGTAGATGCGATTAAGGGCTTAGCATCGATTGATTTTCTTTACTATGTCTCCCCTAGCTTTGATATCTCTCCAGCAACAGTTACCAAGCTAGAACAAGAATTTTCAGAGCATTGGCAAGCGGACGTTACCCTCACCCTATGCCACCGCTCCACCCGCAAACATCAGCTTTTACGACGGCCTAACTATTTGCCGGGTGCCCTCAACTTTTTTGCGCAAAAACCCTACATTAGCCTCAGTGACAAAAAGCAAGTGGCCGCCCTCGACGCCTGTTTAGAGCGTCAACCAGATGCCATTTTTGCTCACCGGTTACAGGCCATGTGTCCGCTGATGTTAACCAACGCTCAACTTCCTCCTGTCTTTTTTGATCTAGACGACATTGAGCATATTTCCCTGGCTCGTCAGCTGAAACAGCCTGCTCCTTATCGTAAAAAAGACCGTGGTTATGCCTTATACCTACCTAGCCTTAAACGCGCAGAACTGAAGGCCATTCGTCAGGCCAAGAAAACCTTTATTTGTTCTGAGCAAGACCGCACCTATTTAGCCGAACAGCTCAAGCTTCCGGGCGTTGTTACCATTCCCAATGCTATTACGCTCCCAAAGGTTCAGTCGCTGACTGCTGAGCCTACCTTGCTGTTTATTGGTTCGTACACCTATCAGCCCAACGTCACCGCAGCAGAATTCCTAATTGAGCAGGCATGGCCCCATATCCATAAAGCTATACCAGAAGCCAGATTACTCATTGCTGGAGCCAATCCGGATAAAATCCGAGGCTATCAAGCTCCACCACAAGGGGTAAAATTTACCGGATTTGTTGAAAATCTTGATGAATTATATCAAAAGATTCGGGTTGTCTGTTGCCCAATTTTGTCGGGTAGTGGTACTCGGGTCAAACTGATTGAAGCCGCCGCCTATCGTAAACCCATTGTGTCCACCCGCATTGGGGCGGAGGGTCTGGATCTCGTCGATGGAGAAGCCATCTTTTTGCGGGACCATGCTCAAACCTTTGCAGATGCCTGCATTGAACTGCTTCAGAACCACCAGCTGTGCCAACAGCTTGGCAACAACGCTTATGCCGTAGCTTCAAAACGATATAACAGAGCTCAGATTTTGCAGCAGATTCAACATCATCTCTAGTTATGAACATAGTGACGGCGTCGAGTACCCCGATCCCTGATGTATCAGTGATCATTCCTACCTATAACCGCATTGCAATGCTGGAGGAGGCTCTGGCAAGTTTGTACGCTCAAGATTATGACGGCACGGTTGAGATTATCGTCATAGATGATAACTCCCAAGATGGCACTGCCCAGGTTATTCGAGAAAAATACCCAGATGTCCACCTGATTGCGCTCTCTGAGAATGTTGGAGCTGCTGCTGCACGTAACCAGGGTATCGCTGTTTCTAAGGGGCAATTTATTGCGTTTTTAGATTCGGATGACCTTTGGGAGAGGGGGCATTTGCGATCGCAAATGAGCCTCTTAAATAGCAAGACCGTCACTGACACTCAATTATTCTTTGGGGTCAGTGATGTTTTTATCTGGGAAACCGTTAAAGATATTAGATACAAAAAGTCCCAAAAACCTAAACTTCAATATTCATCAGTATTACATCAGCTATTAGCGGGAGGCAGTTTTATATCTACACCATCTGCTGTCATTTTTCCGAAACATGTCCTTGATGCAGTCGGTGTCTTTGACAAGAATATAAGGCTAGCAGAAGATACCGATCTTTACACGCGCGCCATTCTAAAAGGCTTTGAACCAGCCTTTACAGAACAAGCATCGGTTATCAGACGCAAACATGACAGTGGTCAAGCCATGACCATTAAAAACATCGAACTCAGGATCAAAAATCGTCTCGATGCATTGCAAAAATACTATCCCCTAGCTAAACAAAAGCTGGGTAATGTCAAACAACGTCAAATTCATTCTGAAATTTATTCAGACTTTGCCAGATATTACTACGAAGAGAAATCTTACGGTCGCTGGTTAAAGCTTCTCTTCGTGTCTACTCGCTATAGTTCTCCACTGTTTGTACTCCGTACCAACTGGCGTTATATCAACGATTTCTTTGGCAGGATCATCAGTAAATTAAAGTTCGCAAGCTGATATGAATCAATCCTTGCAGATCTTCTTAGCCATCTAAATTTAGGCAACTGCATTGATACATAATACTGCGAACCCCTTTAGTGACAGACAAATCATGAAAAAGATAAATCTACTAAAATTCAAACCTGAAAAGCCCTCTATATTCTTCATGCATCTCCCTAAAACAGGGGGGACATCTGTTGATTCAGCCTTTCAAAAACATTACGGTAGAGAACACGTAAAAATTGAAGCGTCTGAATCTTACGAAGCTTCAAAAATTCTCTTCGATAACTCCCAAAAAGAATTTAGCTATGACGACTGCTTTCGCTATCGTGAAAGCTTGCTCCTATATCATATGCATTTAGGATCAAAATACATCAGTGGCCATATTCGGTTTAATCAAAAAATATGGGAAAACACTAAAGACAAGTACGCATACATTACCGTCCTCAGACATCCTGTCAAACGTTATATTTCCAACTATTTTTTTAACAAATATAAGGAAACTGAACACTGCAGAATTAATGATGAACTGTCAGAGTTCTTGGACTCAGGGCGTGCTAAGTCTTGGGGATACATGTATACCAAATACTTTTCCGGCAACCCCAAAATAGCTGCAGCTCCTAGCGAGGAGTTATTAGAAACAGCAAAGGAAAATGCCTTGAAGTTCAACACCATTGGTTTTCTAGAGAAGCTCGATGACTTTGTCACTGAGTGTAAGGATAAATATAATCTGCACCTCAGAATTCCCCATAAAAGAAAAAATCCAAAATCTAGCCGTGAGATCTCTCAGGCTAACTTAGAGAAGATTAATCATATTTGTCGTTGTGACGTAGAGCTTTATGACTTTATTCGTCAGAATTCATAGCCTGTATCAGTCGGAAATCATCAATAAACATAGTTATCTTCAGGGGCAGTCATAAACCTCGTTTATCTTCACGATGAAAGCGAATTACAGGATTGACGACCAAATCACTCTTTTCTATTAGAATCAAACCGATGAGCAATATTAGTCCTTTTGTCTCAATCATTATACCGGTCTACAATGACCGCGATCGATTAGAAAAATGCCTAGATATTTTAGAGAATCAGACATATCCTAAAGAATCTTATGAGATTATCGTTGTTGATAACAATTCAACAGACGATATCAAATCCTCAGTTGCTAAGTTTTCGCAAGCGACCTATGCCTTTGAAGGTATTTCTGGTTCCTATAGTGCTCGTAATAAAGGACTATCTATTGCCAAAGGAGAAATTCTTGGCTTTACTGACTCCGACTGTGCTCCAACATTAAACTGGATTGAAAAAGGTGTAGACCAAATCCTGAAAAACCCTGACTGTGGTCTAGTTGCTGGATGCATTAAGTTCTCTTTTAAGGATCCAGAAAGACCAAATTCTGCTGAGCTATACGACAGCCTATATTTCTTACAACAGGAAACATATATCAAAGAACGCCACTTTGGTGCAACAGCTAACGTATTTACGACTCGAAAAATATTTGATACTGTTGGGCTTTTTAACACAGCTCTTAAGTCTGGAGGGGATCGTGATTGGGGTGAGCGAGTTTATGCGGCAGGTTTTCAGCAAATTTATGCCACTGATGTCGTAATTGCTCATCCGGCTCGAGCTAGTTTCCAAGAACTCAACAAGAAGCTCCGTCGAGTTTACACAGGTGGCTTTTATATTAATAAAAAGTCTGAGAAACCAATTTTAGAACTGCTGCAAGAAGTCATATACGACATCAAACCGCCAGCAAGATTTTTATTCAAATTTCTAAAAGAGCAAGGAATTGACGGTAAAAAAGATAGAATAGGCGTCATTTTTATTTATATGTTTCTCAAATTTTCTAAAGCTACAACTGAGCTAAAGCTTTATTTAAAGGAACATTACAAAGCTCAACTATCTGTCGAATAAACAGGGTTTAGATAGCTTGTGTTTTCTCCGTATAAATTTTAACTTGCCAGCCACTGCTATGACTATTGACCTAAAACAAATCCCTTTGGTTTCTGTTATTATTCCGGTCTATAACGACAATGACTTTTTACAGGTTTGTCTGACAGCACTGACTAAGCAAACCTATTCAAAAGACCACTATGAGATTATTGTCGTTGACAATAATTCGGAAGAAGATGTCAGTCAAATTACTAACCAGTTTGAGCTGGTCACATTGGCCCACGAATCTACAGCCGGGTCCTATATCGCTCGAAATACCGGGTTAAGTCTGGCTAAAGGAAGCATTATTGCCTTTACGGATGCTGACTGTATCCCTCAACCCGACTGGTTAGAAAAGGGAGTTGCCACCTTAACCCAGCGTCCCAATATTGGTTTAGTTGCAGGTCGCATAGAGCTGTTTTATCGTGATCCTAAAAAGCCCAGATCCTTTGAACTCTATGACAGTCTGACCATGGGATTTCCCCAGGAAGACTTTGTCAAAGATAGCCACTTTGGGGCAACGGCCAACCTGTTTACGTTTCGCACTGTCCTAGATAAAGTTGGCGGCTTTGATGAAAATCTCAAATCTGCCGGAGACCGGCAGTGGGGCAGACGAGTTTACGATAATGGATACGAGCAAATTTATAACGACGATGTTTGTATTCGTCACCCGGCCAGATATTCCTGGGCTGATGTCAAAAAGCGGGCTATCCGGATCACAGGAGGGCGCTACGATCTGGCTAAACGCAGTTGGAACTCTCAGTGGGATGCCATTAAAGATTTGGTGGCGTATCTAAATCCTCCCTTTAGAATCTTCTTCAGAATTTGGAATGATGAACGTCTCCATGGGCCTCAACAAAAACTACAGTTTGCGATCGTAATGCTGCGTATTCGCGATGTAGTTATCAAGGAACGTCTGAGACTTCAGCTTGGTGGTGGTGCTCCTGAGCGCAGCTAATTTAGCCAACCCTCTGGATCATCTGCATCTTAACCAAATTGTATCGCTAACTTTGTGCTATGGCTGTGAACAATACGCCACCATTAGTCAGTATTGTTATCAACAATTATAACTATGCCTCTTTTGTTGGGCAGGCCATTGATAGTGC
>ERZ1740072.1065-NODE-1065-length-10738-cov-6.996911_pt1 | contig 10738 bp, 6 predicted proteins | sample MGYA00581733_ERZ1740072 | MGnify/ENA primary metagenome ERZ1740072 (study PRJEB43018, sample SAMN04849741) | marine metagenome | isolation source: floating plastic debris | place: Pacific Ocean | collected 2008-08-30 | study: EMG produced TPA metagenomics...
ATAGTGTGTGGTTCACCTTGCCCCATGGCTCACCTTACCCCGCCTTCCCCTAATGACTTTTATCAATGAGTAATTCTATTACTCCTTGCTTTAATTATATGCCTTTATGGTTACAGCCTACAAGAAAACAGCCTATAATAAATAAGCCATGAGTAATATTACCACTTACTATAAGCAGATACTATGATTTGGAGGGGCTTTTGAATGAGAACAAATGCATGTTAAAAAAAGCTCCAATAAAAATATTGTTTAAAGCAAGGAGTTAGATAACTAACCTTGTTTAAAGGGATATATTATTCACCACTCAGATATGTCAGATATATAAGAGCTGTGGCATGAGTGAAAACCTCATATGTAAAACATTTATTTAGACGAAGTCACAAGTCCAGTGCACTGACTTGCCAGGCATCCTAAATCACAGGTTATACTTAGACCAAGGAGTAATATTACTCATTGCTTATACCTAGATGGTCAGCAGCCCAATATCATGGGGCTGCATGTATAGCCTTCCTTTGCTCCAATATATATGTTATATATTGGAGCAATGAAAGGCTATACATGCAGCCACATGCCCAATATAAACATGGTAGTGGTAGGGAGAGAGGCCAGTTCCCCCTGGCTGGGTAAAAAAGGCAACACCAACAATACACATTCAAATCAAATGTGGCATATTTTCCCATGCACAGATGAAATGGTATGATGTACTTAACGCTCAAGCACCTACAATGCTTGACAAGCTCCTAGTCTTATCCTTGTTCCCTCCTCTTCTTGATAAAAGCAAGCGAGCTTTTACTCCTTGATAAAAGCAATAAAAGTAATTCCTCTCTCTCACAGAATTTTTTGCAGCAGAACACAGGAAATGAAGTGCTCATGAAAAGAAGATAATATAAACCGAAAAGTCATCAAAGTCCACTTATCCAGTCGGGAGAACAATATATAATTCCGATCATCTTTACTCATGCAAATGATGGTGGGACAACCCTCATCAATTAGATGAATCACCAGGGATTACCATATTTTGTATCATTCACTGCTCCCTGTTACTCCAATGAACTTCCCCTTTTCGGGGAAAAGGGGAAGTTCATTGGTTACTCTGGCCCCCTGACCAGGGCAGCCAAGGCTACAGCTCCAAAGCCAAAAGTTGCTAGTCCAGGCAACCAGGTAACATTTTCTCCAACGCATCTATAGTATAGACTGCTGGTGCAGGTGTACGGTCAGGTTCGCCGGCCATTGTACCCATCAGGATGATCCCATTAGTTTAATAATACAACACAACTCTCGATTCAAAGTCTTGAACTTTACTGCGATATACTTAGTAATATTATTGCAAATATTATTTACATTCATATATTTTTCAATTTTACATAAAGAAATATTCCAAATAAAATACATTACACCATACATGTAAATGTTGCTTCTGGTATCCATCCAGTAAAAAATGTTAAGGTCCCTCTATAATACAACACAGGAGCTTGAAGGCACTCCAGGCTAGGATACAACGTACTTATATATAGATAGTTGTATCAAATAACGTAGGGTTAACATAAAAGTTAGTAATCAGAGCAGCATATAAAACGAAACATTTCCTAAATTGGCATGGAATGGGCTACAGTAAAGTCTATCAGGAGGCTGAGTGCACTCACATCACACTATTTTATAGAAATATTGGTATTACTGTTGATGCTGATCTAATATGTGAAATGGCCATCCCCTGTCATTTCATGAACAAAACCAAAAATTGGAGGGTAACATAATAACTCCATGCGATTAATTAGCCAAAAGACTTTTACACGATAAGTAAGACTTCAAACATAATAACCCTTCGAGCGCTACAAAGTAAACTACTATCGGTAAAAATACCAGTACAATCACAGGGTTATCCATATCGAGTAACTACTTCTGTAAATCAGCACTTGTAGGCGGCGCACTTGATATCATTTCTCGATGGACTTTGAGGAGCAGCTCTCTTACCATCGGATGAATCTCTAACTCTGTGACTGCCTGCTGAATACCAGCAGCTGTGACCAGTCTGAACAAGTCGTCATGTGACAGCAGATTTATCAACGCTTTATTATATACACTGGCTATATCTAGAATAATTAAACATAGATTCTATTATCAAACAGAAGAAAATCTACCATTTTACGCACAAGTTATCTGTTCATTGTTAGGGAGAAGACAACTCTGCTATGATTCGGTCAAAAGGAAGGAAATTAAGCATCTATCCAGACACAGTTTCACGTAATGCTTTTTAATAAAGCTTAATATGAAACTGGGCAAAAAACAAACGGACACAATACACACCTGTAAGCTCAGGATTTCTATCTCTCAGAATGCTGAATGCCATGGATTCTGTGTCTATAAATTGAAAGCATTAGATATATTGTAAGTTAGTTTTGACAAGGTTCAGAACAACCTGGCTCATTGTAATAAAAGTAGTTCCTGTGGTATTTATACATTTAAAATGAATTCTGTGATGCTTAACCAACGCAAATCCCTAATAAGCCTAACTTTTTAAAATTTCAGTTATAAAAAGCCTGAGTATCTAGTAAACCCAGCACTGTATACCACATTTTAACAACATTATAAATTCTCAATTATTTATTATTTTATGTAATACTTACTGTGTAACATACAGACTCTGACCAGGGCCTTCAGCACAGATGAGCTACTCACATTATCCAGTATAATCCTGATCTGTTCTGATAATTCTAAAGATAGATGTCATAAATACGAATAAGTGCATGTTTTGGACGTCAGTATGTACATGATATAGCAGTTTGGTGACTTTAAGCTATAACAGTAACACAATATATAGAAATGAATATGGCCATGATATATATCACTAAAGTTAAAGTAAAGAAAAAAAAACATGATACACATACCTGCATTCAGTTCCGGTACAGATAGGGGATATTTGTATTTCGGTTTGCCGAGCTCTCGTTCATAGTCAATATCCTCCGGATCTACAACATGATGACGATGTAACATTGCACATGCTAAATAACAAGCAGCATTCAACACATTAAAATAGTACATCATCATTATTGAATGCTCCATAAACGATATGAGAAGACCAAAACTTTACACTCGAAAAAAAACTCCAAACCTTAACCAACCCAAGTTTATTGTTCTGTATATAATCAATATGAACTATGTACTCACCTAGTGTGACAGTTAGTCCGGGTATGCCGCCACCCTCAGCTGCACTCTCTTCTTCAGCTGGTGGTCCTGAGGCTACCTTATCAAAGAATTGAGCTGCTCGCAGCTCCTCACAACTTCGCTGTATGTATTCCCTGTCTGCAGCCTCCTCACGAGCCAGGGCCGCCAGTTCCTCTCCTGTTAGCACCGGCTTACCCATCGGCATCACAGGCTCCATTGTAGCATCAACATCAATAGGATTCGTCTGCTTCCGCTCAGATTTAGAGTCTGGTTCACTCTCACCAGTTGATGGCGTAGCGTTTTCTGGGTTAGGTTGCGCAGTATTCTGATTCAGATTGCGTAGTTCTGGTGGCACAGTGGTCATGAACTTTCTGACTGGTGGGGGTTTATCAGCAGGTTGGCTGCTAACACCGGAAGATTTAATGCCTGGAGCAATAACTTGCTTCAAACTGTCCAGAGTAAAAGGACTGATTGTCTTCAAAACATTTTGGAGAGCAGCCGGAAGAATACTTGTAGATGCTTTTCCTTGATCTTTCTCAGCACTTGGCTGCGCGGACACATTATCGTTTGGGTCTTGAGTTACTGTAGCTGGTTTTGCCTTTTTACCGCTTGCTTTCCCTTTCACCACTTGATTCAAGTATTGGAGTCTTGCTTGCAATGCCTCTACTGATAGCTGTTCCAGATTTGATGTGGTATCTATCTTTGCTCCATCAAGTTTTAGAGCAGCATGTTTCACTGGCTTGGTCTCACTCTTATTCGGAGATGGTGTAACTGCAGCTGGCTGAGCGGTTTTAGGAATCAGTTTAACAGTCTGAGTGACTTCTTCAGCCACATTCGAGTCTTCATGGACTTTTTCTTCGGGTTTGGTATGTTGGATTGCTGCTGGTTGCACTTCCTCTGGAATGTTTGTTGTGGGTACAGCCTTTGTATCAGTGGCATCGGTAGGGATACCTGAACGCGCAATCTGCTTTTGTCTTGGATCAGATGGGAGATCAGCGGGTTTAATTCTGGGATCAGTTGGTGGGGTGCTGACTGCTGCATGCTTAGCTGTTTTTGAGTCCGGTATGCCTGTATTTGTTGCTGGTTCACTCTCTCCCTTACGTCCCTCAGCAGATCTCTTATCTGAGCTGCTGCGATGTCTGCGATGAGATGAGCGAGCCGAACCAGACGATGATCTAGATGATGGTCTGTCATACTTATCCTTCTTCAGCTTATCTTTCTCTCGCCTCCTTCTCTCCCTCTCCAGCTGTTTTGACTTTGGTCTTGGTTTGTACTTCTCAGACTTCTTCTCTGAACCAGGGACAACTTCTGGTTGAGCATTAGTGGTGGCCCTACCAACAATAGTGTTAATAGCAGAAAGCGTAGCAGCTATTTGAGAAAGAATGGAGGGCGCAGATTCTACAGCTGCTGCTACTGGAGGTTTCTCTCCCAGTAAACCGCTTCTGCCATCAGCCTCTGTTACCTTCTGTTCTGCAGGTGCTTTACTTGTATCAGCATGGCTTGTCACGGGTAAAGACTCAGGCGAGTCATTTCTTGATGGAGGAGTATTAGGTTTACTGTCTGCATCCCCTGACCTGAACACAGAAGCTATACCAACTGGCTGTATAGATTTAGTCTTTGTAGGAAGAGTGACACTTCTAACAGAGGAATCACCATTCTTTCCCACAATGGGAGGTGAATCAGAGGTTATTGAGGTGACAGATGATGAAGCTGTCACTACAGTTGGGCTCTGTGATACGGTGTTCGACGTTGCAGCAACTATAACTTCCAGCTGAGTGGTTTTAGCTTCTGTTTCCGATTTGATAATCTCGGTCTCTGGGCATTTGCAGGTTGTAACATCCACAGGAGAAACAGAGCTGACATTACTGGTGTCTGCGCTGGGCTCAGCTGGTAGTGGGGGTAGAGGTGGTCGCAGCGGTGGAGCAAATGTTTCAACAGGTTTATGTCGAGGGTTTTCTGATGGCAAAGGAATAGATCCAAGATCAAAGTTCAGAGATGTTGATGAGGGTGTTGACCTTTGGGTAATTGTCGCAGCTTGTGGGACAAAAGACTGATAGAGAGATATCTGTACAGTAGAGTAGGAGGTTTGAGAGTTTATGCAGGTTTGTTGCATCAACTGTGCAGATTGCAATGATGTTTGAGCAGTTGACGTCGGTGATTGCCCAGCTAAAAGTGAGGTGTATAACACAGGGGGAACTGGGGGCATTGACAGGGGAGTAGCAGAAAATTGCAGGGTTGGCGGAATTGGGGGTGCCTCCATTAATGGCGCTAAAGGTTTTGGCAGTGCATAAACTCTTTCATCATCTGCACAGGAAGTTGCTTCTTTAACAGGTGGAACGTTGGCAGGGTTGGGTAATAGTGGGATTTTAGAAGGGCTTGGTAGCAACGACTCTTTTTTTGGACTAGGGAGCAGAGCCTTCTTTGGGCTAGGTTGTCTGTGTGGAGAATCAAGAAGAGGCACTTTAGGAGTTGTCTGTTCTATTTCCCGATGATTATCAGCCGAGATAAGTACATTGTCAATCACAGGTGGTTGATAGCTGAATGAGACAAGCGGGTTACACGCAGCACCACTCAATATTCTCTGCATAGCGCTTGGTAACTTCACATCACCTGTACTGAACCTGATGGAGGTCGGTATATCAGCAGGATCAGGGGGCCAGCTGGTGGACTGCATAACATCAATGCTGTTCTCAACTGCTTGCGGTATTTCAGCAGCATCATAAGCCATTGGATTGATAAATGACTCATCCTGATGTGATACATTTGTTGATGCGGTTGTATCAGCATCGTAGCCGGAGTATTCAGCTTCATTGTAACCTGTATCACCATCGTTAGGATATTCAGTGTAAGTTGATTGATAATTATCAGCTTGATTGTCAGCGGGATACAGATGCTGCCTCAGATCCATATCTTGTGTCTCTTCGTCAAGCAGCCTCTCATTAGGAGTTGAGTAGTCAGTTACACCCTGACCTATCCTGAGATCCATGTCACCCTGTTGGTCATAATACACATTCTGATTGTTTTGATCCTTTTGGCGAAGATCGAGGTCCCCATACATATCAACATCCGACTCCTGAGATGATGTTCCCAGGTCAAAAAAATCATCCTCGATTCTGGTTTGAGCTTCCGGCTCCAAATCTGTATCAATGTCCGTGTAGATACCCTCATACAGATCAGTGATCTGGGCTTGCTCATTAGCAGCACTGTTATTACTCCCGGAATCGTCCAAGTCCATAGGTGCTTCCCCGCTCTCCACTTCGCTGATTGGTTTGGTTGGTGGACTGGTGCCAGCATCTTGTGTAGTTGTGCCTGTCTCATCAGAATTCTTATGGGGAATTTCCTGCTGATAAATAAATTTATTACATATCTCTTTTAGTGAAGATGGTTGAGGATGCTCAGAAACGTGATCAGATGGGAGAGGAGTTGCTCCATCGGTAGTGTTCTCAGTGGACACTTCTGGTTTGTCTACAGTTTGTTCAGTAGTCTCATCATCAATGCTTTCAATAGAATTAACAGCAATATCGCTCGGCTGTTCTTCCACGTATTGTAGGGAAGATGTGTTTGCTGTAAGAGTTGCAGTCATGTTTGGTTGTGATACATCATCAGCATCTTCAAGCCCGTGGGCAGGGAGCATAGGAGTGGTATCAAGCACTGATTCCACATGTTTATTTTCTGATATTTGGTTACTTGTATTTTTGTGTTTCATATCAATGCTGATTACAGAGACATTGTTAGTCTGCTGGTCTTGCTGTTCTATCTCAGCACTAGTAGTTTGCAGCGGTTTTTCGGTTTGACTGGTATTTACAGTACATGTAATATCATCAGGCTCACTCGTATTCTGTAATAACGCAGCGCTCAGCTGACACAGAAGTGATTTTATAGAATCATCGGAGGGTTTAGAGTCACTTTGGTTGTCTGTGGCTGTATTATCCTTATCATCTTGGATTTCAGTTGCAATTTTAGGGTCTGCCAAAGAAGTCTCTTCATTGAACGCAATCTCTGTTTGGGGCAGTTCATTTGTTTTGCAAACCTGACTTTCATTGTCACTTTCAGTTGTAGAAGAACATGCTGGATTTTCATTCTGTGGCGTAGGTGGGCCTTTAGCAGAGTCAGTTATTGCTGGATTTGTCTTAGTAATCAGTTCATCGACATCTCCAGTCACCTCAGTAGTTGTTCCAGTTTTGTCTTTAGCTTCCGCGTCATGTATCTCAGCAGCAACGGGATCTGGATTTTCCTCATCATCACCTATAAGATCAGCATCATCAGTGTTTGTTGTGTGTGAGTGTGTGAAGCTTGCCTTAGAAATAATGCCGCGCTGCAAAACATCAAATCAGCGACATGTCACACACTGCTCAAGCCCGGCATTATATTATAATCCATAAATTTTCAGGACGACTATTTATATGTAGTAAAATATCCTTGATCATCAGATCAAAAGAGTTGGGGCATGCGAGGGAAAATGTTTGTAACAAACATCTATGCCTAAAAAGATTAAGAGTTTGATTTATTGAAGTTTCACCACACCACGGAAGACATGAACAAAATACTCACTTTGAGCGACTGGAAGTCCATATCTGTCTCTAGTAATAGTCTCAGGAGCTCTCTGAGGAGGTCCATTATAGTGATAGTATCTCTCACCTGACAATAATCAAAACAATATCAGCTAACTTAATGACAATTGGCTAAATTAATCGTATAGTCAACCCTAATAGTTAATCACAAAGGATTGCGATGGCATCAATGGGATAAATACACGTAAATATACATGTATAATATATTACAATATTTATCACATTCATGACATGGCAGAATACCAGGTAAGTGAGATAACATATGTATAACTGAGAGTTGTCACTACATGATCAAGGAGAGCACAATTCCTAGCAAACTAAGGATACAATTTTTGTTGTTGAATAAAGTAGACAATAATGAATTATGAAGGCACCTTAAAACTTAATATTTGAGGAGTTCAAATGTGATCATTCCAGGTATATATATACACATGTATTTGTATTTGGTAAAATGGCATGAGCAATAAAAATATTATCACAGTAGCATGAACTAGAGGTGAATCACTGTGAGCAGCAGAGCATGGAAGCACCAACTGAGCACGATAGTGAACGGTCAGTGATTATGAGCCAAAAAGACCTTTTGTCTTTTGCAGATGCAAGTACATACATGAATATCTCGCCTACATTTTTGCTCTAAAGTTAAGAATAAGACTTGACATACCTATAGCCTCTCTTTTGGCCCTCTCAAACCTCTCCCGTTCCATCTCACGACGTTCAATTTCTCTAATCTCCATCTCCCGCTCATATTCCCTTCTCTCTCTTTCTCTAATTTCCATCTCTCGGCGTCTACAAAGTTATACATTTATAAAAATCAAAAGACAAGCAAGCAATTAGGGTAAGATTTGCAGCAGATAGCAAGGGAATGATCCTGCAAAATATGCTACAACACATCAGATATGAGTGCTGATTTTAATGAAATAAAAATGATGATCTTCAAAAACAAAATTTGCACATGTCATAAAATTTAAATGTTGACCACAAACCTCTCATACTCATATTCTCTTCTCTCCATCTCCCTCCTGTCCATTTCTCTGCGGTGGTCTATCTCACGCCGATCATACCCAGCGTCCCTTTGATCGTAATCTCGACTATAACCTCTACTAGAAGAGGCGTATCGTCGCTCTCTCTCCCTGTCAGAGTCACGTCGAGCTTCACGTCTCAGATCCTCATAATATAACTCCTTACGTGTTCTCTCCTGCTCCAGAGCAAGCTACAATATCACACCCCACACCAAAGATGGTGAAATCTGACTGCCACTACGCAGAGCAAGCATCATAAGGATACATATAAAAGTAGTATTGTACACCTATTGAAAAACCAAAGTGTAGAGGCAGCATCGCATCTTATTTAGGGAAACTCCACCATTTACATTTAGTATTTCTTGTATGCAGTATTAGCATTTTTGCAGCGGCAATTTATTATCATCAGCACACCCAAAGTTGACCAACCCCATTTACAAAAACACTGTCAAGACATCACATTTCTTTGATCATATGCAATTCTTTTGCCAACATCGCTGATCACCCTATTCCCACAGCTTACAATATCATCATAAGATTCATCCTGTGGGTCCTCGAGCTTGACATGTCGGGACGGTGGTATGTACTCCTCCTCCTCAACATACATGCCATCGTCATGAGCTGTATACGGGTCCACAGGCTCATACATATCAGCAGGGTAGTCTTCTGTAGGCTCGTAACCTGACTCTGGATAAAACTGACCTGTAAGCAGGAGAGAACAACTTACTGTGTCAACAGATCAGTATTAATATGTACTCGACTCTTCTACTTACAAGTACTGACCATACATCAGTCCATTGCAAGCATTGTAATGGGAATATTGAAAACAGCTAAACGATGAACTGTGAATGTGTGGCGGTGGGATGGTACGATGTTATAGAACTTCCACCCAGCAAATTGGGCCCTTAGGGAAGTTGCTAAATTTACTTATAAGAAACGAGAAACCTGGCAAAGAAGCTTTTGGAGGACGTCAAAGCAATCGTTGATCAGAAGAAAGAAGAAACAGGCTATGAGATCATTCAGCCTGGTATGAAATAATAATATAAAAACAGAAGTTAGTACTTAGTAATGATTTGTAGGTGTTTTGTGATATTGATGGTTTTGTTTTGTACAGGTTGTCTGGAGACCAGCAGGCCTGAACGAAGAACCAGTTTGGCCATTACTGTTCCAAAAACAATTGCAGATACTGTTATGCAGGATAGGGAGCCTGTTCTTTCTCTATTTGGGAATGAGCTGCCTCAATTGAACCTTCCACAGAAGGAGTTGCGGGAGTCTAACAGATTGATTGCTATTTATGAGCATGCTTATGAAAAGTATCCTGACTCTCTGGAAATTATCATGAACTATGCCAGGACTCTTGACGACATAGGTAGTAGGAACCTCAGCAGCGAGCTTTATGCAACAGGAGTAAAGAAGTATCCGAAATCTACAGCATTGTTTCAATATAAAGGATTGAATCAATTGGTATTAAGAGATTTTAAAGGAGCTATCAGGGATTTGGAGATGGCTGTTTTATTGAATAGAGGTACTCAATCGACTGAAGATCCTTATCATAATTTAAGGTTTAGTGAAGGAAGTAAGCAATTTTACAGTTGGTATTATCTGGGACTTGCCTTCTATTTTAATCGAAATTACGACAGTGCTATCTCATCTTTTAGAAAATGCCTCAGTATGGAAGAAAAAGATGACCTCATCGTAATGCCTTATTACTGGTTGTATATTATTTATCAGGAAATAGGAAATCCAGAAGTTGCAGAGTCTTTTGTGAAGGAAATAGATACTAAAATGACTATAGACAAGAGCAAGGATTATTACAGGGGCCTGTTATTGTTTAAAGGCTTATTCAGACCGGGAAGGCTCTTACGTTTCACCGTAGATAATAAAGATAACATTACAAGTCCTGTACAAGCTTACGCACTGGCAATTTGGTATAGGCTTAACGATAGACCTGATGATGCCCGCGAATTGATGAACCAAACAATTGAT
>ERZ1740072.1066-NODE-1066-length-10736-cov-7.134351_pt1 | contig 10736 bp, 5 predicted proteins | sample MGYA00581733_ERZ1740072 | MGnify/ENA primary metagenome ERZ1740072 (study PRJEB43018, sample SAMN04849741) | marine metagenome | isolation source: floating plastic debris | place: Pacific Ocean | collected 2008-08-30 | study: EMG produced TPA metagenomics...
AACCCGGTTTCTTTCTAATTCCACAACGAGAAAATCATGCTTTCACGACTAGAAATCGGGTTTATCTGAGAGACCATTTATAAAGTAAATCTTTAGGTCACTAAACGACGCAGCATCACGGCAAATTATAATAGCATATATAGAAGCTTCACTCATCTCAATAAGACGTTCGTAATCTTTACTAAGACAACTCTAATGATTAAGCCAAACGAATGTTCTTTCTACTATCCAACGCTTAGGTAAAATTTCAAATTCTTTCTTGGTGCGATGAAAGGCTTTTTCTAAATCATTTAATGATTGTTGCAAAGGAATATTTGATACATCTTTTAACCAAGCTCTATCATAATTATTCCTTGCGCTCGTTATAAATTGCTTTTGTAGCTGTGCATTTTTTGGTTTGCTATGTCCAGACTTATATTTTTCAATACAGTATCGCAAAGCATCGTTCCATACTACCCGAACGCAACCGAACAACTTGCTTAACGCAAATTTTTGTTCTTCCTTTGGGTAGATGCGATAACGATATCTTGCTTCTACCGATTATTAACTATTAATTGTCCTGTATCTAAACAATATCACAATTATTGTAGAAAGCCGCCCTACAAGGACGGGGCTTGAATCCCTTTATTTTCGGTCAATAAGATTACTTTGCTACTGCCACAAAAAATAGAGAAGTGGTGCTACGAGCAAGGCAGGCAAAAATGAAGCTACTCTTACCTGAGAAACTTCTAGTAAGCTCAATCCCAGACCTAAAACTATTAAACCACCCACACCGGTAATCATTAATAAGTAGGGGTCGTGAGTTGGATCTGGTAAAGATTGAACAAAAAATCCAGCTAAGAGGGAGACACCACCTTGGTAAACCAGAATTACTAAAGATGAAAATCCGACTCCGATACCAAAGCTGCTACCAAGAGCTATAGAAGTTATACCATCCATTGTCGCTTTCAATATCAGCAGAGTGTCGTCACCGGTTAAACCATTGTTGAGACTGCCTATTAAAGCCATTGGTCCCACACAAAATAGCAAACTACCAGCAACAAACCCCTCTGTGAAACAGCCACTTTTTTGAAAGCGTACTTTAAGAAACTCTCCCACGCTATGAAGTCTGTCTTCTAATTGCGAACTTTCACCTAAAAGTCCGCCGATGATGATGGAGAGTAGTCCTAATACTACCCCATCAACTCGACTGTTTTTGACTTGTGACAGGCTAGTAGCCATTTGAAAGCCGATGAATAGGGTAATCAACGCCACTCCTTGGGTGATGATGCGCTGCATTCTCAAGGGAAGGCGGTGTTTCAAGAATATACCGCACGTCGTACCCAAAATAACACTGATGGCATTAATCCAAGTACCGTTTGTCTTTGCCCAAAAATCAAGTGTCATGAATCATAGCTTAAGAAATCCATCTGAGAAATCAGCATCCAAGGAATTCAACAAGAAACTTAATTCCTTTTTCGCCGCCCTTGTAAATTTTACTTAATTCTAATCCATTATCTACAATAACTTGCATTGATTCATTACATGATTGTTGGTGTTCTTTTTCTATAGCATCATGAATCACAAAATACTTAGAGTTCAAGAATTCCATCTCAGGAATACCAACAGCTATGGAAGTTTGTTTTAGCAATTTAAGAATTTGATAAGCAGGAGCTTCTAGGGAAACAATAAATCCAACTGCTTCTTCTTGGCTCGTCTGGGATAATTCGAGAATTGTTTCTTCAAATAAATCTAAAAAGTATGTATCTAATCTTTGAGTAATGGCATCAGCATAAGGAGATTTATTAATTAACTCAATCATTAATTTACTGTGAATTTCGTCTCTATTTCCAAGACCACACTCGCTGTAAGCAATTTCTGCCAGTAAGTATTGAATCTCTGCGATATGTGCGCGACTCAATGCAGCTCCAGCAATTCGTGTAACTTGGGTAGAAAGGTATGACCATCTTTGCAAAAACTTGACTGGATTCTTTATTCCTGGCTCAGTTACTTGCTGATAAAATTTTAACTGTAGTGCATTCTCAATGTCTTCTATCGACGACAGTTTACTCTCAATATTTTCTACTGATGATAGTACATCTTCAACATTTTCTATCGATTGTAAAGTTAACATATTAGACCTCATTATTTTTTGTTTGAAAGTTCTCGCTCAATTCTCTTTCAGAGTAGTTATATAAAATTAATAACTAATATCAGCTTGAATTATTGTGCAGCAAAAAAATCAGGTAAAAGCGTATTTTTATTATTATCAAAGTTTAAATTATGTATGGTCAAAATCTTGCTACATCAATTTTTACAGCCTATTTATCTGATTAATTTATCATAGCTAAACCCTCTTTTAGAACCAAATTTATATATGATGATGCTTCTATATTGCCTTATCTGAATATATTTTGGCAATTGAGAAAATTATTGAATTTGCATCGTTCTTTTCATATACTTTTAGTGAATCTTTATGCATCAATCCAGTATATTTACACAATATTCTCCCCAAAAAGATAAATAGCAAAATTTTTTTTGCCGTCAATTTCTTAAATATTTTAGATATGCAGATTGAATTTTGGCGATAGCACTTCTAATCGCAAAATCGCGTAGCTCTCGAACTGGTCTTATTTTCTTAACGATAGCCTTGAAACTATAGATGGCACGACCTCTTAGACCAGCTAGACAAAAATAATTAAATTGAGCAACTGGTAATTTAGCGATTGCTTCTTTAGCCCAAGTTTCCTTTTCTCCCGGACCTCGCAAACGAAACTGAGTTGCCTGAGTCGCACCATATATCAGACGTAACCAGAGACGAGGGTGTAAGAAAAAGTATTTCCACAGCGGAGGTTTGCAGCCAATTAAGTCGGCTAGTTCATCCATATAAATATGATAATCAACCAAGCTGCGGATGCGATGGGCATTATGTTCAAACTGTTGTAAATACTTCTGTTTATCCACAGATGCCGCTTTTTCCATTGCTACAGCACCAGGAAGAGTTTTTTCCCCACTACAGATTAAGCTAAACAATCGGGCTTGCATTTCCATTATTGGAAACTGACTACCAAACCCCGGACGTGCCAAGCCAATCCAGGCTATCTTGTCTCGATACTGGGAATGGAACATATGTTTATAAAGACTTCGAGGGTCAATTTTCTTGAGTTGGTCGGGAAGGAAAGGTACATAGTTTTGGTAGCCAGTACAAAAAACTACCGCATCTACCGAATGTAGGGTTTCTCCATCGGCAGCCATTAGCGTTCTGCCCCCATCTTCTACTCCGATTATTTCGCCGACGACTTTACACCCACGATAGGCAATCGCCTTGGGTAAGGCATAGGTTTTAGTTCCATAAGTTCCCCAAAGTCCATTTCGAGATTTGACCTTCTGGTTTAGCTCAACTGCTGCTTTATCAACTGGATCTTTGTAGCTCGACCACTGTCGAGAGATAATTTTACTCAAAGTATGACCATATTCTCTTGGTAATCCGTATATACCTCTATTGGTACTGATGTCATTAGCATATTCGCCTCTCTTACGAGGTACTACAAACCCGGTGGAATTGCGAAGGCTAACCCAGCAATTTTTAGCAACCCCAGATATCTCCAGGGCTACGTCTGAAGCTGACTCACCTCCGCCTACTACTAATACATTTTTACCTACAAAGTTACTGGCATTGCGATATTCTTGGGAATGAGAAAACTCCACCTCAGTTAATGAATCTTTCCATTGGGGATAATTCGGAATACTGTTGTTGCCAATCGCCAATGCAATTCGCTTTGAGCGCAAAGTCTCTCCAGAGGTTAGTTGAACTTCCCACCCTTGATGACCTTGCTCGGTCACCGCAACAACTTTGGAATTAAACCGAATTTTCCCTAAAACGCCAAAATGTTTGGCATATCTTTTCCAATAGTTAAGCGCTTCGTTCTTCGTCCAAAATTTGTGTTGGTTTCCATCACCCATCCAAAAGTCTGAAAACATACTATAAGTGCAAGAAGAAGTTAGCACTAAATTGTCATAGGTATTAGCAAAAACACCTCCGACACTTTCTGCTTGCTCTAAACAAACGACTTCGCTGAGTCCTTGTTCAAGTAATTCTTTAGTGGTAACTAGACCTCCTGGACCAGCTCCTATTACAATACAATCCAACATTTATTTGACTCCTGATTTTTTGATTTTTATGTCAATGAGGTTGTTTAACTGATTATTGGCAATTTGATATAAAAAGACGTACCTTTTCCCAACTCAGACTCTACTTCTAAGCGACCTTCATGCTTTTCTTCAACAATTTGTTTCGCAATCGCTAATCCCAAACCAGTACCTTTCCCAACCCCTTTAGTAGTAAATAAATGGTCAAAAATTCGTGTTTTTAACTCTTGACTCATTCCTTTACCATTATCAGCAATTGATATTTTGACTTGTTCATTTTCAGTTAAAGTTTTGATGATGATTTTATTGGGATTTATTTTAATTTCCTCGAAATTACGCCCATAATTAGACTCATCTAAAGCATCAATGGCATTTGCCAAAATATTCATAAATACCTGATTTAATTGACCGGGAAAACACTCTATTTGTGATATATCCCCATAATCTGTAATAACTTCAATTTCTGGACGCTTTTCATTAGCTTTGAGGCGATGTTTGAGAATTAAAATTGTACTATCTAGCCCATCATGAATATTAAATTTTACTTTGTAATCTTTATCCGCACGAGAGAAAGTTCTCAAACTTGTACTAATATTTTTTAATCTATCGCAAGCCATCACCATTGAATCTACCATCTTAGGTAAATCTTCTAGGCTATAGTCTAAATCGATTTCCTCTGCGTGTTCAATAATTTCCTCGCCAGGTTCTGAGACATTTTCTTGATATAGTGCCAGGTGTTCTACAATATCAGCAAGAGTGGGTTTGGTCTGTTCGAGAGTCGCAGAAATGAAACCCAAAGGATTATTCATTTCATGTGCCACACCAGCAACTAAATTACCTAGGGCAGACATTTTTTCGCTTTGAACGATTTTTAATTGTGCTTGTTGTAAATCTTCTAATGCTTGTTGGGCTTGTTGGTAGAGTCTTGCATTTTCTAGGGAGATTGCAGCTTGGGAAGAAAGTAGGTTGATAACTTGTAAACGCTCTTGAGTAAATACGCCGCTTGTAAGCTTATTTTCTAAGTAAAGAATTGCTACTAAATGCCCTTGATTGGTAATTGGCATGCATAAAATACTTTGGGGTTGATGTTCGAGCATATATTCCCCAATTACTCCAGGAATATCTGTTTGGCAATTATCTATAACAATGGTTTCTTGGGTATTTTTAACATAGTTAATAATTTTTCTGGGAATATCTTCGCAAGTATCTATTGATTGTGAGTCAAGGATGGTTTGTGTTGAAAATGGTGAATTTTCTTGATTAATCGAGGTAATTGCTTTAACTTGCCAAATTGCATTTTCAGGAAGAACTAATGCAGATTTTTTAGCACCGGAGTTTTCCAGAATAATTTTGGTAAGACTTGTAAGGAGTTGATCTAATTCAATGCTACTAGAAATAGTTTGAGCGGCTTTAAGAAGGGAACTAAAATCGAGAGCATCGGAAATAGCGCGGCTGCTAGTGGCAGAAGTGTGAGTAGATGCAATTGTCTGAGCAAAAGTTATATTTCCTATAGTTTCCCAAGGGTTAAGGATAGCTCGTCTTTGTAATAGAATGGGCTTCAATAGTTGGGGATAGCGTTTTTCTAAGTCATCTGTTTTAGCTTTAGCTCCCCAACGGGCATAGCAGTAATAAGCTTCCTGCATATAGCCGCTCGCAATTATTTCTTTGCCCCAGTTGAAATAGAATTTGCCCGCAAGTTCGTTGGCTAAGGCTTCTTCTTGGATGTAGCGATTTTCCTTGGCTTTGGCTATGGCGCGGTCGTAAAAATCCCCTGCTTGATAATTCTGAGCTAAAACTCGGCATTTTTCCGCTTCTACTAAATAATATTGCTGTAAAACATTCATTGGGCAATGTTTTGCCCATAGCTGCATTTTTTCTTGGTTATCTATAACTTGATTTAGAAGTTGTGTTTGTGTATCTTGATTGACCTCCGAAAAGATAGCAAAGTTGACTAGAGACTTGTAAAAATTGCACTGTCGGGAAATAACGAATGACCTACCACCAGAAGCGTAGCGGTCTACTTGGGCTGCGTATTCCTGAGCTAGTTCATATTCGCCAAACAAATAACTGAGTTGAAGCTTAGTAAAATAAAATTCGATTAGCGCGAATCCATCATTCATAATTAAGGGAAGCAAGGTCTCTTCATCACAGGCTTCACCTTTCAAGCAAAAGACATCATCAACCTCTCCTAATAAATTTAAAGCTCTCTGCCACTGAATTTGATTGTGTTGAACAAACCTGTATTGCTTTATTTGCGCGAATGCATCGGCATGGCTTGCCATTTCTCCGGCTAAAGTCTTAAGCTCCCGACCAAGAAAATATAGATGAGTATCGTAGTAACGGAGGCTCATCCCCGCAAACTCTAAATCTCCTGTTTCTAAACCAACTGAGTAACAATTCCAGAGTGATTGTACGGTTTCTTGAGTATGCTTCTTCCAATGTCGAATCAAACAATCAAATCCGTTTATCACTTTTGAAGTCATTTCTTTGGTGTCAAATTGACTTAAAACGTCGAGCGCTAATTGACCAAACCTATAGCTAGAATCAATATCTTCAACTAAACCACTGAGAATAATTCCATAGCCTATATAACCAAAAGCTGACTGCTCGGAATTACCGTATTTAACAGAAAGAATCACTTGCGTCGATGGTACAAAAGCGTATAGTTCTGGTTCTGCTTGAAACACAAAAGTTGTAATGTTGGATAAAATTTTCATGGCTGCCAAAGCTTTTCTATCCGTCATTACAGGCAGATTGACTAAATCTTCAATAGCTCGTTCGGCAAAAAGAGACTCAGTTTTACTTAGTTGAGCCTGTATCTCAGTATTACTAATATTTTCCGGGAGTTCGACTCCCAATAGTTTCAAAACTTCTTTTCCAAGTTTAACTGCTTCTAATGGTTGATTTTGCGCGCCATAGGCTTGAATTTGTATTTCATAAACTTTGATTTTATCTAGGGGATTTTCAACGCTATCTAAAACTTTTTTGATAAATTCCGCCATCAATTCAAAATTGCCAGCTAAATAAGCTGCTTCTGCTACCAGGTTGTGCAATTCTAATGCCAACTGATATTGACTTTGCCAACAATCTGCTTTTAACAATTTAATTCCATAAATCGCATATTCGGTTGCAGCATTGTAAGCATTGGAGATTCTCGCTTTCGAGCCAGCAGATAAATTTAAAGTCGCAAGTTTCTCCCGTTCTGCCGGTTCCGTAATTAGTTCAACACCATAATTTAATTGATTAACGATATCAAATATTTTTTGTTCTTGCTTCGCTGCTGGTATTTTCTGGAGTAAGAGTTGACCGATTTTTAGATGAGTTGCTTGTTTTTGGCGATCGGCAATTAGAGAATAAGCGGCTTGTTGAACGCGGTCGTGTAAAAACCGATAGCCTACGTTTTCGATGTTTTTAATATTCGTATCTTTCTCATCATGGCTAAGATAAAATTTATACACTTCACTTTGTGGCAGAATCAGCCCTTCCTGCAACGCTTTCCAGAGGTTAGTTGCTGTTTCAACAGGAGATTGTTCGGAAACAATCGCCAGAGTAATCAAATCAAATTGGTTACCAATACAAGCCGCCAATTTCAAAACTGCTTGCGTCTCCACTGAAAGTTTCTGTAGCTGCAATGCCATAAAGTCCACGACATCATCTGTCAAGGCTAACTGCTGCACTGCCGCCATATCGCATTGCCAGTAACCCAGTTCCGACTGGAACTCAATCCAACCGTCTTCGTATAATGCTTTGAGAAACTGGGTTGTAAAAAAGGGATTTCCTTTAGTTTTTCGATGCACCAACTTTGTCAGAGGTTGAGCCAGTTCCTCGCTACAAGTCAAGGTATCTGCCACCAACTGGTTGACTGTGATTTCCCTTAGAGGTTCTAGGATAATCGTATTTACTAGCACTTCTGCTTTCTGAATCTGTTCCAGCGTCAACATCAAAGGATGCGCCGCAAACACTTCATTGTCTCGATAGGCTCCCAGAATTAGTAAATATCCACCACCAGCCTCACTCGTCAATAATTGCAGCAAATTAAGGGAAGCTGAATCTGCCCATTGCAAATCATCCAGGAACATCACCAAGGGATGCTCTTTTTTGGTAAAAACTTGGATGAATTTTTTAAATAGTAAGTCGAAGCGATTTTGAGCAGCACTTCCTGATAGTTCGGGAATAGGGGGTTGTTTACCGATAATCCCCTCTAATTCAGGAATCACCTCCACAATCACCTGTCCGTTTTCCCCCACTGCGGCGAGAATCTTGGTTTTCCATGCTGCTAACTGAATATCGCTTTCACTCAGTAGTTGCCCCATCAAGTCACGAAAGGCTTGCACAAAGGCAGATAAGGGAATATTGCGATTAAACTGGTCAAATTTACCTTTAATAAAGTAGCCACGCTTCTGCACAATTGGTTTGTGGACTTCATTGATTACCGCCGTTTTCCCAATACCAGAAAAACCTGCTACTAGCATCATTTCTGAATTGCCGTTAGCGACACGCTCAAAAGCTTCTAGCAATATTACAACTTCTGTTTCTCGCCCATAAAGTTTTTCGGGGATGAGAAAGCGGTCGCATATGTCTTTCTGGGCAATTTCAAAATCTATAATTGTGCCAGTTTGTTTTAGTTGATTTAAACAATTTTCTAAATCATATTTCAATCCCAAACCACTCTGGTATCTGTCTTCGGCGTTTTTTGCCATCAACTTGCTGGCAATATCTGAAAATACTTCTGGAATCTTTTCCTTACTACCTTTCTCCCCAAACCTGTTTCCTAATGCTGTAGGCTTTTTAGCAATGTGACAATGCACCAACTCCATTGGATCGTCAGATGTAAATGGTAATTCTCCTGTTAATAATTCATAAAACGTCACACCTAGGGAATAGAAATCGCTGCGGTAGTCTATCCCTCGATTCATTCTACCTGTTTGTTCGGGGGAAATATAAGCGAGAGTTCCTTCTAAAATATTGGGATTTTTAATTTCTTGAGTTTCTTTGGGCAATACAGAAGCAATACTAAAGTCTATTAGGTTAACTTCTTTTGTTTCTGGATGAATCAGTATGTTTGCGGGTTTGATGTCTTTATGGATAACACGGCTTTTGCGTAAATTGTGGAGAATGTTAGTTAATTGAATCGCTATCTCCAAAAATTCGATAAGTGAGAGAGTTCTGGTTTTAGTGTATTCTCCTAAAGAAATTTCTCCCCTATCTTCCATCACTAAAATATAACTATTACCATAAGTTTCTAGTGATAAAGGACGAATAATACCGGGAATGTTGAGATTTTTGCTAATGGTATATTGGTTACGGAATTGCAGTAATTCATTGAAGTTAGGATATTCAGATGTGAGCAATTTCATGACTACTGCCAATAAGTCTGACTCTCGGATAGCTCGATATACTTTGGTTCTTGAGCCTGCATAGAGTTGAGATTTAATTTTATATCCAGGAATCACAAGAGCGGAGCTTGCATTAGTCATTTATGCTTACCTAATAGTAGAAGTTTGTTTTTGCCTGATAAAACTATTATTCCCAGAAAATATATTAATATTTACATCTGCTAATGGGACTTAAACCAAAATCAAGCTCAAAAATCATTCACAATCCTTATAATAGACATCTCCAAAAACAATCAAAGTCTTACTATCACTAACTTTTAGATTGCGATATACCCAAAGGGTGTCGGCTTCCTTCGCCTATCGCCAAATCGCAAAGGTAATTAATTTACACGTTATGATAGGGAGCATCCCAAATGTGTAAATTTATTTCTTGTAGTGGGAGCGTCTCGCTCCCTAGTATTTGATAGCGAGCAAGATGCTCGCACTACCTGCAATTTTTCCCACCAATTACAACCATTTTTGAATTGCTAAAAAACCCCATTTAAGATTTCTAAGAAGTTCCATGTTGGGGGTTTGGTTCTTTTTTTATGATTGTTAGAGAGGTTAGATTATTTCCCATTCTTTATCCGTCAAACTGTTTGAATAGCCCATTCATTGCCTCTTAATTCGCTCAAGTTGTGGAGGTGCGAAGCACCTTCCATAACGATTAGCGCAAGGCAATCGTCCAAAGGGAAATGTTTATTTGATAATCACCATTTTGGAATGTTATGTCGCAAAAGGTAAAGAGACCAAATGGGTTCTATAAGAGCAATATGTTTGTCTAATTACTGCTTCGTAATCTTCGTGAGTATCAATGCAAAACCAATAGTAATCCTCATCTTGTTTTGAAGTTAAAACGCTTTGGGATTAGTAGTAATTCTAACGGACATCAATTATTAACCACTATTTTAAATGTAGGGAAGGATAAAATTTCTTTTATAGCGTTTCCCAATCTATTGAAGTACATTTCAAAACCTCACCCCCAACCCCTCTCCCGCAGTTGCTACAACGCGGGGAACCCGCGCAACGCACTGCTCTCCTTATCAAGGAGAGGGGAGATAAAGCGTAGCTTTTTCAGGATGAGTTAATCGCTGTACCTCAGTTGCTTGATAAACGCTATATTAAAAATCAGGGGTTTTCAATCACTTCATATCAGGACTTACGCAACTGTCACAACACTAGGCTGGTGCGTGACACTGAAAACCTTATCACTACGTTAAAAGTTAATCAAAG
>ERZ1740072.1067-NODE-1067-length-10733-cov-5.529313_pt1 | contig 10733 bp, 12 predicted proteins | sample MGYA00581733_ERZ1740072 | MGnify/ENA primary metagenome ERZ1740072 (study PRJEB43018, sample SAMN04849741) | marine metagenome | isolation source: floating plastic debris | place: Pacific Ocean | collected 2008-08-30 | study: EMG produced TPA metagenomics...
CAGTAAAAAGATGTGCGTAAGCGGCACTTAATCGCGGCAGAAAGTTTTGCAGTCTTTCTGCTTGCTCAATGCCGGTATCCGTCAGGCTCGCCAGCTGGCGGCGTCTATCAGAGATATCCGGAGTCATCTCGGCCATCTTGTGATCGAGTAGCCATGCCAGTCGCTGCGCTGTCAGTTGGTGGGAATATAAGAGTGTCCTTGCAATGTCGGCTTTGGAGCATGGTCCCTTCGAATAGAGAAGCTGAACAATCCCGGTTGTTTTGCTGGGGATTGCCAGCCCGAAATCTTCAAGGGCGCGCTCCATCTGACTGTAAAGACGGTCCTGCAATTGCTTCACACGCAACGCAAAGGCGGCATCGGTTTCGAGGAATTGGGTTTGCGTCATATCTTCTTTCCTACAACATATTGCGCAATATATTGCGTAATTGGTTATGTCAATTCCAAACGACAAAGCTGCTTTACGGAGTGCAGCACTTTTAAAGTCTATCTGAAAACGAGCTCAACGAATGAAAATCGCCCCGGGTCAGACACTCACGGGGTCAGTTGGGCGAGCATCTGTGGACGGCGCCCCCTTGGCAAGAGATTTTAGTTGGTCATTCGCAGGTTGGCCGTTAGCGGGCATCTGTTCGGCCTGTTAGGGCGGCTTGTCGACGCCGCTGGCCATCATGCGTTCCGCAAGATGAGGTTCCTTACAAAAGCACGCACTCAAAGGTGCTGGCTCGCGAGTGGATTGTCCTCACTTGTCAGAAACTCCGGTTCTGCATGACCTCCTTATGCTCTCACCAATCTCGTTTGCGCCTTAGCGGCGCGGCGACTTTATGCCGGCATCAGCTTTGCCGGATTGAACTTTTCTCCTTTGACCATCAGGGCCCAGATCATTCGGCCGATCTTGTTGGCCATGGCGATCGCAACCACCATCATCGGTTTGCGCTCCAGCAAACGGCTGAGCCATGGATGCTTAGTGAAGCCGAGCTGTTTGGCTCGGATGATCATCGACATCGCGCCAGCGACTAGTAAGCGCCTGAGCTCCGGGTTTCCTTTCTTGGTGATCTTCCCGAGCCGCTCTCGCCCACCGCTGGAATGCTGTTTGGGCACAAGTCCGACCCAGGCGGAGAAGGCGCGGCCGGATTTGAAGACCCTCGGGTCTGGAACCTCAGCAACCACACGTGTTGCGATGACTGGTCCGACGCCGGGTATCGTATCCAGCCGCTGGCAGATGGAGTTGGCTCTGTGGGCCTTGAGGATCTTGCGATCCGTTTCCAGGATTTGCTGCTTTACGTGTCGGAGCTCATTGGCGAGTGGCATCAGACATTCCCGCGCCAGATCGGGGATGCGATCATCCTGATCGTCAGCCAGCGTGTCGAGGATGGCTTCAACACCCATCCGGCCCCTGGCAGCGACAATCCCAAACTCAGCCAGATACCCACGCAATGTGTTGATCAGCCGAGTTGATAAGCGCACCCAGTGATCACGCACGCCATGCAAAGCAAGCAGAGCTTGTTGGTCTGGTGTCTTGATCGGAACGAACCGCATCGTTGGCCTTGTGACGGCTTCGCAAATCGCTTCGGCATCGCGCATGTCGTTCTTCTGGCTCTTCAGATATGGCTTCACGAATTGCGGCGGCATCAGCTTCACTTCATGCCCGAGTGCCTTCAGCTCACGGCCCCAATAGTGCGCTGTTGCGCAGGCTTCCATGCCAACCAGGCACGGGTCCAATTGATTGAAATAAGCGAGAACTCGCGACCGGCTGAGTTTGCGTCGGACGACAACCTCACCCTCCGCGTTGATCCCGTGAACCTGAAAAACCGACTTGGCTAAATCTAAGCCGATAACTGTGATACTCTTATCCATAGGCGTGCTCCTAATGTTGGCGGTGTGGATACCTTCACATTACCAGCTCAGCAGAGCTGGGTGGGGCACGCCGTCCACAGCATCAAAAGCGGACGCTAGTTAAGAGGCATTGGGCCATGAGGTTGGGTTTGTCGACTGACTTCTCACGTCCGCTTTCAGGAAACAACAGCCTCCATCCTCATGTTGTAAACAGGTTACGTGGGACACACCGTGTTCAATCCCCACTCTCTGCATCCCGATCTATACACCCCTGTCCCCCTCCCATATCCGGGAGAAGGGCGCGCACGTGTAGAGTTTTTGCGCAATCTCTCCCCCACGCGCCCCACGGCTTGTCCGTGGGGCCCAGCACTCGGTCTTGCGGGAAGATCGGGAGCGGTCCTGTCTCTCCCAATCCCACTGAACCGTCTCGCGTTGGACGGCCCAAACAAGTCGAGCAGAGCCGTAAAGGTGCCAAGCCTCATACCCCTGCAAAATGCCAACGCTCATTCGCATTTTGCAAATATCCGAAACGCAAATTCAAACACCAAATACGCCGCGATCGCCGAATCGACCTGTGCCCGCTGTGATTCCCGCACCGGCAGACAGATTGCCCCTTATGGACTGTGGTCGTTGCGCAATTCCGCAAAACTCAACGCAGCAACGATGACGCCCTCAGGCCGGGCTCTGACCGCAAGTCCCCCCGCGCAGAGCCCGGCTTGAGCCACTCAAGCGATAAGGGAGTGCACCATGATTGGATCGAACATCAGCAAAACCTTCGGACAGCGCCGCGGGCCGCCCCTGCCCCCGCTGCGCTTTCTGACCAAGAAAGACCGCCAGCAGGAACGCACAAATGTCTGGTGTGTCTGCTATGTCTATGCCCAGGAATTCGGCCGCGAGGTCGTGCGCGAAGCGATAATGCTGGATCGTTCGGAAACCGGCGTTCGCCTGCGGTGCCGAAGCCGCACCCCGTTCCCGGACAAGGTGCGTTTGCGCGCGCCGCGCCTCGGGCTCGACATCATGGCGCGAACCGTCTGGCAAACCGGCTTCGATACCGGACTCGCTTTTGAGATGTGATCCCGAAGAGACCCGGGAACCACGGGCCTCAATCCCCACCCCCTGAAACCTGATCTATACTCCCTTCATCTCCCCTTGGATAAAGGCTTGTCCGGAACGGCCAGACAGGAGGGGGGAGCGATGGCCGCGTCGCTGGCTTTGGGGAGCTGTACCCCATAATCGGTAGCGCGCCGGGCCCGTATCCTAAATCCTGGTCTCCACGGGCCAGGCTACGAAAGGGTCGTAAGAGCAGAAGGACGCCCTGGTGGCGCCTGGCCCAGGTGGTCAGGGCCTAACGCATGATAATATGCCATCGCAGGCGCGCTTGGTCTCAGGCGCTTAAAAGCCTCTCCGAAAGGAAGGCAGTTCAGTCCCGCGTTTGAACCAAGCGCGCCTTGCCTTTGCCAAACCCTCAAGGCCAAAGCCTGTGAGGCACTTTGGCGTGCGCGCCGGAAATGCGGGGCGGCCCCTACCCCACCACCGGGATCGCCATTCCTTTTTGCACGCCCTCCCGCGCCGCCATACGCTCATGCCAGGCGGTGACATTGGCGAAGCTCTCGCCGCTGCCGCCCTGGATCGGGGTCAGCGCCACCGCCGACCAGGGATAGATCGCCATGTCGGCAATCGAATAGGCGCCGGCGACAAAATCATGTTCGGCCAATTGCTTGTCGAGGACTTTGTAAAGCCGGATGGCTTCGTCAAAGAAGCGCTGAATGGCGAGCGGCATTTGCTCATCGGCGCGGTTCATGAAGTGATTGAGCTGGCCCAGCATCGGCCCGAATCCAGCCATTTGCCACATCAGCCATTCCAGAACCCGGGCCCGGTCGGCCGGCGCTTGCGGCAGGAATTGGCCACTCTTCTCGGCCAGATAGATCAGGATGGCGCCGGACTCGAAGACGCTGACTTTATGGTCCTGATCATAAATGGCCGGGATCTTATTGTTCGGGCTGACGGCCAGGAAGTCCGGCGTGAATTGCTGATCCTTGCCGATATCGATCGGGTGGACCGTATAGGGCAGGCCCATTTCTTCCAGGGCGATGGAGACTTTGCGGCCATTCGGCGTGGTCCAGGTATAGAGATCGATCATCGGGAGGTCCTTTGAAATGATCTCAAAGCGTAGTGAAGGACGCGCCGAACGCCAATGGCCGAATGACGATGCAGACGCGACGGCAGCCGGTTCGGGCCCCGCCTATTTTCCTCCCCGGAAAGGCTTGCACCGTTGGCCGCGCAACATAGATTTTCTGGAACGCGCCAGAGCCCGGCGCAGCGGCGATAAGGAGATGGGCCAGTGTCCCCGGTTCCAGCAAATGTCAATTACACGTTCAGCGCGGCCCAGATCGAGCAATTGAAAGCCTATGGCAGCATCCAGGTGCATGATGACGGCGCGCTGTTGACCGAAGAAGGTCAGACGGATCAGGACTTTCTCGTCACCCTGTCCGGTGAGACGCATATTTTTATCACCACGCCGGATGGTCCGAAACGCCTTGGCTGGATGGAGCCGGGCCAGTTTACCGGCGACATTTCGGTGATGACCGGCAGCGCCTCTCTGGTCCGTGTAACCATGGGCAAGGCGGGGGAATTGTTGCACATAAAGCATGACCGGTTGCAGGATCTGCTCGTCGCCAATTCCGAATTGTCCGACATTATCGTTCAGACCCTGACCGCGCGGCGGGCCTTTGCGCGCAATGCCGACCATGGCTCGGTGATTGTCATCGGGGCGCCGCAGGACCGGCTGGTCTTTACCGCCCGCGACCTGTTGTCGAAATTTGGTATCCCGCATCGCTGGCTGTCGCCGGAAACCGATCCGCTGGCGCAGCGCATGTTGCAGGCCAAGGGCATTGACTCCGCCGATCTGCCCGTCGTGTTCCGCGGCGGCTCGGACGTCTTGGTGCAACCGACGGCGAGCGAAATCTCGCACGCTTTTGGATTCGACCAGCTAAAAGATGGCGCCAGCGCCGATGTCATCGTGGTCGGCGCTGGACCGGCAGGTCTGGCCGCCAGTGTCTATGCGGCATCGGAAGGGCTCAGCGTCATCGCCATCGATGCCGGCAATCCGGGCGGACAGGCGGGGACCTCCTCCAAGATCGAGAATTATCTCGGTTTTCCGACCGGCGTCTCAGGCCAGGAGCTGACCGAGCGGGCCGTGACGCAAGCCCTGAAATTTGGCGTCAGCCTGACCGCCCCGGTCAAGGCGGCGTCGCTGGAGCGCGTCGATGACGGGTTCGCGATCGGCCTAAGCGATGGCCGCTCCATCTCGTCCAGGGCCGTGGTGATTGCCACGGGCGCCCAGTATCAGCGCCTGCCCCTGGAGCATATTGAACGGTTTGAAGGCCGCGGCATCTATTATGGCGCGACCCCGATGGAGGCGCAATTGTGCGGCGGCTCGGAAGTCGTCGTGGTCGGCGCCGGAAACTCGGCGGGCCAGGGCGCAGTCTTCCTGAGCGGTTCGGCGGCGAAAGTCCACGTCATGTATCGCCGCGCCGATATCAGGGAGACGATGTCAGAATATCTGGTCAAGCGGCTGGAAGAGACGCCGAACATTGTCCTGCATGCGGAGACGGAAATCTCTCACCTGCATGGCATTGAAGGCGCTCATGAGGTGGACGATCGGCTAATCTCGATCAGCCACAAGCATCGCGCCACCGGCGCGACCGGCACGTGCGCCGCGCCCTTTGTGTTTCTGTTTGTCGGGGCCCGGCCCTTCACCCGCTGGCTGCCGGAACATATGACCTGCGACAAGAGTGGCTTTGTTCAGACCGGCACAGACCTCGCCAATATTGACTTGGTCAAGGCCGGCTGGCCGATCGAGCGCATGCCCTCCGAATATGAGACCAGCTGGCCGCGCGTCTATGCGGTCGGCGACGTCAGGGCCGGGTCGGTGAAGCGGGTCGCATCTGCTGTGGGTCAAGGGTCTGTTGTGGTCAGTCACATTCACAGCGCGATTGCGGAATTGGACGATGAGTAACATACGGCACCAAGAGGACCTGCTCCGCCAGGAAAATTGAACACGCCGCGTTTCTCGGCTAGCCAGTATGGACTAAACCTTTGGAGGGGCGCCTTGAAATATCTGATCCTTATCATCGGCGCCGCATTGGTCATTGCGGCCAGCGCGTTCGTCACGCGCGCACTTACCCTGAGCAGCTTGACCAATCAGGCGTCGATTTTTGACTCGTTCGAACGGATCAAGGGACCCTGGCTCTACTCCGACAAGATTGGCGCGGCAGCAGCCTCCGATGTCGAACGCGCCCGCGTGGCGATTGGTGGCCCGCTCGGCCTGTCTGCGAAAGAAGCGGTCTATTTCGCGGCAACGGAAGACAATGCCGGCACGCCCTTGCGGTCTCAATGCACCTATCGCGTGACGGGCCAACCCATGGACACAAGATGGTGGTCCCTGACCCTGTATGACAGCATGACCCAGCATTATGTCCCGAATACGGAGAACCGATCGAGCTGGAACAGCGTCTCGGTGCCGCGCGACGATAATGGCGACTGGAAGATCCTGGTCGGCCCGACGCCTTTGGATGGCGCCTGGTTGCCATCGCAGGACGCGCCCGACCAGGCGTTTGAGCTAATGTTGCGCGTATATAATCCGAGCGACGCCATGCGCGCCATTCTTCCCAATATTGAATTGCCAGATGTGGAGCGGGTCTCATGCTGAATCGGATCGTGATTTACCTGCTCGGCGCCGCGGCATTGGCCGCGCTGACCTTTTTCGTCACGCGGAGCTTCATCGTTCAACAGGCGCCGATCAAAGTCATGTCGACCATTGAAGCGCGGATTGCGGCCGGCGCCGGCGGCTGGAATGCCTGCTTCCACAATCAGGTCTATGGTCCACGCGCAAATGCTGCCCGGCGGGCCAATCCGGACAGTATCATCTCCTCCATGGCCTATGATCTCAGCGACGGCCCGGTGCGCATTTCCGGCGAGACATGGCCGCGCTATTGGTCGCTATCGGTCTATCAGCAGAATTCGGACAATTTCTTTGTCGTCAATGATCAGGCCCTGGCCGATCAGAGCTTCGATTTCGTTCTGGCGCTGGCGGAACAGTCGACGGAAGATCTCGACGGAACACCGATTGTCTCGCCCACGGCCAAGGGTATTTTGCTGATCCGGCGCTTTGCGGCTGACGCATCGGACATGCCTGGCATCATCGCCAATCAAGAGGCGCTTTTTTGCGGTCCAGCCTAGGCGTGATCACTTGCAAGCTTCTGAATCCGATCGGGTTCAGGCGCGCTTATGTTCAACGCTATGATCATTCAGACCCCGCGCCACGATGAGCAGAAAAAATGGTCGTGCGCCGCTTAGTCCTGCCAGATCCCGTGCTCGATGCCGCCCAGCATATAGATGGCAAATGTCCCTTCCCCGGGAATGGGCGTGGCCCGCATAGCAAACTCTGCCCCAGCCGCTTCTGCCGCGGCGATCGCGGCCTCAATATCCGACACCAGAAGATAAGGCCGGACCACGGGCGTCTCATCATCGCGCAATGGACCACGGACAGATATCCGGCCCCCGCCCGCCAGATCTGCGGTGCGCGCATTGCCAAGCATCGGCACGGGCTCGCCAAATGTCACGCCATGCTGCGCCGCCAGTGCCTGACAGGTCGCATCGACTTCTGGCGTAACGATTTCAAGGTATTGAACTTGCACTGTTTTCTCCTCAATGGATCCGTGGTGTTCAGCCATGACCGGGGCGCTGAATGCCAGCGCAGAAAAGGCCACCACGAGACTCGCGATCCTGATTTTCATATCGTCCCCTCTTTAAACCGTGAGACGGGAGCTAACCATAGGTTCCGGAAGACGAAAAGAGGGGCGATCCTATTAACGCCTGATCTCACGCATCGGACTTTAGCAAAAAACTGTGTAAGAAACCCGATCCGTCCCAGACTAACCCAAGCATGAAGCCAAGTCAGACCGCAAATACGCGCTATCATGAGGCCGCCGACCAGTTCGCCCACGCGATGCAAAGACTCGCACGGGCAACGGAGGCCAATGCTGAACGGCGGTAGGACCTGCTGCAGGACATGCATATCCAGCTTAGGAAAAGCCTGTCTGCATTTGATAGCCGGTGCAGTCTCAAAACCTGGGTCTACCGCGTCATCCACAATGTTGCGGCAAGTCATGTCGATCGTGAAAGACGGCGCCCGGTCATGGGTATCGACTTTGACGAACTCGAACAGATGCCGGGTCTGACCGACCTGAGCGGCCTGGTCGAACGCGATGATGCGCTGGCACGGCTTCATGCCTGGATCCGCAAACTCAAGCCGACAGATCGGCAGATCATGACGTTGTACCTGGAGGATTTGAGCGCGGCAGAAATGTCGGAGGTGACAGGCTTCAAGCCGGGCGCGATTGCCACCCGCATATCGCGTCTGAAATCCAAACTTGCCCAAGACTTTAAGGAGGCCTCGAAATGACAGACCATGACCCCCTTCGCGATCTGTGGGCATCGGACCAGGAAGAGAAGTTCACCATGTCCATTACAGACCTCAGCGCGCGCTCGGATCGTTTCCAGTCGCGTATCAAACGCCGCAACCTGATCGAATATCTCGCCGCCGCCCTGGTGGTCGGGGTATTTGGCTGGATGGCCTTCATCATACCCGTTCTGTCGATCAAGATCGGCGCCGTGATGATCATGATGGCGGCGATCTATATCAGTTGGCAACTCAATCGTGTTGCATCCCTGTCGGCCGGCGATACGGCGGGCGACACGCTGGCCAATATTCATCGCCGAGAACTGGTGCGTCAGCGCGATGCGCTGCGATCCGTCTGGTGCTGGTACCTGCTACCCTTCGTTCCCGGAATCGTGGTCTTCACGCTCGGAACGACGATGGAGACCGCAACCGATGTGCCCATCTGGGCCGTCATTACATCCTCCGCCGTCAGTCTTGGCTTTGTCTCTGCCATATTTGTCGGGGTCTGGGCAATGAACGCGTATGCCGCGCGAAAGCTGGACCAGGAGATTGAGGCTCTGGACAAGGTCCGAGTCATCGGATGATCCGCGCAGCGATGTCGGTCGAACACACAAGCGCGGAAAAGTTCCTGCCTGTGTCAGTTTTGGCCGACATCAATCGTCTAGACATATGGACCTCAAACCGAAGGAGACCCTTATGTCAAAACTGATCCCTGTAATCGCAACCCTTTGCGCCTTGTTTGCCCCTGTTTACGCGGCAGCTGCGCCAGCCTCATTCCCGCTGATCGGAGACTGGCAAGGTGCCTGTGATGCCTGGGGTGCGCCGGCAACCTGCACCACGGTCTGGCATCCTGGACAGCACGAGTCGCATCTGGTGCAGAATTATTCAATTGTCAGCGATAAAGACGGCGCTTTGATCTTTTCAGGCCGCGGCCTGTATCGAATTGTCGATGGCAAGGTCGACGGCATCTGGGAAGACTCACGTGGCCATATCCTGCCGCTCGGAGGATCCTTCGCGAACAATACACTGACCGTGATTTGGGGTGACGCGACGAGCGAGATCGGACGATCGATTTATCAATTGCAGGATGATCAACTGAACGTGACGGATTCGGTATTGGTCGACTCAGGCTGGCGCAGTTTCATGCGCATTGAATACGCGCGCAACGAGTAAGGTTGCCCGCTGATGCCTGATATGACCGATTTGAAATTAGCCACCCAGTCCTTTGGGACAACCGTTTCGAACGCAGCCATCCAGGACTGACGCCCAGACGCGATATCCTTGATCGTTCAGATGCAGGTTGTCATATGTGAGCTCCGGACGCAGTTCTCCATTCGGCGCCCGCATGGCCTGCGCCAGATCGAGATAGACAAAGGATCGATCTGCTGCGGCCTCGCGCACCGTCTGATTGAAGGTCGAAACGACCCTATTGTTCGGCTCATTGCGCGGTAGAACGGACACCGCGTAAAGCTCGGAATTCGGCATTGCGTCCGCGAGCGTGTCTATGATCTTGATCGTGTTTGTGCTCACCGGGGACGCATCGAGGGCATGGTAGGTATCATTGGTTCCGATCATCAGGAAAATGCGCTCAGGTGCATGTCGCGTGATCTGGTTCATGCGCAGCAAAACGCCATTTGTCGTGTCCCAGGCAATGCCGTGATTTGCGGTTTGAACATTCGGAAACATGGTATCCAGGGGCGCAGCCTCGGTGATACTGTCGCCGATGAAGAGGACACCACCTTGCATGACGGGCAGAGCTTCAATCTCGTCCAAACGTCGATTGACATGGTCATGTGATTCCGGTGGCAGGCCGGACCAGAGCACGCTGCCAGCGGCGCGCGCGTCCGCAGCAGGACCAGCTGGCGGGGTCAAGCTAGCGCACCCGACCAGCATTGCGGCACAAGAGGCGAGTATCGTTTGGCGGAAAATCATCAGAGGCGCTCCATCATGGTCGTGGACCGAACCGCGTCGTGCCCGTCTCCAAGGCGCGCCACGCATGATGTACAAAGTCGACCAGGAGAGGTCTTGTATCGCGCGGGTCGATAATCTCTTCGGCATAGAAAGCTTCCGCCGTGCGGAACGGCGAGGCAATCGCGTCGAAGCGCTTATACAGGCTTTTCAAGTAAGCCTCCTTATCCTCGGCTTCGAGAATTTCCTTGCGATAGGCCGCTTCGATTCCGCCTGCCATGGGCAGTGAGCCCCAATCGCCACTTGGCCAGCAATAGCGCCACTTCGCTTTTGACGGATTGAACATGGCGCTGCCGGCCAGGCCATAGGCCTTGCGGATCACGACGGCGCAAATCGGCACCGTCGCCTGATACACGGCGGCCATGGCGCGGACGCCCTTGCGAGTCACGCCAGCCGTCTCATGTTTTACGCCGCAGGCAAAGCCGGCGCAATCGACGAAATGAATGACCGGCAGATGAAAGGTCGAACAGAG
>ERZ1740072.1069-NODE-1069-length-10716-cov-8.250821_pt1 | contig 10716 bp, 8 predicted proteins | sample MGYA00581733_ERZ1740072 | MGnify/ENA primary metagenome ERZ1740072 (study PRJEB43018, sample SAMN04849741) | marine metagenome | isolation source: floating plastic debris | place: Pacific Ocean | collected 2008-08-30 | study: EMG produced TPA metagenomics...
AACAAGATAGTGGATCAAACTAAAACTTGGAGTGGGTCCCTCTCCACTTCACTCGTTTCACCAGTTCATGGAACTGAGCACTTCCTGAGTGATGTATACACAATAAAAACAAGACTTCAGACAACTCATTTCTACAAGCGTAGAAATTGCAGACAACATTATTACCTGCAATATTTTCATAGCAAGTTTAAAGATGCATCATGATGTTTTTGTTTTGCTTTGCTCTCGTTAACACCTTAAATTACATATGTGAAGTGCAATGTTTTCAGGTGATAAACAGACATTAACCTTAGACTACCAAGAATGCCTTCACCTTAGCAGCAAAATGTACTGAACCTACTAGCTAATTTTATTTGCCTCCTGGCAGTAAAATATTATTGTAACTTTTTGGATTAATATCATCTCTTGTGTTCAGTGCAAGCCAGTCCACTTAGGTGCAGTAAACAGTAAGTTCTACACAAAAATTGTTACATCCTGTCGTGCCAAAAGGTTTGACTTTTTCTGATACATCTGCTGAGAGTCATCTACATGCTCACGGAAGGATGTCGTTCGCGTAAGTAGTCCGAGATTTACACTATCCATGCATGCAGGTAACTATTACAGTCATGCTCATGTATTATTGTGTGAGATATGAATCAAATACAATGCTACCCATATCAGAAACAATAGTTATTGTGTTTCATTGTAGGGTTGAGATGTTGATGGTCGTTGTTGACCCATTCATTTCTGGTTTACACATGCATCGCCGAGATGATGATTTCCTCGATCAACTGAATCATAAAGCTGGGTCCTGTTTTATGTTCTTTCTGCTCTTCATGCATACTTTCTATCAGGTGATAAATTTTCAAACAACACCTCGTGTTAGCTCAGCCACATGTACTTCATATATGTAATGACACCAAAGCAGCCACAGAAGATGCTGGTGTATTTGTTTCTTTGTACAGAAAGCCGAGGAGCTGCTGTTGCAAAAATAAAGACATAACATAATAATTGAATACTGCAGAGTCAATTTATCATCTGGTGCATTATATTTGTAATTTCAAAAATGTTTTCATTGGCATAGAGTTTGAAAGCCTTCTTTTGTCTGGCTTCAGATATTTTTAGACCAGGTGATACATTGCTGGACCCCTACTCAGTTTCCATACATGTGGACAGAGTATGCTAACGCTTACTGCTGGACAAAGAGTACTTACTATATACCTGATGGTCAGACTCAACTACCCTCCATCGCCGACAAAAATTACATCGGATATTATCAATGGGTGAGACATTGATATAGTCGCACTTACAGTGTCTACAGTACTATTTCACAACTTGGGTCTTCTCACAGAATTGGAAAGCCTCAAAAAAATAATGTTTTACCGCTTCTAATTTGAACCAAGAGCATACATTGAAAACCCCAAACAAAATATACCCATGTGAATAATGTACTTTCATATGATCTGGATTAAACAGCTGAAATGCAAAATGATTTATGCAAAAGGTAATTTGACTTGACTATAGATGCAGGCATTGAACACTAGGATATGTTTGTAAATTTTAATTTCGTACAAGTGCTAGCAATAGGAACTGAAAACCAGGTGCCAAGATGATTACGTTTTTTCATTGCAGGTGCCGTTTATTCTTGTATATCTGGGTATACTGTCCTACACACCTGGATTGATGTGGTATATCGCTGCACCTGCCACTGGGCTCGATGTCAATGACATGGTATGCTTTGCAATTAATTTCATGGTTTAATTGTCATATTTCTGGTTTATATTTCTGCTGGGATTCTAGTAAAGAGTTGACTTCTAGGGTGTTGCACTGAACCCTGATGAATCAGATTGAAGACATACTTGGAATTTACCTCCTCTTGAAACAGAAGAAGACAATTCTTAAACAAAGTAAATTCTAAAGCTCACGAAATTGCATTGCCATCAGGTAAATGAATCTCGCCCGTTTTGCCGTCAGGTTTAATATAGCAGTTGGTAGGCTATCTGTTCACCCAACCTTCAATAGTGTCAACAATATACATAACAGGTGTACACAGTCAGGAAGATAAGGGTGTCTGGAAGGCCGAATGAGACAGAACGTCAGATCAGAGGGGTAGCCAAACACATCGACAAGGCACTAAGACTTTCTCAAAAATCAAGATGGCTCAACATAAGTAAAGGAAATAAGTCTGGAAAGTGCAAAAGGTGAGAGTTTATTGAATTATACTAACTCAGAACTCATGAGAAAGCGATAATGTGGTAACGTGGAGTAGACCATGCTCTGTTTATTCTTACTGATATTATGTTATGCTGTTAACTTAAGAAAAGATTTACTACTCTTGTCCCGGTATGGTAATCCAAGAGTAATCCTCAGTAAACTAGTCATCTTAATTCCCTTTTCAATTCTGTAGATTTGACTTTACTCCCTTGGAAGGCAGAAGACTGACATTGATATGGGGTGTAACCAAAATATTGTACATCCTAGGAAACGCCTTACAAATCTACTCATTATACAGTTTCATGGGTCAAGAATATTTACTATACGGAGCTAAATATCTGCGGGAAACTTTTCAGTGTGAAGGATCGTCGCGAAATCTGCAGTTGTTGATGTTCCCATTGGTGACAATGTGTGATTTTGAGATACGTTCATTTGCAAAGAACATACCTTACTCTGTGCAGTGCAATCTACCCATAAATATTTACAATGCTAAAATATTTCTGGTAGTATGGTACTGGCTTGCACTTACAGCCTCCCTTAACATGCTTGTATTTGCTTATCAGTCGGTCCAGCTATTACCAAAGTTACGTTTTAACTGCATTAGAAACGTGCTAAAATCGTTAGACATCTATGACGTGAAAACGGACAAGAAAAGCCTGGATAATTTTGTTTTTGACTACTTGAGGGCTGACGGCTACCTAACTCTAAAAATGATTGAGAAAAACTCATCACAGATTACTTCAGCAATGGTTCTGCAAAGACTGTGGACTGAATATAAATATGACACTGAGGACCCTACTTCAAGCCACCCATCCCCTGCTCTTCCTTCATGGAGATCAAGGGCTAGCGGCTCACCAGCCGCTCCCCTCTATAGAAGGAGTCCACATCTACACTGTAACGGGCATGCTACTGTCTTACCCCTCTAGTCTGTAATCTATCAGTCATCAGAATCATGACCCTGAGGAATTAATTAGATTCCCTGAATAAATTATATTTTTTAAAGAGGTAATAAATTGATCCATCGTGGAATGAAATTGCTGTGTTTGTGAGGGGAGATGATTGGTAGGGGAGCAGTCCAAGCCCACATCAATTACGTTTTTTTATCGTAATGAATTCAGATTAAGGCATATAAATTCAATTTGACTGAATCAGGGAGTTCAATAAAATACATCACTTATATATGCCAGCACTATTGTTGTTGAGGTCTGGCACTGAGAGTGAAACACTTCATTATAAAATATGGCTATGATATTTGAAGCCGCCGAACCAATAGTCCAGTTTGTTGGCCATCTGACACGACTGGATGAGGACTCTGTTGATCGCCTTCATCACAAGTATTCTACCATCTTGTTCTGTCTTCTCGCAATAGTTGTGACCACGAATCAGTTTGTTGGAGAACCGATTAAGTGTTGGACTCCAGCCGAATTTCAGAGCAGCTGGACTGACTATGTTAACTCTATCTGCTGGATATCTAATACATACTACATCCCCATGTCTAATCTAGATATCATCAACTCTCCTAAGAAGGAGGTAGTATATTATCAGTGGATACCATTAGCCCTGTTTCTGCAGGCGTTCATATTTTATCTCCCTTTTCTCTTCTGGTCAGTGTTCAGTGACTCGATAGGCATCGATATGCACAAAGTAGCAAACCTGCTACGCCAAGCAGACCAGATGAATCCGTCGTCAAGAGATATCTGCACAAGGTTTCTCAGCAAACAAGTTGACAGAGCTTTGCTGTACAACAGGCACAGTGGCAGGGGCTTATGTGGCAGGATACGTCACAACATGGCACAATGGGGCTGTATGATTGGCAAACAGCATGGCAATTTCCTAATATTTGTCTACTTGATTACAAAACTTCTATATTTGATAGTAACTGTTCTTCAATTGTATTTGCTGCAATATTTTTTGGACACAAAGTATGATTTTTATAAATATGGTGTGGATGTACTACAGGATATTATTGACAGAGGAGTATTTGAGGAGTCTCGTAGATTTCCAAGAGTAACTCTCTGTGATTTCGAGGTTAGATCTCTCGGTAGAAATCTTCCATACTCCGTTCAATGCGCTCTACCCGTCAACATCTTCAACGAGAAGCTCTACATATTTGTATGGTTCTGGCTGGCGATGCTTTCTATTGTGAATATCCTCAGCATCATTTACTGGCTGTGGGTCTTGTTTGCTACAAACCGGCGTCATTACTTCAAAAAATGTCTCAAAGTTCAAGAAAAGTACAACAGGCAGGAAGACTGGCAAAAACTTAGAGGCTTCTGTGATTACTATTTGAGGTATGACGGCTATTTTGTGTTGCGGATGATAAGTAAGAACACCAATGACGTTGTTGCGGGGGAGATAATTGCCGCTTTGTGGGAGAAATATTGTAAGAGCGTACCTACCAAAACAAGAGAAAACGACTATAATGTCTGAAGAGCTCAAATTTGTGTTCATTGTAGCCCTCCCTGATGGTATTAATTTTTTTCCATTACTGAGTCTAAATTTATGTTTCAAACATTCTGTATTTAGCATATTGTGTATCCGCTACAGTATATTAAAGATCTATCTAGTTGTAGAAAATAAATATCTCAAACAAGTTACCACAATAGTGGTAAGATAACATAATGCAAAATAGGCATAAAGATGAATGATAAAGAATATAGCATTGAGACTTTTATACTGGAGCATATAAATTGCAGGTGTCATCGTAAATTAGGTAAACATCATGTACACTCAAGTTCTTATGTACACGGATAAAAAATTAATATGGTGAGCATTTGGCGTTATAACACTGAAATGACTAGGTTGTATTATAGTAACAGCCGTGAATTCACTGAACGAAATATAATTGCAGCCAGAATTATAAAATTGACCAACTAACAAAATAAAACAGACCAATGTAAGTAACTCAAGCCTAACTGAGCTTAGTCGAAACAAAAATGCCACAAGACAAATCAGTGAAACTGACAAAAACATGCTAAAGATTGTGAAGCAGGAATAAATGCCTACCATGTCTTTGTGCCAGGACTAGAGCAACAATAATTGCCAAAAATTGTAAAATGCATACATGTAGTTTATCCGACCAATCTGACCAGAAGCGGGTGTATACTAGGAATTTAGAGGACCAGGAGCGTTTTGTGTGGGCGTGAGGTTTGGCTGGCTGTGCAGGTACCACTCATCCAGATCTGTCGAGTCTACAACAATATATACGTAACATCATTTTATGATGGCAGTACAGCCAAGGATTTTTAGGAAATCCTTGGTACAGCTAGCACGCTGGGTTATACTGAGTCAACACAAAGATAAGATACTCATTGTAAAACAGATACTCTTTTCTTTGACATGCATTATTGTACTTTATTTCTGCCGGTAAAAAGCGTAAAAATGTTACCGAAAGGTATCCGCCAGATAATGGGCAAAACTTCACCGTATCTTTATACATGTATAACCGTCATATATGGCTGGCTTTATAGTTATGATTAACAACAGGCTAATCAAATTCATAGATGCGTAGACACTGAGCACTTTAGAGAGTTCGCCTTAATATTTTCAAGGAGGGATATATCATCCCTGATTTATTCTGGATTTTCATCTCAGTAGTCGACAACTGTAAGTTGTCCACACATGAACAAAGTGGTGACAACTTATGAATAATGTGTACATAACTATGTGGTGTGGTTGCATGACTTTTAAAACGAGGTAAAGTCTTGGTTGCACTGTCCGTAGGCCCAGAGGAGACCATGAGCAGTTGTTTCAATTCCAAGGAAGTTGGAATTATAACGACTCATATTCAAACCCTGGTCACTGCATTACTTTATTTTTTACTGTAACTGTGCGAAGAGCCAATCTGTCCTACATGTTACATACATCATTTATTTATCTGTTTCAATACCCATGTATCATGTAAGAGGAATTGCATGTAACTCTTTGCTTCACATATATTTGTAATGTCAATTTGACTTTTCAGAGCATCTTCAGTGACTTCATTACCTCATCATTTAATTTCATACCGTAGGGACTTTTTATCTAATTTGATTAGGACAACTTATAAATCCTGCCTAACAAAATTAAGACGCTAAATGGCAAACAGAATGTGCCTTATGTATAGAATGATGACCAATATTTTGCTTCACCTATGAGCGTTACAAAAGGCCCGAGAAGATATGGCATAGGAAGTACACTTCACATGGTTGGATCATCTGCTCAGACAGGATTATACATGACTTACATGTTCGGATGGGATATTATAGGATAAGTATATGTATCACTTACCACTATGCACAGAGTTTCTCACGGGTATCGTGGCTTCCATACTGTTATTCCTGTGTCTCTGTACATGCTGTCAAAAATGGGAAAAACAATGATGTACCAAAAAATTAGAAGATAAGGGTACAATGTTTGTGAACACGACTTAATAACACCATAGTTGAACCAGCGAGCTAGTTAGACCATAAGAGAGAAAAACTTTCGTCAAGGAAACTAATACTGAAAGCCCTAGGAACAGTCAACAGATTGGGTTGACATTTTGTTGTTACATTGTAAAACTTAATCTTAAAAATCTCGGGGAGAACAGAAGACACTATCATGAGCAATGACTAAGACTTGTTTTAACTCTCCTATTATTTGAACTAGCACCACCACATTTTGACTACAGCTGACTAAATCAAGCACGTGGAAATGTCATGGTAAATAGCAACTCAAACTGGCACGATGAGCACTCTGGTATAGACAAATAACTAACCCCAGGCAAAGGTACAGGGTAAAAAGGGCTACGTAAAGCTGCAACCAGCTTGTATAGCATTACCTTCTAGGTATGCCATAAAGCAATAAATGAACTAGTATTGCATTGCTTAGCAAAGTTACAATGTTGACATACACAATACACATACATTATTAGATGAGAGATCAGATATAGCACTAAGTATTTGACGTTGTGAGTCGGTGTGGGTGATGCCGAGCTCACATAAATCATTCTTATCGAGCATAAGAAACGCCTCCATATCAACCTCCTCCTTCTCAAATATAGACTGATACTTCTCTAGAGATAAGTGCTTCAAAACACTGCCTGCAATCATTATACACATAATATACCATCAGCATCAAAGTTTCCATCAGATAATCACCATGCATAAAACATATAAAAATTTAAAAAGCTCAAATTCGCTTGTATTCTTTGACGGCCACCCATAAGTAATGTTACCTATAATACCACAAACTGTGCTCAGATCCTCATAATTACATGTGAGCATCGCAGGGTGCCTGACAACACGGTTAGTTTCATGTTGTTTTGTTTCACAGTTTAGAATGTGAGACTTAATAGACTTACCCAAGTCATTAGAGTCGGAATCTTCGTTTTGTTCAGAGAGCTCAGGGATAACTCCCTGACTGGATGACGATAGAGATAACATCTCAGAGTTACCCATGCTGGTACCAGAGTCACCAAATGATGTCTACAAACACAACACACAGCATAGCAGCAGGCGGCTTACAATTTACGGAGAAGTACTTACTTATATTGTATTATCAATAAGTGTCGTTTGTGTGACTGCAGAAAGATCGATTGACCGATATTCAATCTATCCATTGCAGCTGTGAAAGACTTACAAATGTTCCTACTGGATAGGAACATTCAACAACTAAAAAGGCACCATAATCTATATTACAACATGTGTACAGCTTATGCCATAGGTTTCTACACTGGTGTAAGGCATCTGTCCTGTGATAAAACATATTAGCAATAGCAAGTTTACTGCAACTGCTCACTGTAAACAATGGTGTAGTAGTAACGGTTCACACATTATAATTACGGTCACTACCCATGCTGTGGATACCTAAACCTTAGTTTGCCAACCTTATTCTAAAACTACATATGTTATGTTCTCACCTGCAGAGAGTCTCATTTACCCCTGTGTAGGTATTAATTATTAAAATTGGTATACATTATCATTACTATAATAATTATTGTCAGAATGAGACAGAATGAGAATTGACGTAGGTAGAGATTGACTTACATTATGTTTGGTGCGACTGTTACTGTTGAGAGTTGGGGATGAGTTACTGTTGCTGCGTTTAGCTGATAGCTTGCTTTGCTGCCGCTTATATGCAGCATTTATAGAGTTGGACGGTGAGCTGCTTGTGGGGGAAAGCCTTGACTGAGATGAGTACTTCAAGTTTGAAGTATTAAATAGAAAACTTGGTGTGGCTCGAAAATCTAGATCTGTCGGTCGTCCTGTAGAAAAGAAAGTGAAAGTCTATTTATAACAATAAATGTACCAAACTTTATGTACCAAAAATCCCCGCATTATTAGTCAAATTCAAAATTATATTTAAGAGTTGTCCCCTCATATTATCTTTCTACAGAGAGGAGGCGACTCTTTGTAGAGCCAGAGCACTTCTTGATTGGGAATGTACACATAATTTAGAATAGTTAATAGTTAATATATAAGTTAATACATATAACAGAACAGTATACTATAAGTTTGAAATAAACCAAGCGCCTATACAGGTCGACAGCAAGAGTTGAAGGTAAGTAAAAAAAGGTAGAGGGAGCTGAGAGGAAGAATTGGGCGTCTCATTTCCAGCAAAAAAACCTAGCTGGTGGCAAAGCCCCTAATTTTTTACAGAATCAGTGTTTAACAAAAATACACTAATTGCTGTATGCTAGACAGGCTTAAACTGTCAGCCAAGGGCTAGAATCTTAGACTACTTACCATATTTACGGTTAAATCTGTCGACATTGTGAGGTGTTAGTGTACTGGAAGTAGCACTGCTCCCGCTGGTCGGTGCTGAGTACATCGCGCTTATACTACTCGCCCCACCAGATGAGTTAGGACTGGGGCTACCAAAACTAAATCTATTCTCTGATGAGGGGCTGACAGGACCGTCCCGACCTCTTATTCCTGTAGGTCGGATCATAGGGTGTTTGTTGTTCTGAAAAAGTAAGTCAAAGATATTGCTTGGAAACTACGATATCATCGAATCCGGGGAATAAATTTAAAAAACGAGCAACATTATTGGCACAGTTTTGGCAGGGATAGTACATCCATCGTTTGAAGTGCTCTTGTTTACGGTTGAGGTCTTAGTGACAGGAATTCTAACTGCCAGTTTAAATTATTTATCGGCCTAGGAAACTTTTGATGATCAACCTACAACTGGTAAACACCGCCAACAACAAAAAACAATTTCATATTTTATCAGCCTCATCAGGTAAATTCTTTAATTACAAAATACGCATAAATCAAACAATTCTGGTCAATGATCTATAAATGACCTACATGATTCCGCTGAGTTATGAACTTTAATAATAACTTGGCACACAAAATACACCAGTACTTCAAATTAAAAGTATTATCACATTGATCTTAAGATTGCTTATACAGCCTGTCCTCTTAAACAAGAGTCAAAAGAACTTCAGTCATGAGAAAAAATATGAGTAAAGTTTTACCACAGTGAGATCGAGGGTAGACTGAGATTTCTGCTGAGAAGGAACTCCCCATGCCTCAGCGGTAAGCTCGAAGCTAGGCTGAGGTAAGAAAGGTGGGATCACAGGCTTCAATGTCTCACCACCACTGGCGCCTCCGCCTCCCAGACCGAGAGGCATAGTAGCTGTCGTGTATGGTGTCATACTGTTCTGTATATTATAAAATACATAATGATACAGTAAATATATTTTATATATGAATAAAATTACACAGTTTTTTTTGCGAAAAACCTCTACATAACTGCTGTGGAATGAGAGTTGTTGCGATTCAGGTTGGTAAGGATTCAGGATGATAATTACCAGCACAAAATAGATAGATATTTTAGTGTTATTGACATCTCACAACACAACAATATTTATGTGGTATGACATAATGGTATTTTGTCATTTTTGTTGATTGATTTCCATACAATAATATTATATCACCCTTCAAGACATTTATCAATCTCTTGATACAGATGACAAGACAGATACTTACCAAATGATAATGAGAGACACTCTTTTTCTTATCCATGAATGATAGAGTATTGTCTTTACTGAGCTCAGAGAAATCCATGTACTGTAGATTCATTGTAGATGTACTACTCATCTTACTAATCTTCATCTTACTCTTCTGTACAATGAAACATACAATCAGAAATTATAAACCTACCACAACATCCGTTAAAAGTTGTCTGGGTTGGGGGGTCTCATACATCTATTCTGACATCATATTTGGAATCTACAGGGCTCTTTTCCCCTGGTGAGAAATTTTCATCAAATTATGGCCGGCCTTTGCAGAGATATTACAACATACAGACGCAGATCAAATTAGGTAAGTAAAACCTAAATTTAGGGAATCCCTCTCACCTGATGACATAGCAAAGTCACACCTGGAGCATGACCCTATTGTTGTGATATAAACTTGAAACACAAGTTTTGAAAAAGTGAGTGCTGACTGACTACTCTGTAACTGGGCTGGCCAGAAACTAGTGTGCACCCTGCGGAAAAAGTTTGAAAAATCCATTTTTTGTATTATGTGAGATAGGAGTGAGACTTCGCTATGT
>ERZ1740072.1070-NODE-1070-length-10712-cov-4.665290_pt1 | contig 10712 bp, 8 predicted proteins | sample MGYA00581733_ERZ1740072 | MGnify/ENA primary metagenome ERZ1740072 (study PRJEB43018, sample SAMN04849741) | marine metagenome | isolation source: floating plastic debris | place: Pacific Ocean | collected 2008-08-30 | study: EMG produced TPA metagenomics...
TGCCAGGTGCAACAGGAAGGCGTGCGAGGCCTGGTGGCCAGAGGCCGCGCGCGATGCCATACCACCCATGCCGGGCTCGACTTCGGGGATTTTACAGGCCGCTTCGAGCAGTTGCTCGTAGTTTTCCGGCTCCGCGATCCCGTGCTTTTCAAAGATGTCCTTGCGATAGGCCAGAACGGATGTCTCCGACCCGAACGGGATGCCAAACAGCGAACCGGTCTTGCCCGGCAGATAGCCTTTGGCACCGCCTGCAACACCGATGTTTTCCACGTAACCATCAATCAGGTCTTCCGCGTCATAGGACGGGTCGGCCAGCTTGGGGTTCATGAAATACTTGGCGAGGTTCTCCAGTTGATCGGCAAACACATAGTCGGCCTTGGAAAACACAACGTAGCCAATCAGGTCGTATTCACCCTCGTCCTGCGCCAGTTCCAGCGTCTGCCGCTCGCGCATCTTGAGGTAGGGTAGCTGGTCCACCTCGACCTCGATGCCGGTTTCCTTGGTGAACTCGGGCAGCACCTTGATCGCGGCGTTGTAATGCGGGTGCGCGGGGAAGTTCACGACCAGCGTCGTACCCGCATATTCCGCATATGGCCCCCCGTGACCGTCAGCGAGTGCCGCCCCGGTCATCAGCAGCGTCGCCGCCACCCCCGTTTTCAATGTCTTAAGCATAGTCTTCCTCCCATTGCTTTTTCGTCGTTCAGATCGCCGCCTCGGATTGGCGGTCAAACAGGTGAATGCGGTCCGGATTTGCCGCGAATGTCAGGGTCTCGCCCCTGGCCAAGGGCGTCTCGGAATTCATCTCGACCGTGACGGCGCCGCACTGGCACAGCAGAACCGATTGCGCGCCCACATATTCCGACACCTGCACATGCAGTTTCAGCGCCGCGTCATCCGGCGCGTCGTCGGCATAGGTCAGGTCCGACGGGCGCAGGCCCAGCGTCACCGCGCGCGATCCGTGCGCCTTGGCCGCGGCAGCCTTGGCCTCGGACAGGCGCAGCCTGAACCCGTCGCCCGCCACAAAACTCGCCCCACCCTCTTCGGTGATCTCTCCGTCGAGGAAATTCATCGGCGGCATGCCGAGGAACCCGGCGACGAACTTGTTGGCGGGCCGCTTGAACAGCTCTTCGGGCGTGCCCTGCTGCTGGATGTAGCCGCCATGCATGACCACGATCCGGTCCGCCAGCGTCATCGCCTCGATCTGGTCGTGGGTCACGTAGATCATGTTCTTCTCGACCCGCTGGGACATCAGCGCAAGTTCGGCCCGCATCTGGCCCCGCAGCTTGGCGTCAAGGTTCGACAGCGGCTCATCGAACAGGAAAATGCCGCTGTCCTTGGCCAGCGCCCGCGCCATGGCGACCCGCTGGCGTTGCCCACCCGACAGCGCGCCCGGCTTGCGCGCCAGAAAGTCGGTGAGGCCAACCAGATCGGCCACCTCGCGCACCTTTGCGTCGATTTCGGCCTTGGGTCGCTTGGCCAGGCGCAGCGCGAACGAGATGTTCTGCGCCACGTTCATGTGCGGGTAGAGTGCATAGTCCTGGAACACCATCGCAAGGTTGCGATCCTTGGGCTCCAGATGGCTGACGGGCTGGTCGTCGATGTAAATCTCACCGTCCGACACATCCTCGAGGCCGGCGATCATGCGCAACGTCGTGGACTTGCCACACCCCGATGGCCCAACGAGCACCGTGAACTCGTTATCCGCCATTTCAAGCTCGATCCCATGCAGAACCTGCACGTCGCCATAACGCTTGATCAGCCGATCCAAACGGATTGCCGGCATGCGTCCCCTCCCTCGTGTTACCGGTCACACTTGCGCATTGTGACCGGTAACACAAGATTTTTCTCTGCCGAAAAATCTGCCCGCTGGTAGCGCTAATCGCTCAGGAATTCAGGGGTTTGGTGCTGGCCCGCAGCGTTGGCGCGGGGTCGATATTGATGCGCACGGGGCCGTTTCGCCCGTCTTTTTCGTCCAGCAAGGCACCGATCAATCGCCCCGCTTCGCGCCCGATTCGCTTGGAGTCGACCACCACGGTCGAGATCGACGGCGAGGCAAAGCGCGACACCTCGAAATTGCCAAAACCGGCGACGCCCATCTGCTCGGGCACCGCAACGCCGCGCGATTTCAGTGCCGATTGCACACCGTAGGCCGCCGCATCCGACACACAGAAAATGCAATCCACATCCGGGAACCGGGCCAGCAGCGGACCAAGGGCCGCCGCACCATCTTCGATGCTCATCGGGGGTTTGCCCACAGGCAGCACGCGGTCACCGGGCAGCCCTGCCCGCTCCATCGCCTGCCGGAAGCCGGCGCGCCGCGCGGCACCACGAGTCCAGTCGTCGCCGTCCTCGCACAGGAACACGAGGTTGCGGTAGCCTTGCGCGAGCAGCGCGTCGGTCATTTGCGCCGCAGCGGCCCGGTTGGAAAAGCCGATCGTGTGGCCGATCGGCTCTTCGGGCCGTTCCCAAAGCTCGATCACCGGCACAGACGCCTCCGACAGCAGCTGCACGGTGCGGTCCGAATGCCCGTCATAGGACAGCACGATCGCCTCCGGCCGCCGCCGCAGCATCGCCTCGACCAGTTGTTCCTCGCGCTCGGCCGAATAGTCGGTGTGGCCCAACAGGATCTGCTGGCCAAACACCTCCAGTTCTTCGGTCAGGGCCTGCACGGTTTCGGCAAAGTGCAGGTTGTTCAGCGAGGGCACCAGCACCGCGACAAAGCCCGACCGCTTCGTCGTGAGGCTGCCCGCCATCTGGTCGGGGACATAGTTCATGTCCCGCACGACCTTGAGAATGCGCTGGCGCGTGTCCTCCGAAACGGGGCTGTCTTTCTTGAGCGCACGCGACACCGTCATGCGCGACACACCCGCCGCACGCGCGACGTCGCGCATGGTGACTGCTGTTTTGCGTTCGGGGTCGGGCACGGCGCTCACCGGACTTGGTACCGGTAACACATAGCCCTCCGGGCGTCCGTCTCGCAAGTGTGCTTGGCTATTCGGCGGCGCGCTGGCCCACATGCGTCAGGCGGATATCGGGTGTCTGAGACGGCTCGAGACGCTCAGAGATCAGGGCCAGGGGCTCGATCAGCGCCTTGATCACGCTGGCGCCGAACGCGTCAAAGCGCAAGCCCATCGCGTGGAAAGCCGCCGCCCGACAGCGCGGCTGGGGGGTCTGCGCGGGGTGGAGGCCGCGCGTTCCCATCTTGAGTTGATGTGCATTGTCCCATTCCTGCGTCGCACCGTCGATCCGCGTCACCACCCAGCAATGTCCGTCGGTGCAGGTCCCGCCCTTTTCCGCCGGGAAGTAGAAGCCGGTCACATAACCCGCCTCGATCCCCGCCGCACGCAGGGCGGCGATGAAATAGGTGTTGATGTCCACGCAGGATCCTTCGACCAGCCCGCAACCCAGCGCCGGGATCTCATCCAGACCATCGTTGAACCTGTCCTCGGGGTGGCCATAGGTGAACCGTTCCGCTGCGGCGCAAGCCAGGGCCCGGGCACGGTCCAGGCCCATCAGGTCCCCGGCAATTTCCTGCGCCTCGACAATGAGGTCATCCGCATAGCGGGTGAACCGGGAGGCGTGCGGCACGAACAGCGCCTCGGGGTACGGCGCAGCCACGTGGTCGAAATGGAAGGTCAGGTTGAGCGTATCTGCGTCCGGCGTCACGATATAGGCGCCTTGGCCCGTCGTCGCCTCCCTGATCCGCGCAACCCGAGCGGCCCCGGCGGTCAGCCCGGTCATCCGGCCATGTGGCGTGCCCATCCCGCCGGGGACCAGCACGGCAGCGGTGCCGGTCGCCAAAGGGGCCGTATAGGTGATTTCGAATGCCATCCTGTGCTCCGCGCCGATACCGTTTACCGCTACGCCTGCAAGGTGACAGTCCGATGAAAGGTCAGAGCGCGATCCAGGCCGTCTTGAGGTTGCGGAACTTGTCGAGCGCGTGCGGGCTCTTGTCATGGCCGTTGCCCGACATTCCGTGCCCGCCCAGTGGCACGGTCATGTCCGCGCCGCCGTAGGTGTTCACATGCACCACGCCCGCGCGCAGCCGCCCCACCATCCGGTGCGCCCGACTGATGTCGCGGGTGAACACACCGGCGGCCAGCCCGTAGGGCGTGCCATTGGCCAGCGCGACGGCCTCATCCTCGGTCTCGAACGGTTGCGCGGCCAGCACGGGGCCAAAGATCTCCTCCTGCACCAGCGCGCTGTGCTGCGGCGCGGTGTCAAGGATCGTGGGCGCGATGTAGTAGCCGCCCGTTTCCGCCAGCAGCCGCTGCCCGCCCGTGCGCAATGCGGCACCAGTGGCTTCGCCTGCGCGGATCGCGGCGAGGATCTTGTGCATCTGCGCCTCTGTCGCAATCGCCCCGGCCTGCGTGCGCAGATCCAGCGGATCACCGAGACGCATCGCCTCTGCTGCCTGCACCAACAGGTCGACAAAGTCGCGGTGGACGGACCGTTCGACCAGCACCCGCGATGCGGCGATGCACACCTGCCCGCTGTCGCGGAAAATGCCGCCCGCCACCGCCTTGGCCGCCGCCGCAAGGTCAGCATCGGCAAAAACGACGCAGGGCGACTTGCCGCCCAATTCCAGATAGACGCGTTTGAGGTTCGACTGCGCCGACGCCTCCAGCAACGCGCGGCCCACCGGGCCCGAGCCGGTGAAGGCCAGCACATCGACATCCATGTGCCGCGCCAGCGCATCGCCTACCTGCGGACCGGTGCCGGTCACGATGTTGCGCACACCGCCCGGCTGACCCGCCCCCTGCGCGATCTCGCCGAGGCGGAGCAGCGTCAGCGACGCGACCTCTGCCGGTTTCAGCACCACGGTGTTGCCGGCGGCAAGGGCCGCCGCGACTTTCCACGCGGCAATCATCAGCGGAAAATTCCAAGGCACAATCGCACCGACCACACCGACCGGTTCGTGATGCACCAGCCCCAGCGCGCCGGGGGCCGTGGGTGCGATCTGACCATACGCTTTACCGGACAGCTCACCGTAATAGCGGAAGGTGGCGGCGGCACTCAGCGGCTCCGCCTTGTACGCCATAGCGACTTCGGTTCCGTTATCACGGACGCCGCAAACGGCAAGCTCGGCTGCATGCTCCGCCAGCGCGTCCCCGATCTGTTGCAGGATACGCCCGCGTGCTGCGGGCGCGAGACCGGACCAGCGCCCATCCTCGAACGACGCACGCGCAGCAGCCACGGCGCGGTCCACATCTTCGGCGCCGCTGGCGGGGATGCGGGCCATGGGGCAGCCATCGATGGGCGACACCGTTTCGAGCATCTCGCCACTGGCGGCGGGCACGTGCTGTCCGCCGATCAGGTTGAGGCCATCGGCAATGGGCGCAGTGCGCAGGGCATCAATGGTGGCTTGGTCGATCATCGGGCACTCCCCTACGGTGGTTCACTATACGAACCGATGGTTTATACCAGAGTGCGCCCGCCCCGCCCCGCCTGTCAATCGGCGGGACGGGGCACAATGCGCCCGATGCACAGCCAGCTCAGCACGATCATCACCGCCGCAGCCCCGAGGCAGAGCGGCACACCGCCCAGCTGATAGCTCAACCCCGACAGCACCGTGCCGATCAGCCGCCCGGCCGCGTTCGCCATGTAGTAGAACCCCACATCCATCGTGACCCGCTTGGCGTCCGTGAATGCCAGGATCAGGTAAGAGTGCAGCGACGAATTGAGCGCAAAGAGCACGCCAAAGACCAGAAGACCCGCCACGATGCTCAGCGTCAGCCACAGCGCTGGCGCACCCGCAAACCACGCCGCCAACGCCAGCGCGGCGGGCACCACGAACAGCGTGCCGACCCAGAACCGGGCGGCGGCGGCAAGGTCCGCCTCGCCCCGGTCCTGGCTGCGCAGCAAGGCAGGTGCGCGCGCCTGCACGGCACCATAGAGGATCACCCAGACAGCCATGAAAATGCCGATCATGAAAAACGCCGCGCGTTGCCCTTCGGGCGTGCCGTCGCTGAGCACGGAATAGAAGTAGATCGGGATGCCGACAACGAACCACACATCGCGCGCGCCAAACAGGAACACGCGCGCCGCACTCAGCCAGTTGACCCGCGGGTTTTTGGAAAACACCTCGGCGAACCTGGCGTCCTTGCGCCCTGCGGGCAGTCCGCCCGGCATGCGCAGCAGCACCGCCACGAGGATCAGCGCCAGCACGGCCGCCATGCCCAACACGGCGGGCACGAAACCGACCAGCGCCAACGCCGCCGCGCCGAGCAGAAAGCCAAAGCCCTTGACCGCGTTCTTGGACCCCGTCAGCAGCGCCACCCAGCGAAAGAGCCCGTCGCCTTCGGCTGGGGCCAACAGCTTGACCGCGGACTTGGACGACATCTTGGCCAGATCCTTGGCCACGCCGGACAGGCCCTGCACCGCCATGACGAACACGACCGACGCGGCGATGGACCACGCCGGGTCCAGCTGCGCCAGCGCGAGCAGCGCCACCACCTGCAGGCCCAGCCCGGCATAGAGCGTTGAGGTCAGCCCGAACCGCGCCGCGATCCAGCCCGCGCTGAGGTTGGTGACGACCCCCGCAACCTCGTAGAGCACAAACAGATAGGCCAGCTGCACGGGTGAAAAGCCCAGGGCGTTGAAGTGCAAAAGCACCAGCATGCGCAAGGCCCCGTCGGTGAGCATGAACGCCCAATAGGCCGCCGTGACGGCGACATAGGCGGCAAAGCCCTCGGGGCGGGAGGGGGGCTGCATCGCGGTGCCGGTCACGCGATGTGCCTGCGCGCCTTCACAGCGACGCGCCCACCATTTGCGCCACGTCCACCAGCCGGTGGGCGTAACCCCATTCATTGTCGTACCAGGCGTAGACCTTTACCTGCGTGCCGTTCACAACCATGGTGGAGGGCGCGTCGACAATGCTGGACCGCGGATCGTTGGTGTAATCGGTGGAGACGAGCGGCCGGGTCTCGTAGCCGAGAATGCCGTTGAGCGGGCCATTGGCGGCGGCTTCGAACAGGGCATTGACCTCTTCGGCCGTAGTTTCGCGGGTGACTTCGAACACGCAATCGGTGAGCGAGGCATTGAGCAACGGCACACGCACAGCGTGGCCGTTCAGCTTGCCCGCCAGTTCGGGATAGATCAGCGTGATCGCCGTGGCCGAACCGGTCGTCGTCGGGATCAACGCGTTGAGTGCGGAGCGCGCGCGGCGCAGGTCCTTGGCCGGGCGGTCCACGATGGTCTGGGTGTTGGTCACGTCGTGGATCGTCGTGATCGAGCCGTGTTTGATCCCCAGCCCGTCATGGATCACCTTGACCACCGGGGCCAGGCAGTTGGTCGTGCAGGACGCCGCCGTGACGATGGACTGGCCGGTATAGGCGTCGTTGTTCACGCCATAGACGATGTTGGCCGCGCCGCCATCCTTGACCGGCGCGGACACCACCACCTTTTGCACGCCGGCGGCAAAATACGGGGCAAGGGCCGCTTCGGTCTTGAACGCGCCGGTGCAGTCGATGACGACGTCTATCCCGTCGAGGGGCAGGTCGGACAGGTCCCGCGCCCCATGCACCGGCACGCGGGTACCGTCGATCGTGATACCGGTATCATCGCTTGAAAAGCCGGCGTCCCAGCGACCGTGCACGGTGTCGAACTCCAGCAGATGGGCGTGCATGCCAGGATCACCCACCGCGTCGTTGATCCAGGCGACATCGCAGCCCCGCGCCAGCAGAGGTTTCAGGGCAAGCTTTCCGATCCGGCCAAGACCGTTGAGGGCGTAGGTGGTCATGTGGTCTCCGGTGTGCGGCCAATCGCATCGACCTCCGATTGAAGGGACGCGCGCGACAGGGTGTCGAGCGGCAGCGCGGCAAAGGCCGCGATACGGTTGCGCATGGCGCCAAAGGTCGACTGAAAGGCCAGCTGCTTTTCGGCATCGGTCCCGGTCGCCTTGACCGGATCCGGCAGGCCCCAATGCGCCGAGATCGGCTGCCCGTGCCAGGCTGGGCAGTCTTCGTTCGCGGCGTGGTCACAGACGGTAAAGACAAAATCCATCACCGGCGCATCCGCGCCCTGAAATTCCCCGATGTTCTTGGCGCGCAAGCGCGTCGTGTCGAGGCCCTTCTGGTTCAGCATTTCGACCGCAAAGGGGTTGAGCTCCGATTGCGGCTTGGTTCCGGCAGAGAACACCTCGAACCGGTCACCGGCCAGATCACGCATGATCGCCTCGGCGAAAATAGAACGGGCAGAGTTGCCGGTGCAGATGAAAAGCACGTTGTATCGTGTGTCGGACATGGGTGTCATCCTTGTCATGGGGTCGGGCAGCCCGGGCGGACACAAGTCGGGCCGCCCGTTGCAGCACTCCAGGAAAAGCTCGGCCACCATGCCCCGGGTACCCGTCATATCCACGGCGTAGCGGCGCAGCGTGCCCTGCCGCGTTTGCGTGACCAGCCCGGCCTCGCGCAGCGCGGACAGGTAGACGGAGGTGGTGGAGGGCTTGAACCCCAGCACATCGGCAATTTCACCCGCAGGGACGGCATCCGGGCAGCGGCGCATCAGCAGGCGGAACACGCCCATGCGTTGCGGATGGCTGAGAGTGGCAAGTTGATCGAGCAGCATGCGGGATGATATTTCATGTTTTCATGAAATTCATATGACAGGCCGCGCCCGCAGATGCAAGCCGCTGCGCGGGTCACTTGCTGAGACGCAGAACACCAGCGGGATCAAGGGTTTGGCCGTTGATCTGCACAGGAACGGTGCTGTAGTTGAACCAGAACACCTCCGCCCCTGTCTCGCGCCGGCGCACGCCTTCGGGCATGGTTCGAACCGGCAGGTCCGGGACCAGTGCGCGGAGCAGCGCCATATGCGCAGCCTCATCGCCCCATGCGGCCATGTAGGTGACCCGCGCCGCGCAAGCGACCGCGACAGGCGCGCCATCGGTCGTGGCCAAAAGCGTGGCACCGCCGCCGTCCAGCTGCTCGAAATAGCTGTGGATCGTGCCAACGGGGTCGAGTGCGATGGGCATGTCGGGCCGCATGGACTGCACCCGCGATACGGTCAGGTCACTGCCCGGCCACGCCGGCGGCAGCGGGTTGGGGATGTTGAAATGCGCGTCGCGTGCAGCGGTACGGGGGCCGATGAGGACCTGGCCCGGTGCGGCGTTCAGCGCGTCCTTGAGATCGTCCGGCATGTGCATCATCCCCGGCGCGAGGATCAGCGCATAGCCGTCGAAATCGCGTGCCGTCGGCGGCAGGATATCCACCGACAGCCCCAGCTTGCGGCACGCCCGGTACCAGTCAAAGACCAGCCCGAAATAGCTGAGCCCCGCCCCGTGCGGCTGCACCGCCCAGGCCGCATCCGCGTCGTAATCAAAAAGCAGCGCGACCGGCGCTTGCTGCGGTGTAACGTCTGGGGCGGACCGCAGCTCTGCCGCGACGGCTTCGGCTTCGGCAAAGGCTTCGGCGGCGACGCTGTCGGGGCGCAACAGCCCCGCATGCATCTGTTCCTGCGCAAAGGGGGCCTGTCGCCAGCGGAAATAGCACACCGCCTCGGCCCCGTGGGCAAACGCCTCCCACGTCCAGAGGCGGACCATGCCCGGCAGTGGCGACGGGTTGTAGGGGGCCCAGTTCACCGGGCCGGGCTGCTGCTCCATGATCCACCAACGGTCGCGTCCGACCGCGCGGTAGAGATCGTTGTGATAGGCCTGATTATCCGGGTCACCTTGTCGTGCATAGGCGCGCTGATGCTCCGGCGTGGCGCCCACGCGGTCTTCGAGAAACCCCAGCGGATAGCTGTCCCATGACGCGATATCGAGGTCGGCACCAACCTTGAAGTGGTCAAAATCCGTGACCCGGCCCATGTAGTTATGCGCGATAGGCGCGTCCGAAAAGGCGCGGATGATCTCGACCTGTGCGGCATTGAACGCCACCACCTGATCGGAGGCAAAGCGGCGAAAGGCATGCACATGCGCCGGGTTCGCTTCGGTCACGGTGAGGTTGGGCAGGCCGATCTGGTCAAAGCCGTCATAATCCATCGACCAGAACACATTGCCCCACGCCGCGTTCAGCGCGTCGATGTCCCCGTCATTGCCCTGCCCCGGAAACTGCCCGCGCAACCAGCCACGAAAGGCCGTGCACGCCGCATCCGAATAGCTGAGCGTCGTGTCATGGCAGCCGTATTCATTGTCCGTCTGCCACGCGGCCACATGGGGATTGGCCCCGTACCGTTCGGCCATGGCGCGCACGATGCGGCGGCATTCATCCAGATACCCGGCATGGGAAAAACAGTAGTGCCTGCGCGAGCCATAGCCGCGCACCCGTCCGGCTTCATCCACCGCGAACATGTCGGGATGCTTGGCCACGACCCAGGCGGGCGGTGTCGCGGTCGGCGTGCCCAGCACGACCCGCAGGCCGACCGCACCCAGCGTCGCAATCGCGCGGTCGAGCCAGCCCCAGTTGTACACGCCCTCTTCCGGCTCCATCCGTTTCCAGGCGAACTCGCCGATGCGCACCCATGTCAGGCCCAGATCGGCCATGCGCGCGGCGTCCTGCGCCCACATCTCTTCGGGCCAGTGTTCGGGATAGTAGCAGACGCCAAGCGTTCGTTTCATAGGATCACCCGGTGTTCTTTTTGCCCGGTCACCCCGGCATCCGCCATGTAGGTGAAACCTGCGTTCGGATCGTTCAGACCGTCCGCCGCCGTTGTGACATAGAGCGTTGTGCCGTCAAAGGCCGGGCACGTGGTCTGTGCCGTGGGCACGGGCA
>ERZ1740072.1071-NODE-1071-length-10706-cov-5.660783_pt1 | contig 10706 bp, 11 predicted proteins | sample MGYA00581733_ERZ1740072 | MGnify/ENA primary metagenome ERZ1740072 (study PRJEB43018, sample SAMN04849741) | marine metagenome | isolation source: floating plastic debris | place: Pacific Ocean | collected 2008-08-30 | study: EMG produced TPA metagenomics...
GAAAGTTCGCGAGATTGGCAGGTGCCGCACGGAACCCACGCTGATCCAGACGTTCAACCAGCATGTCCGAGGTCAGCAGGCTGAGTGCCTCCCGCACAGGTGAAGCACCAGTGTCCAGCAACGTGCGCAACTGTTCGATCTTGAGCTTTTCACCTGCCGCTAATTTGCCGGTCAGGATCATCTCGCGCAAAGAGACATAGGCGGACCGGGTGGCCGAACTCTCCTTGCCTTGTGCATTTTGCATGACGTTCATGTGACCGCCTCCTTTTGTTGTCTACGACAAGATGACGCTCTTCGTCGAAAGCCCCACATTCATCGAAACTGACCCTTCGTTGATCATCCAGCGGCGCAGTGTAAACGTCCGCGCGCCGCTTTGGTGCATCGGGTCTGCCGCCGCCAATGCGCGGGCGGCATCAAGGCTGTCAGCCCGGTAGATGATCAGGCCCATGCCTTGCATCTCTTCGCCGGTCTCATCTGACATGGGGCCGGCAAATGCCAGTGCGCCTTTTGCCTCAAGCCCGGCTTGATACTCCAGATGCGCAGGCAACGCTGCTTTTACGTCATCTGGCCCCTTGGCCGGAACGCTTTGCGCAACATAGAGTTCCAGCGCCAGCGCACCCCGCGCTTTGGCGTGTTGTTTGTAGTCGGACCATTTCATCGCTGATTCTCCGCTGCATCAAAAAATATCGATATTCATTGACAATTGATGTGATTGTAGGCAGAAAAATCCAAACTGACAAGGATGTGCTGCAATGAAATATATGGTTGGGACAACGGCGCGCGGGCCTGCCGTCTTTGGAGTTGAGGGCGAAAAAGCCATTGATTTGACTGCGTTGGACGCATCTGTCGGCACCGATTTGATGGGCCTCATCAACGCCCCCGCATTGGCGGAATCAGTGACGGCCAAAATGGCTGGAGCGCCGTCGGTACCGGTGTCTTCGATCATCCCCGCCCTGCCCGTTGCGCAGCCCGGCACAATCATTTGCCTTGGCCTCAACTACACGGACCACATCAAAGAGGGCGGATACGAAATTCCCGAGTACCCTGCTCTTTTCATGCGAGGAAAGAACTCGATCATGGCTGCGGGCAGCCCATTGGTGCGCCCAGCCTGCTCCGTACAGTTGGACTATGAAGCCGAGTTGATGCTGATCATCGGCAAGGGCGGGCGCCATATCACCGAAGAAGACGCGCTGGATCATGTTTTTGGCTATACCGTTTTCAACGACGGATCCGTGCGCGACTATCAGCGCAAAACGCATCAATGGACCCCGGGCAAGAACTTTGACCAGACTGGAGCGATTGGCCCCTTTGTTGTCACCCCAGATGACTTGCCCGCTGGTGCGAGCGGCCTGAAGATCGAAAGCCGCGTGGGGACTGAAATTTTGCAATCCTCAAATACCGGCAACATGATCTGGTCCGCTGCCAAGACCATCGCCACGATTTCCGAATACACCACTCTCGAACCTGGCGATCACATCGCCCTCGGCACGCCTCCGGGCGTTGGTCACGCCAAGAAACCAAACCCACGTTGGCTGGCTCCGGGCGAAGTCGTCGACATAGAAATCGAAGGGATCGGCATTTGTTCGAACCCCATCATGGACGAGGCTGACTTTGCCCGCGGAGTAGCAGCAGAATGAACGCGCCTACAGGCACAGAATTGGACGCATTGCGCGCCAAGGCTCAGGAAAACCACCGCGACCTTCGGGCCCGGATCGGTCGCCTCTCGGACGATGCAATTGATCTGATCCTGCGTGACGCCCGATCTCACTATAAATGGACGGACAAACCGATCCCCGATGGGCTGCTTGAAGAGATTTTTGAGATTACCATCAACGGTGCCACTTCGATGAATACGCTGCCTGCGCGCTTTGTCTTTGTGAAATCACCCGAGGGCAAAGAACGGTTGGCCAAATCGTTGAAACCCGCAAACGTTGCCAAGATGATGGGCGCGCCGGTCACAGCAATCATCGCTTACGATATGGATTTCTGGCATCATCTGCCCGAACTGTTTCCGCATGAAGACCGCCGCCACCTGTTTGATGGCAAGGACGCCTATGTAGCCGACACGGCCTATCGAAATGGAACCCTGCAGGGCGCATATTTTATGATCGCCGCACGCGCGGTGGGTCTGGACGTTGGCGCCATGTCCGGTTTTTCCAACGCCATTGTGGATGAAGAATTTTTTGCGGGCACCACCCTCAAATCGAATTTTTTGTGCAACATTGGATACGCAGACGAAACAGCGCTGTTCCAAAAACTGCCGCGCTTTGAGTTTGACCAAGTCTGCAAATACGCCTGAGGGGGATTAGAATGGCTGTGAAAATGAAAACTGTCGTCACCTACCGGGCGACTGCCGCCTGTCCGACTCACGCCCGCACTGAGATCCCAGTGCGCGACCTGAACGTCGTAATTGATGAACCCGTTGAGCGGGGTGGCACCAATTTGGGCCCTTCCCCGACCGAAACGGCCATGACTGCTCTGATCGCCTGCACAAACGTGATTGGCCACAAGAATGCCAAGCGGCGCGGCGTGGATCTGGGCGAGGTTACAATCGATGCAGCCGCACAATTCGACCGACGCGGCGTTCTGATGGAAGAAGAGATCGACGTGCCGTTTCCGGCCATCACCCTGAACGTCAACTGCACCACGTCCGCCAGCCAGGCCGATTTGGACACCGTCGGTCAAGAGACAGCCAAATACTGCGCCATCTCGAAACTGTTCGAGGCAGCGGGAACGGATTTGACCGTTAACTGGGTGAAAACACCCTAAACAAAACCAACGAGGCACCAGCCTCATTCTTTGGGAGGAGAAGACATGATCAACTGGACGAAAAACACCCTGATGGGGGCCACGCTTGCGGCCATGACGGCACTTCCCGTCGCCGCACAAGAAACCGTGTCGGCCGTTGTGATCGACGGCTATCCGGATCGCGCGCTTTGGGTCAAGGAGTTCACAAACTTCTTCATCCCTGAAGTAGACAAGCGGCTGGCAGAGACCGGCGCTTACAAGATGAACTGGCAGGAAAACTACGGCGGTTCCATCGTTAAACCCAAAGGCGTGCTGGAAGGCGTGCAGTTGGGTCTTGGTGATATCGGCATCGTGACCACAATTTTCCACTCGTCCAAGTTGCCCAGCCAAGGCATCTCTGGCTCGACCCCATTTGTGGCGTCAGACGCCCGCGCGGTGGCCAAGGCGGTTGACGAAATTGCCCGCGAATACCCCGCGATGAACAACGAATTCTCAGCACAAAACCAGGTTTACCTGGCCACCGGCGTGGTTCTGGACACATATCAGGTGTTCTGTTCGTCCGAGGTATCTTCGGTCTCTGATCTGGAAGGCAAAAAGATTGCAGGTGCCGGGTTGAACCTGCGTTATCTCGAAGGGATCAAGGATGCGGCTGGCGTCCGTGGCGGTTTGACCGACTTTTACAACATGGTTCAAACCGGTCTTGTGGACTGCGCGATGCTGTGGCCTGAAGCCGCCAAAACCTTCAAAATCGCCGAAGTCGCCCCTTACATGCTGCGCGTCGATCTGGGTGCTGTGAACTCCAAAACGATCACGGTGAATGCCGACTACTGGGCCAAGCTTCCTAACGAGGTCAAAGAAGCTCTGCAAGCCGTCGCTATCGATTATCGCGACCACGTTGCAGGTATTGCGATGGACCGCGCCGAAGCCTCCCGGGCAGCCTATGTTGAGCAAGGTGGTACGATTATCGAAGTGTCTGACGAGGACCGCGCAGCATGGGCCAACGCCATGCCAAACGTCGCACAGGAATGGGCTGCAAACCTCAACGAACGGGGTGAAGCAGGTACAGAGATGCTGGCCACCTACATGGGCAAGCTGACCGACGCGGGCTTTACTCCCGTGCGCGACTGGACAGCGAACTAAGCCAACTGCGACCTGAAAAGGGGCCCTCTTATGCTCAAGTCTGCTTTTGCGGGCCTCTCACGGGTCGCCAACGCCCTTGCGATCACCACCAACACACTTGGCACGCTTGTCGTGCTGGCCCTGGTGGTGGTCCTTAACGTCGACGTCATTGCACGCGGGCTGTTTGATGCTCCGCTCAAAGGCACCTACGAAATGGTGCAGTTTTCCGTCGTGTTGATCGTGTTCCTGCAACTGCCTGACGTGGTGCGGGTTGATCGGCTTACCCGCTCGGACGGGATTCTGAGCCTGATCGGATCCAAGCGCCCGGGCATAGCCGCCAATATGCGCCGGATCATCAACGCAGTTTCAGCCATTCTGATGGGGTTGATCGCCTACATCACCTTCCCCGAATTCCTGCACATGTGGGAAACCCAAGACTATTTCGGCGTGCCCGGCCTTTTCACCCTGCCTTGGTGGCCGGTCAAACTGGTGATCACCGTTGGCACCGCTCTGTCCTGCCTTATCTTTGTGATCAAGGTGATCTCGGCCCAAGACCGGCCCCACCTTGACGAGGCCCGCACATGACCCCGATTGAGATTGGCCTGATCTCGGTCATTGCAATTGTTTTTCTGATCTACGCGGGCGTCTACATTCCCATTGCTTTGGGTGTGGTCTCTTTCGTGTCGATCTGGCTGATGCGGGACAATTTCACGCTGGCGCTGAACCTGCTGAAAATCGCCGTGGGCGATTCAGCGATGGAATACAGTTTTGCCACCATCCCGCTGTTCACCTTTATGGGGCTCATAGTCAGTAAAGCGGGGCTGGGGCGCGATATTTACGAAGTCATGACCATGCGTTTCCGCAAAGTGAAGGGCGGGATCGGGATGGCGACGGTCGGGGCGAATGCCGTTTTTGCCGCAGTAACAGGGTCTTCCATCGCGTCTGCGTCCGTGTTCACCAAAGTGTCCGTGCCGCAGATGATGGCGCAGGATTATAATCCACGCTTCGCCGTGGGCGTGGTGGCCGGGTCGTCCGTTCTGGGGATGATCATCCCGCCCTCCGCGATGCTGATCATCTATTCCTTTGTGGCCGAACAGTCTGTCGGCGACATGTTCCTCGCAGGCGTGATCCCGGGGATCATGCTGGCCATCGCCTATGTTGGCGCGATCTGGGTCATGGGGCGCTATACGCCGGGCTTTGTCGGCGGGCGCGTCGTGGAAGATACCGAGTGGATGAGTCCGGGCGAAATTGCGTCCAAGACACTGCCCACCATCGGTTTGATCATCATCGTGTTGGGTGGCATCTATACCGGTTGGCTCACCGCGGTTGAGGCTGGTGCCGCGGGCGCGTTGGTCGCGCTGATCATCGCACTGGTACGCCGGTCGATGGATGCACGCACCTTCTGGGATGCACTGCTTGAAACCGGGCACATCACCGCCGCTATTCTGTTCCTGATCACCGCTGCATCAATCTACTCCCGCATGCTCGGTCTTGCAGGTCTGCCAAATCAGCTGCAGGACCTACTGGCAGGCAGCGAGGCGTCGTTCTGGGCGATTATGCTGTTATACGTCCTGTTAATGCTTTTCCTCGGCACGCTGCTCGACACCGCTTCGATTATCCTGATTGTTGTACCGCTGTTTCTGCCGCTGGCCGAAGCACTGGACATGTCCCTGATCTGGTTTGGGATCATCACCGTGGTTGGGGCCGAAATCGGCCTGCTCACGCCACCTTTGGGCATATCGTGTTTCGTCATAAAATCGACGTTGAACGATGATCGCATCAGCCTGAAGGACGTGTTCATGGGCGCCCTGCCCTTTGCATTCGTGATGCTGATCGTGTTGTTTATCCTGATCGAGTTCCCGATCCTCAGCCTCGCCCTCATCTAAGGAGTTCTGACATGCGCACCGTCACAAAAGACAACATCACCAACGTCTTCAAAGGCTACATGTCTGACAAGATGGACCCACGCATGCGCGAAGTCATGGGGTCGCTGGTCACGCACCTGCATGACTTTGCCCGAGAAACCAACCTGACCCACGAAGAATGGCGCGCAGGCATCGCGTTTCTGGAAGGCTGTGCGGCTATCGAGACCGAAGACCGCCACGAGTTCATTCTGGCCTCGGACGTACTGGGCCTGTCTTCTCTTGTAGACATGCTGCATTCCAACCCTTCGGCAACGTCCTCGTCTGTGCTCGGACCTTTCCACGTTTCGGGCGCCCCACCACTGCCGGTCGGCGGCGATATGAAGCGCGACTTTGGCGGCCCAATTCTGCTGGCCGAAGGAGTCGTCAAGGACACGGACGGCAACCCGATCCCCGGCGCAACCATCGACATCTGGCAAACAGCCCCGAATGGCCTTTATGCCAGTCAGGATGAGGCCCAGGACACCTATTCCTTCCACGGTTTGCAGACCGTCGGTGCAGACGGGCGATACGCATTCACCACCGTCAAACCAGTGGAATACACCGTGCCCACGGACGGGCCTGTCGGCGATATTCTGAACGCCTGTGGCCGCCACCCATGGCGTCCTTCGCACCTGCACTACATCGTCGAGGCCGAAGGGTTTAGCCCGCTGGTCACCGAGATTTTTCCCGACGATGACCCCTACCTTGATGAAGACACGGTTTTTGGCGTGCGCTCGGATCTGGTCATGACCTACAAAGAACGCCCCGCCGAAGAGTTTCCAGATGGCATGGTGATCTCTGACACGGTCAATGAACCGTTCCTCTATGTCGAGTTCGACGTGATCCTGTCGCGCAAGGACTGACGGCTCGGATTAGGACAGGACTTGGTTCCTGACTGTGCTGCCCGGGATCAGCTGAAACCCGATGTCGCGCGTGGGGTGTACAGGCTCACCCGACAGCCGCGACATCATCATTTCCGCCGCGGCCTGTCCCAGTTTCAGGTGGGGCACATGCATGGATGTCAGACGCTTGGGCAACACCGCGGCGATGGGCAGATCACCCCAGCCTGCAATCCCGATGTCACCGGGCACGTCCCGTCCTTTGGCCACGCAATACTGCATGCCACCAAAAGCCATCGCATCGTTCTGATAAAAGATACAATCCAGCGTCGGCGTCGATGTCAGCAGTTGCTCTGTGCCGTAGTAGCCCGGGTAATAGGCGGCGGTGTCGTGCAGGCAAAGCTGCTTTGTGACAGCACCCCCTCCGGCGGTAACCGCTTTGACAAAGCCGCCCAGACGGGTCGTGGCCGCATTGGCAGTGTCATGGGACGTGCCCACGTAGCCAATATTGCGATACCCACATCCGACCAGAAACCGGCCCATGTCGAAACCGGCATCGAAGTGGTTGATGCCCACACTCATGTCCAAAGGGCTGGAGTTCAGGTCCCAAATTTCGACGATCGGGATGCCGGCATTGCGCAGCATGTCCATCGCACGCGAGGAATGAAATCGCCCGGTCAGGATCAGGCCCGCCGGTTGCCAAGACAGCACGGTGCGGATCCAGTCTTCTTCGGCGGTTTCGGTGTGTTGTGTCAGACCCAGCACCGTCTGGTGACCAAAAGACCCCAGCTTGTGATCGATCCCCTCCAGCACATGGGCAAAGACTTCGTTGCCCAAATCAGGGATCGAAACCCCAATGAAGGTCGAACTTTTGTCCCCGGCAAATACGGTCGCCAGACGATTCGGCAGATACCCCAAACGGTCGACCTGTTGCATGACCAGATCGCGTGTCTTTTCCGAATAGCCCCCCTCGCCACGGATCACCCGACTGGCCGTCATCTTTGATACCCCGGCGGCACCAGCCACTTGCGAAAGGCTTATCTTACTGTTTTTTTGCGATTTATCTGCCATATCCAACGATTACGTTACCGGTAACTTGCCTCTTGACTCGGAGGGGGCGTTCCCAAACACTAGCCGAACGTTACGGGTAACTCAACGGGAGGGTTGAGCCGTAGCCGGGAGGACTGGGACATGCACAACCTGCAATCGGGGCTGTTCTTTGACGGCATCGAAAAGCATTTCGGGGGCACTTACGCCCTCAAGGACGTGTCCCTGTCCGTCGGTCGTGGCGAGGTCGTCGCCCTTCTGGGCGAAAACGGCGCAGGCAAGTCTACTCTGATCAAAGTGCTCGGCGGCATTCATCAACCTGATGCAGGACGGGTCCTGATCGACGGTGAACCCTACCAACACAGTCCCGCCGGATTTGGCGAGCGACAGAAGGTGGCCTTCATCCACCAGGATCTTGGTCTGATCGAATGGATGACCGTTGCAGAAAATATCGCGCTGGCGTTGGGCTTTGCCCGCAAAAGCGGGTTGATCAGTTGGGGGTCGGTTGAGGCGTTTGCCGCCCAAGCGCTAGCGAAGGTCGATTGCGACTTTGATCCCACAACGCGCGTGGAGGCGCTGTCACGCACGGAGAAATCACTGGTCGCGATTGCCCGCGCGCTGGCTGTGGACAGTGAATTTCTGGTGCTGGACGAACCCACTGCATCCCTGCCTGCGGATGAGGTCGAGCGATTGTTCAAGGCCCTACGCCCGCTCCGGGAACAGGGGGTTGGGATGATCTATGTCAGTCACCGCCTTGATGAGATTTTTCAGGTGGCTGACCGTGTCGCAGTTCTGCGCGACGGGATGATGGTCGGCATCCGCGACATCGCCCACACCACGCCCGAAGAGCTCGTGCAGAAAATCGTGGGCCGCAAAACCCGCGAGACAGTGAAAAGCGCAGCGCCCAAGGGCGACAACATCCTGCATCTGGACGGCTTCCGCGTGGCCGGTGTCGGTCCGCTGAACTTTGACCTGGCCGAAAACGAGATTGTCGGACTGGTCGGCCTGCGCGGGGCCGGACATGAGGCCATCAGCCGGGCCTTGTTTGGCCTCGAACCGTTCGAGGGCAAGGTCACACTGAAAGGCAGCGTGCCTGATCTCGCGAACCCACAACGGGCACTGGCGTCGGGCGTGGGTCTTGTTGCCAAAGACCGAACCGAGGAATCCGTAGCGATGAACCTCACCATACGCGAAAACACGTTTTTGAACCCAGGTGGTATTGGCCGCAAAATCCTCGACATTCTTTCGCCCAGCACCGAAGCCGGGCAGGCCAGCATTATCGGGGCTGAACTGGGTTTGTCGCCCAATGACCCGAGCCTTGCTATTGAGGCTCTGTCCGGTGGCAATCAGCAAAAGGTCGTTATTGGTCGCTGGCTTGCCACCAACCGCACCCTGCTGATCTGCGAAGACCCCACAGCAGGCGTGGACGTCGGGGCTAAGGCGGAAATCTATGCCTTGCTCAACCGCGCCCTCGCTGAAGGTGTCGGGATCATCGTCGTCTCGACCGATTTCGAAGAAATCTCGACCATCTGCCACCGTGCCATCGTGTTCAGCCAAGGCGCTATCGTGGATGAGTTGAGTGGCACACGCCTCAGCACCGAAAACCTGATCCAATCGGCCTCAGCCGGCAATATCGCTTCACAGGAGGCCACCCATGCAATCGCTTGAGTCCGGAGCGCTGGAGCCGACCAAAGCTGACCTCAAGGGACTGTCCTTTGGCGCGCGGCTGGCACGGTTCCTGCCTGTCTACGGGCTGGTCATTCTGACGGTCTTTCTGATCGGTTTGTTTTCCATCCTGCTGCCCAACACCTTTCCGACCATGCTGAACCTGCGCGCGATTGTTTCAGACAAGGCGATCATTGCGCTGCTGTCACTCGGAGCCATGATCCCCATGGCAGCCGGGCGCATCGATCTGACAGTCGGGTATGGGATCGTGCTATGGCACATCCTCGCCATCAGTCTGCAGACGATCTACGGCTTTCCATGGCCGGTGGCCGTGGCGGTTGTGCTGATCCTTGGGGCTGTTTCCGGGTTCCTCAATGGCCTGTTGGTCGAGGTTGCCAAGATAGACAGCTTTATCGCCACACTTGGAACTGGGACTGTCCTTTATGCTCTGGCGCTTTGGCACACGGGCGGACGGCAGATGGTCGGCGTTTTGCCGGATGGGTTCCTGTCCATCAATGGAACGTTCATCGCAGGTTTACCGATCACCGGTTTCTACGTGCTGACCATCACGGTGATCATGTGGATCGTCCTCGAATACACGCCTGTGGGCCGCTACCTCTACGCCATCGGAGCCAACCAGAAGGCCGCCCAACTCAACGGCATCCCTACACGGAAATACGTGATCGGCGCCTTCCTGTGCTCGGGCACCATCACCGCTCTTGCCGGGGTCATCCTAGCCTCGAAACTGCGGATCGGTCAGGCGTCGGTCGGTCTTGAATTTCTGCTGCCCGCCCTCGTCGGCGCATTCCTTGGATCAACCACAATCAAACCCGGTCGGGTCAACGTATGGGGCACCATCGTCGGCGTCGCCATACTGGCTGTTGGCATCTCTGGCATTCAACAGTTTGGCGGCTCGTTCTGGGTCGAACCACTGTTCAACGGGGTCACGCTGCTGATCGCCATCGGCATCGCGGGCTACGCACAACGCCGCAAGGGGGCCAAGAAATAGCACCCTGCAAAACTCATGTAACGGGAGGAAAACCATGAGAAAGAGAACATTTCTGAACACCGTCTTGGTGGGAAGCGTCATTGCATGCTTCGGCTTGCCAACCCTTGCCGAGGTCCCCTTTGACGGGCCAACAAGCGGACCAACCGCAGCTGAAGGCAAATCAATTGTTGTCCTTGCGGGTGACTTGAAAAACGGTGGCATTCTCGGCGTGACGAACGGCGTTGAAGAGGCTGCCGAAGTGATCGGATGGGACGTCCGCGTGCTGGACGGCGGCGGATCGATCCAAGGCCGCACCGCTGCCATTGGGCAGGCCATGGCCCTGCAGCCTGACGGTATCATTATCAACGGCTTTGATGCCGTCGAACAGCAGGCCGC
>ERZ1740072.1072-NODE-1072-length-10698-cov-3.463497_pt1 | contig 10698 bp, 9 predicted proteins | sample MGYA00581733_ERZ1740072 | MGnify/ENA primary metagenome ERZ1740072 (study PRJEB43018, sample SAMN04849741) | marine metagenome | isolation source: floating plastic debris | place: Pacific Ocean | collected 2008-08-30 | study: EMG produced TPA metagenomics...
GTTGTGGCGCGGCTGGGGGACTGGCTTTCTATCCCACTGAATCCGTCTTTATCTTCCCTCTGATGTTCATCGCCGGTATGCTCGGAGGTATGGCCTGGGCCATGATCCCGGGGCTGTTGCGGGTTCGCTTTGGAACCAATGAGATCCTCGTGTCACTGATGTTGGTTTATGTTGCAGAGCAGTTGTTGGCATCAATGGCGCTTGGGGCACTGCGCAACCCGGATGGCTTGGGCTTTCCAGGGTCAAGGAACTTGTAACAGTACCCAAGTGCGACCAGTTGGATCAACGAAAACGCGGGCCTGCATTGGGGCGTAGCTTTTGCGTTCATCGCCGTGATCGTGGCCTATGTAGCGCTTTCGCGACATATCTTTGGGTTTCATGTCCGCCTATCGGGGCAAAGTCCGCGCGCGGCGCGATTTGCAGGCGTTAATCCCGGTTTTCTGGTTCTGGCATGCATGGCATTGTCGGGTGCGCTGGCGGGTGTTGCGGGCCTTTTTGAGGTGTCAGGTCCCGCGGGTCAGGTCAGCATCGATTTCAATGTAGGATACTGCTTAACAGCGATCATCGTAGCTTTCTTAGGACGACTGCATCCAGTTGGCATTCTGCTGGCAGGCGGCCTGATGGCCCTGACCTATATCGGGGGCGAGATTGCGCAATCAAATCTGGGCCTGCCTCTGGCCGCGATCCAGCTGATGCAAGGGATGCTGTTGTTCTTCCTGCTAGCCGTGGATGTGCTGACCAATTATCGAGTGCGGTTGAAAAGAATGAAACCAGCGTGATCAACAACCAGCCAAGTTTTGATGACTGGCTAAATGCGGTCACCAGACCGTTCATCGGCCTGCTAATTGGTGTGGCGTTGGGCTATGTCATCCAGCTTGCACTCAGCGGATCGGTATGGCTTGCCGGAATCACAAGCATTGTGTGCGCAATCATCTGGTTCGGACTGCACTTTTTAGAAAAGCTCAAGATTGGCGTCTCAGAATGGCTGTTCGGCGGGTCGGGTGTGCGCCCCGCAGCCAATCGCAATAGGTCGCCCAGCTACTCCTGGCCCGCAAAGGTCGGACGCTATGGGCAGATGGGCGGAATGGTTCTTGGCTGTCTGGCCGTATCTGTATTACCACAATCAATGTTGTATCTTTCGCGTTGATGGACCTGTCTGCAATCTACCCAATCCTGCTGCTGGCTTCACTTATGGTTGCTGCAACGCCAATTTTGCTTGCTGCTATTGGTGAGCTTGTCGTGGAGCGTGCCGGTGTCCTGAACCTCGGGGTTGAGGGAATGATGATCACCGGTGCCGTGTGCGGGTTTATTGTCGCCGTTAACACCGGTTCTCCATGGGTTGGTTTTCTGGGTGCCGCAGTCGGAGGCGCATTATTGTCATTGGTCTTTGGGTTTTTGACCCAATTCCTGTTGTCAAACCAGGTGGCGACGGGGCTGGCGCTGACACTCTTTGGCCTCGGCCTTTCTGCGCTGATGGGGCAAGGCCATATCGGGATCAAAGCGCCCGATTTCCCAGACTGGTACATCCCCCTTCTTGGCGACATCCCCATCATTGGTCCCATCGTTTTCCAACACGACCCAATGGTCTATGTTGGACTGGCCATCGTGGCGGGCGTCTGGGCATTTCTGAAGTACAGCCGCGCTGGCCTTGTCTTGCGCGCGGTGGGCGAAAACCACGAGGCTGCACATGCTCTGGGTTACCACGTGATCCGCGTGCGCATGTTCGCGATCATGTTTGGTGGGGCCTGTGCTGGTTTGGGTGGGGCGTATCTTAGCCTTGTGCGTGTCCCGCAATGGACCGAAGGCATGACCGCCGGCGCAGGCTGGATCGCACTCGCAATTGTCGTGTTCGCAAGCTGGCAACCATGGCGGCTTTTGCTGGGCGCCTATTTGTTTGGCGGGGTGACCGTTTTGCAGTTGAACTTGCAAGCTGCCGGTGCGGCTATTGCTGTCGAATACCTTTCGATGGCACCCTATCTGGCCACCATCGTCGTTCTGGTTATTATGCGTGCCGGACGTGCACCGGGTTCTCTCGGCCAATCATTCCATGCCTCGCACTGAGGCGACAGTAAGACCACCAAGGGGAAACACATGACAATAAAAACACTTTTGGCCAGCGCAACAGTCGCGCTTGGCGTTGCAACAGGGGGCTATGCCGACGGGCATGAACAAACCAAAGTCGGCTTTGTTTATGTAGGCCCCGTCGGTGATGGCGGCTGGACCTACGAACACGATCAAGGGCGCCTTGCCGTGCAAGAGCACTTTGGCGACGCGGTTGAAACCGTTTTTGTGGAAAGCGTGCCCGAAGGGGCTGATGCCGAGCGGGTAATGACCCAGATGGCGCTGCAAGGTGCTGACCTGATCTTTACAACGTCTTTCGGATACATGGATCAAACAATCGCTGTGGCTGAAAAGTTTCCTGACGTGAAGTTTGAACATGCGACGGGATACAAGCGATCAGACAATGTCTCGACCTATTCAGCGCGCTTTTACGAAGGCCGCGCTGTGCAGGGCCATATTGCCGGGCAGATGACCGAAAGCAACGTGATCGGCTATATTGCATCCTTCCCGATCCCCGAAGTCATCCGCGGCATCAATGCAGCCTATATTCACGCAGCCGAAGTCAACCCGGATGTCGAGTTCAAGATCGTTTGGGCCTACACATGGTTCGATCCCGCCAAAGAGGCTGAAGCCGCAACCGTGCTGATCGAACAGGGTGCGGATGTGATCTTGCAACATACTGATTCAACAGCCCCGCAAGCGGCGGCGCAGGCTGCCGGCAATGTTGTTACATTCGGTCAGGCGTCGGACATGGCCGAATTCGGACCATTCCCGCGTGTTTCGTCCATTATCGACAATTGGGCACCATATTACATCGCCCGTACACAGGCGGTGATTGACGGAACTTGGGAAAGCACAGACACGTGGGACGGCATTGCCCCTGGCATGGTGGAAATCGGCGAGATCACAGACGCCGTCCCTGCAGAAGTGAAAGCCTCGGCCGAAGCTATGATCGAAGCCATGCGTGACGGGTCATACCATCCCTTCACAGGTCCACTGAACAAGCAGGATGGGACTGCTTGGCTTGCAGACGGTGAGGTTGCCGATGATGGAACCTTGGCAGGCATGGATTTCTACGTGGAAGGCCTTGCGGCAGAGATCCCACAGTAAATCTTCTTAAAAAGCCGCAAAAGACCCCGCCTTGCCGGTGGGGTCTTTTTTGTTACGCTCGAATCATCGCCCGCTGACAGCGGCCTTCGTCCAGAAGACATGCCCAGTAGCAGGTTCAAAAGTGGCATTTCTGCCAAAGTCAGCCGCCGGCTGCGGCAAAATGGAGAGCTTTGGTACCTTTATCTGGTGAAAAATCAGAAGCGTTTATCACCCAACTTCAGATTGGACAGGCGCGGTTCTTTGCCTTTTCGCAGAACCAATACTGGCCAACAAAGCTGGCGATTCACCTTCTTTTTCGAAACGTTAAGTTTACTTCGGTCGGTCTGACGTCAAACGCTTAAGCCCGAGATGTCGTTCTGAATTGTCGGGACGAGCACGCTACTGAAAATCCAATTTCGAATAATAGCAGGCCGAAATTTCATAGACCGCAATTGTTGACCACTTATGCCCCAATTTTCGCACATTCGGGGGACATTTTAACGAAATCACAATTATGTTCGCGTCCCTCGTAAATGAGATGTTCCTAGTTCCAAATTGTATCACTTGGCAAAAGCCGCAAGGCGACAAATCGCCTGCTTTATGGAGATTCTCATGGCATTTCAAATGTCCCCACTTAGACGAAATTTAGTATCAGCTGCAGCATTGGGTGTTGCCTTGGCAGCACCGCTATCGGCGCAATCCTCTGAAGTAACGCTCAAATCTGCAGACGGTACCGTTAATCTGGTTGGTGAATTTATTGATTTCATCGACAACAACTACGTCATTCGAACTGGTTTGGGTGACCTTCGCGTTTCTGCTGCACGGGTGCGTTGTGAAGGCGCCGCCTGCCCCGACTTTACCGAGAATGATGCTGATGTCATCATGGCTGGCTCGGACACCGTTGGTGACGGTGTGATGCCGCTTCTTTTGTCCGGTTATGCAGGTTTTCTCGATGCAGAGGTAACACAGACGGCGACCGGCAATGGCGGTCAATTCGTCGCCGAAATGATCGGTGATGAAGGATTTGGTGACCCAATCGGATCCTACCTGGTAAGTTCGACCGGATCGAGCAACGCCTTTCAAGCTTTGCTTGATGAGAGCGCTCAGATCGGGATGTCCGCCCGCCGCATTCTGCCGGCAGAGGCACGTGCGCTTCGCGATGCCGGTGCGGGTAACATGATCAGCACGTCGCAGGAACACATCATCGCTGTCGACAGCCTCGTCGTCATTACGCACCCCGCCAATCCTGTCCAATCCATCACCATGGACCAGTTGCGCGGCATTTACAGCGGCACCATTACGAACTGGGCCGAGCTTGGCGGCAACGATGCCCCCATCACCATATTCACACGCCAAGCAGACTCTGGCACCAAAGGCGTTTTTGATGCAGGGGTATTCGGCGATGAGGTCCCTTCCCTGCCAGCAAGCAGTCAGATTGCAAGTGATAACACCGAAATGGCGGCGCTCGTTAACGCTAACGAAGCTGGTATCGGCTTTGTCGGTTACGCATTCCAGCGTGGTGCAAGCGCATTAACGCTTATAAATGACTGCGGCCTGAGCATGACGCCTGATGCATTTTCCGCGCGGACAGAAGAGTATGGGCTGCAGCGCTTTTTGTATCTTTACACACGCGATGACACCCAAGATCAGGCGACCACCGACTTTGTCCGCTATGCCGCGTCTGAGCAAGCCGATGAGGTTATCGCGAAAGCAGGTTTCATCGATCTCGGCGTTGATCGGCGGGCACAGCCATTGGACGGAGGCCGCGCGCGGCAATTGCTGGACCCGTCGGTTGATGCATATGAAGGTGGAATAATGCGGGAAATGCTGGCGCAGATGGTCGATTATGATCGACTGTCGACAACTTTCCGTTTCCGCACCGGCTCGCAAAATCTCGATCAGCGTGGGCGCCTAAACCTGGCCAGACTGGCCGATTACCTGCAAGAACAGCCCAATGGAACAGAGGTTTTGTTCGTCGGTTTCACTGACGATGTGGGGGCTTTTGACAGTAACCGCCAACTGTCTTTCGGGCGTGCAGAACAGGTGATGGCCGAGTTGCAGAATTTCGCGGGTGATCGGTTGGCTGGCATTGAAATGGCCAGCACCGGTTTCGGCGAAATTGCCCCAACGGCCTGCAATACATCAGATAATGAACGCCGGATTAATCGCCGCGTCGAGGTTTGGATCAAATCATAGTCGCACAAAGCCAAGCACGCGACGGGCATCGCGAGCAGATGCCCGCAAGCCCCCGCAACGAAGACCTTCAGTCGCATACAGTCAAAGGCATGCAGCTGACCACAAACACAGGATAGAGTAATGTCAAACGGCAAACCCGCAGCAACATCTTACAGCCTCCATCGTCGGCTAAGCACAACAGCATGTGCCGCCGCACTTGGATTTGGTGCCATGGTCGGCGCCGGTGTTACACCAACCACCGCAGAAGCGCAGTTCATCGATCGGTCGCTTTATGATGGCGGCAAGGCGCGGGTCAATCGCTCTGCGAGCTTACGTTCATTGACCGAGTTGATTGCATCCTCAAGCTGTCGGTTCGACGCGGGAATCGACACGGAAAATGCTCAATCGGATCTATTGGGTGCACGGGATGATTTTGCGGCGATCCTGACCGGGTTGGAAAGCGGAGATAATGCCTTGGGCATGCCAGGCGCAGAAACACGCGCGCGTACGTTGATGTCTATTCGTGCAACCGCCGAGCAATGGTTGCCCATTGAAGATGCGACAAACCGCATGCTCGGAGGCAATGCATCAGACACAGATGCCGCGCTGATCCGTGCATCCTATGATAACCTTTTCGAACAAACTGTTGTTCTGGCGGCAGATGTCTCTGGTCAATATTCCGATCCACAAGAGTTACTGCAGAGTGATGCAACAGTATTGAACTTTGCGGTACGCCAGCGCGCGCTCGCTTATCGCATGACCCGTGCCATGTGCGAATTGGCGACCGGCACCAACGACGCCGGCACCGCCGACGAACTTGCCCAGACCGTAGACCTGTTTGAGCGGACGTTGACCGCCCTGCGCGATGGCTTCCCCGATGCAGGGATCAACCCTCCGCCAAATGACGCTGTAAAAGACAGCCTGAACGCGACCTCAGCGATCTGGCAGGGGCAGCGCGAGATCTTCAGCGCCGTGCTCGCCGGGCAACAACCTAGTGCGCAGGACGTTATGGCAGCCGCTGCGCTGGCGGATGAATTGTCTGTCGGCATGAATAATGCAATTACACTTTATCTGATCGCAAGCCCCGGCCAGGATGGGGTTTACCGTGTACCGCTCGAGGCATATGCGCGGGGTGAACTATCAAAGTGGCTGAATGATCCAGCCTTGATTGACGCGATCAAACTGCAGAATACGCGCCATACCGAGCTTACCGAAGATGAGGTCATTGCACTCGATCAGCAGTGGCGCTCTGAAGCCGGTGCTGGTGGTGGCCCGCTCATCTCTGAATTGTTGTCGCACCCTGTTTCTGCATGGTTACGTGACCAGCAAACAGCAACTGCCGGCTTTGTGACTGAAGTCTTTGTCATGGATGATAAGGGGCTGAACGTTGCGCAAAGCGTTGAGACCTCTGATTATTGGCAGGGTGACGAAGCAAAATGGAAAGAAACCTACCAGGTAGGTCCGGATGCATTGCACATCAGCGAAGTGGAATGTGACGATAGTACCGGGGTCTCAAAATCGCAGGCTTCTTTGGCGATAAAGGATCCGGCAAGCGGCGCTGTCATTGGTGCCATCACATTCGGGATCAACGTCCAGAACCTGATGTAAATCACCTAAAGTACCGTTCCATAAACGGCTCGCAGAACTGCGGGCCGTTTTTTTATTTCTGGCGGGGCGATCGCGGGGCACATGCGGACGCCCTACGCGTGCAAGGCGACAAACGCCAAGTCAACCTTCCCTTTTGGGCAGCCTAGGTAACCACAACATCTAATAAAACTTGCTTGAAATGCCGCAAATCCGCTAACCTTACGTAAGTGTCGCGGATAAGCGGCCTTGGTGATTGCGGCACTTTTTTCACTTGGGCGAAGATAGCAGTGAATGCTTTGGGGGCCGCTGCTGGATGTTAAAAAGTTAATTGTCACCTTCGGCACATGTTGCCGGATTGTACCAAAGGATCGCCATGGCCTCCGTTATTTCAAACCCGCTCAGCGCGGATATTTTAAACAAAATTTCAGCAACTATTCTCAGCATTGGCCTGTTATCATCGCCTTTACATGCCCAAAACAGCGTGGAACAGGCAAGTATCATCAAAGCGCAATTCATTGAAGATATCGGAGCAAGTCAGCGTATCGACTTTTCCGGGAAATTGCGGATGCTCAGCCAACGCATTGTGGCTGCGGGATGCAACTATGCGGCAGGTATTGATACAACCAGAAGTGGCGCAGTACTTGATGCGACCGCGACGGAATTCCAAAAAATTGTTGACGCATTGGAATTCGGGGACCCCGATCTTGGTATTATCGGTGCCGAAGAACGTCGCAGGACACAAGTTGGGATCAGCAAGCTACGCGAGCTTTGGAACCCCACATATGTAACAGCACAACAGATCGTTGACGGTGACAAAACCTCGGAAACGGTCGCGACACTTGCTGCTCAAAGCGCGCCATTGCTGGAGATGGCGAAGCTCTTGGTAACAGAGATCTCTGGACAATATTCTGATCCAACCGCCCTTTTGCAAGCCGATGCGCTTATCATCGACATCGCTGGACGCCAACGAATGCTGGCTCAAAGGATATCAAAAAACGTGTGTCTTGCCAGTATGGAGATTAATACTGAGACGGCCGTCAACGAACTCACAACCGCAAGCCATCTGTTTGAGACATCATTGATGGCGCTGCGCCATGGAATGGAAGCTGCGGGCGTGAAGGCACCGCCAACCGAAGAAATTGCAGTTGGTCTGGATGTCGTGATTGAGGACTGGGACGGGATTAAGCCAATCGTGGAGCAAGTCATTGCAGGCAACGACATAGACGGTGAGCAAAGAGAAATCATGTTTAACGGCTCACTTATGATGACCGGTGACATGAATAAGGTCGTCGGCATGTATTCAGAGGCGTCCAAACTTGGACTGTGACCGCAAGGACTGATCCTTATGGTAGCATATCAATACGGGCTGTAACTTCGCGCGCTGTCGCTGCAGACTATCCGACGTGAAGGAAGGATAAATGCAGAACAGCGTCGCTTTACTTGGTGTGAAAGGCGGACCTGCTATCAGGCCCGGGTCACATATGCCCACTTCTGTATTGCTACAGATGGAGGGCACAAACATTGTCGTTGATGCCGGTCTCGGTGTAACGCGCGCTATTTGTGATCAAGGTGTCCCCCTGACCAGTATTGATCTGATCTTCATCACACACCTGCATTCTGATCATTATCTCGAACTCGGACCGCTGCTCCATACGGCATGGACGGCGGGGCTGAACCGCCCGATCCCTGTCATCGGACCAACGGGTCTTCGTCAGTATTGGGCTGGCTTTCGAGAGGCCATGCAGTTCGATATTGATTTGCGGATCCTGGATGAAGGGCGATGCGATTTCTGCATGTTGGCCGACATCCGTGAGATAAATGATCAAGCAACCTTCGGCGAAGTGCAAGTCAAGGCGTTGCGAAATTATCTTCCCCCAATTGAGGACAGCTATGCTTTGCGATTTGATGCTGGTGGCTGTTCGGTCGTTTTGTCAGGGGATACGGCCTATCTTACGCAGATGGCTTCATTTGCGCAGGACGCTGATCTTCTGGTGCATGAGGCGATGCTTCCTGAAGGTGTCGCGGCCTTGTGCGCGCGCATGACGAATGGCGACGACAGACTGCGCGAACACATTTTGCGCAGCCATACGAGCGCCGTTGACGTTGGAAAGATCGCGCGCGATGCCTGCGTCAAACGCCTTGCGCTGCACCATTTTGTGCCAGATGGCGACCCAGACTTCACGGATCACGACTGGGAAGCCGCGATCCGCCAGCATTGGGAAGGTCCGCTTTACCTTGGCAAAGATGGCCTGCGCATTCCGCTTTGATTGCGTAGAACTGATTGCCCCTACCCTGCGCCCCCGCTATCTAAAGCCAAACCTGTTTTTTAGCGGAGCGTCCTCAATGGCCAGCAATCAATTCGTCTATTTCATGGACGGCGTGTCTAAAACATATCCTGGTGGCAAGAAGGTGTTCGAGCACATCCGCCTTAATTTTTTACCCGGCGTCAACATCGGCGTGGTCGGCGTGACCGGCTCCGGGAAATCGACCCTGATGCGGATCATGGCGGGCCAGGACAAGGAGTTTGCGGGCGAAGCATGGGCGGCCGAAGGCGCGCGGGTGGGGTATCTGCCGCAAGAGCCTGAACTGGACCCTGCGCTGTCCGTCCGCGAAAATGTCATGCTGGGCGTGGCCGACAAGAAAGCGATCCTGGACCGTTACAATGAAGTTGCCATGAACTATTCCGAAGAAACCGCGGATGAGATGGCGCAACTGCAAGATCAGATTGACAGCCAGAACCTTTGGGATCTGGACGCGCAGATCGACATTTCGATGGAGGCTTTGCGCTGCCCGCCAGACGACGCCCATGTCGACACCCTATCGGGCGGTGAAAAACGTCGTGTCGCACTTTGCAAACTGCTGCTTGAGGCGCCCGACATGCTGCTTTTGGATGAACCAACAAACCATCTGGACGCCGAAACAATCGCGTGGCTGCAGCAGCATCTGATCGACTACAAAGGTACCTGCCTGATCGTCACACACGACCGGTACTTTCTTGACGCAATTACAGGCTGGATTCTCGAACTCGACCGCGGGTCGGGCATACCGCACGAAGGGAACTACTCCAGTTGGCTAGAGGCAAAGGCCAAACGTCTGGAAAAGGAAGCGAAAGAAGACAAATCCAAACAGCGCACTTTGGCACGCGAACTGGAATGGATGCGCCAGGGCGCCAAGGCCAGACAAGCAAAATCCAAGGCACGCATCGCATCTTACAACGAGTTGGCCAACCAGTCTGAACGCGAAAAAGTTGGACGGGCACAAATTATCATTCCGAACGGGCCGCGCCTCGGATCGTAAGTGATCGAGGTTGAAGGCCTGAAAAAGGCCGTGGGGGGCAAGCTGTTGATTGAGGGGCTGAGTTTTGATCTGCCACCGGGCGGTATCGTCGGTGTCATCGGTCCAAACGGGGCGGGGAAATCGACACTGTTTTCAATGCTGACAGGTCAGAATGAACCTGATGAAGGCACCGTAGCTTACGGCGATACTGTCAAGCTGGCGTATGTTGATCAGTCCAGAGATGCGCTGAGCGCGGATGCAACCGTTTGGGAAGAAATCAGCGGCGGCGCAGAGATTATTGAACTGGGCGATGCCTCTATGAATTCACGGGCATATTGCTCGGCTTTCAACTTCAAAGGTGGCGATCAGCAAAAGAAGGTTGGTCTTTTGTCAGGTGGGGAACGCAACCGCGTCCACATGGCGAAACTACTGAAGTCCGGCGGCAATGTGCTGTTGCTAGACGAGCCGACCAACGATCTGGATGTTGAGACTCTTCGCGCATTGGAGGAT
>ERZ1740072.1073-NODE-1073-length-10695-cov-5.003477_pt1 | contig 10695 bp, 6 predicted proteins | sample MGYA00581733_ERZ1740072 | MGnify/ENA primary metagenome ERZ1740072 (study PRJEB43018, sample SAMN04849741) | marine metagenome | isolation source: floating plastic debris | place: Pacific Ocean | collected 2008-08-30 | study: EMG produced TPA metagenomics...
CGCCTTCGTCGTAACCATCTTTGTAATTGACGCGGGCTTAAATCGGCCATCGGCCCGAATGTCCATCAATTCCGAGCCATCCATTTCAGCCACAACCAGGCCCCAGCGAATGCCGGTCTGGTCCGGATTGGCCAGTGCGGCCTCCACCTCTGGCTGGATGGAAGTCTGACACGCGGAGACCAGCAGCATCAGCCAGGCGACCAAAATTACAAAGCCAAATCGCTGCATTGTATCCCTCCACGTCCGTCCAAAACCATAAGGCTCGGAATGATCGGCGTCACGTCATCGGCCTGTACGAATTTGCTGAAACCGGTTCAATTGCTCAGGATTGCAGCAAGGGTGAACCTTAACCCGCGCCGGTAATCTCAACCCGTTGAGCCCGGTCACCAAACGCCTCGAACAAAAACTCCTCTGTGCCGGTTAGCCAAGCCTGTCCGCCGAGTTCGATCAATTCGTCAAATAGCGCGGCGCGCCGATCGCGATCGAGATGCGCCGCCGCTTCATCCAGCAGGATGAGCGGGCTCGGCCCATCCCCGTCGGCATTCAAAGCCCGTGCGCTGGCCAGGATCAATCCGATCAACAAGGCTTTTTGCTGTCCCGTTGACGCATCGCCGGCCGCGGCACCCGTCGGGCGATGGATGACAGAGAGGTCCGTGCGATGCGGGCCGGACAGGGTCCGCCCTGCCGCCTGATCGCGATAGCGCCCCTTGGCCAGCGCTTCGGCAATCAAATCCTGGATATCGAACAGACCGGCGCCTTCACCGGCGGCTTGTTCCGCAGCGCCATCCAGCGCCAGATCACCTTTTGGGAAATAGCCTTCCGGCCGTGTATCGATGGCGTCCTGTAACGCGACGAGGATGCGCGCGCGATTGCAGGCAATCATCGCACCGGCTTCCGCCATTCGGCCTTCAATTGCATCTGCCCAGGCCGGATCGACGCGGCCGCGTTCCAGCAGGGCATTGCGCTCGCGCATGGCTTTTTCATAGCGGTTGGAGACGCTGCCATGGCTGGGGATATGCGCCATCACTTGACGGTCGAAGAACCGGCGTCGTTCGCTCGCACCACCGCGAAACACACTGTCCATGGCTGGCGTCAGCCAGACAATGCGGATGAGATCCGCCAAGTCGGTCGCTGTGGCCGGCGCCCCGTCGAGCCGGATGATGCGCTTATGACCATTGCCGCTGGACTCGAGCCCGACGCCAAGCTTGCGGTCCTCATCCAGGGTTGCTGAGATGGTCCAGCCGCCGGAGGCGCCTTGCCGCGTCATGTCAGGCAAGGCGGCCGCGCGCAGGCCACGTCCGGGGCCGAGCTGGCTAATCGCTTCCAGGACATTGGTCTTGCCCGCACCATTCGCCCCGAACAGACAGACGGGGCGGGCATCAAGCGGCAGGTCTAGAGTCGCATGGCTGCGAAAATCAGTGAGGCGGAGGCGGGTAAGGGCGGTCACTACACCCGCAAAGGCATCAGCACATATTGTGCACTCTCATCGCCGGGATCGAGCACCAGGGCTGGCGAGGCGGGGTCATTGAACAGGAAGCGCGCATCCTCGGCCTCGATCTGTGCGGTAACGTCGAGCAGGTATTTGGCGTTAAAGCCAATATCCATTTCGTCGGCCTGATAATCGCACTCGATCTCTTCGTGGCCCTGGCCAGTCTCAGCACTGTTTACAGCAAGGGCGAGGCGCCCTTCGGCCAGAGACAGTTTCACCGAGCGCGAGCGTTCCGCGGAGACTGTGGCGACGCGGTCCACTGCGGCTTCGAACAGCTTATTGTCGATGATCATGGCCTTAGTGTTTCCTTTCGGAATCCCGCGCGCATAATCTGGGAAGGAGCCGTCAATCAGCTTTGAGGTCAGCTGCGCCCGGCCTGATTTGAATACGACTTTGGTGTCAGACACAGAAACAGAGACATCGCCATCTTCGCTATCAATCAGGCGGCGCACTTCGCCGACGGCTTTGCGCGGGACGATGACGCCTTCCAGGGTTTCTGCACCGCTCGGCGCATCGACCTCTGACAAAGCGAGGCGGTGGCCATCCGTGGCCACGGTGCGCAATTTTTTGCCTGCATCGGTATCGGCGGTGTGGAGATAGACGCCATTCAGGTAATAGCGGGTCTCTTCGGTTGATATCGCAAACCGGGTCTTGTCGATCAGACGTCGCAGATCCGCCGCCTCCATCACAAACTCGGTGGCATCTTCATCCGGGACCATGGTCTGGAAATCGCCAGCGGGCAGGGTGGGTAGCGAGAAGTTCGAGCGACCGGAGCGAATGGCCAGTTGGCGGTTTTCGGAATTCAGCTCAAGCTCGATATCCGCGCCGGCAGGTAGTTTTCGGACAACGTCGAACAATGTGCCCGCAGGCGCCGTGACCGAGCCATCCGCCTCAATCTTCGCGTCCGCATGATCGACGGCTTCAATATCGAGATCCGTGGCCGTGAAGCGCACCGCGCCATCCGTGGCCTCGATCAGGATATTGGACAGGATGGGAATGGTGTTGCGACGTTCTACGACGTTTTGGACATGCCCAAGCGCGTTTAACAGCGCTCCGCGTTCGATCGTCAATTTCATTTCATCATCCCTTTGCCGGGTGCCCGGTCCATGCCCACAATTTATCTTTTTACATACGAATCAGCCCGCTCCTTTTCGGGAGCGGGCCGCTAAAGTCACGAATTCCGTGTGAAATGCAAGTCCTTGTCCGACTTGCGCTGTGGATCAGGTCTGGTCGTGGCCGGCCAGACGGTCAAACACCGCATTCTTTACGCGTTCAATCTCTTCGCTCATATCGCGATCGCCTTTGTCCAGGGCCTTTTTGATCTTGCGATAGGCGTGCAAGACCGTCGTATGGTCCTTTTTCTTGTAGGCCGTGGCGATTTGCGGGAAGGATTTGTCCGTCATCACGCGCGACAGGTACATAGCGACCTGGCGCGGATGACAAATCGTCCGCACCTTGCTGGCGCTTTCAATATCCGTCTTCGAAATCCGGTACAGATCCATACAGGTCCGCTTGATATCATCCAGGGACGGCGTGCGCGGCTCTCCCGCGATCCGGCGAATGACGGTTTCCAGCATGTCCGGTGTCGGGGCCAGTTCGCCATAGCCTGTTTCCAGCTGCAGGCTCCACAGGACCCCGCACAATTCGCGGCCAGCCCCCCGGACCGTGGCGACAATCCGGTCGATCATGGCATCGGTCACGACAAAGTTCGGCGTATCCTGGGCGATCAGATCAACATGGCGGCGAATGATCGCCTTGCGCATTTCATTATCCGGCATCGCCACTTCGACCGAAGCGGCACCCTTGATCTCACCAGACAATTGCTTGGAGAGGCCAACCATATCGCCGGGGGCTGCATCGGCCGTGATGATAACATGACCGCCCATTGAGGTGACGGCGCGCAGGGCGCCGAAAAAGGCCGTATCTGTTTTCTCTTTGCCCGCAATCCAGTGCAGATCATCAATCATCAGAAGGTCATTCTTTTTGACATAAGCCTGCAAGGCGCTGGTATCGCCAGCCCGGGAATCATTGACGAACCGGGTCATGAATTCCTCGGCTGAGATGTAAGCCAGACGACGCTTGTCATTGCGCAGCGCGGCTTCCGCCTCAATCGCTTTCAGGATGTGGGTCTTGCCCGTACCCGGCTGGCCATAGATGACGATCACGCCCGCTGGGATCGGAGCGCCGCTGGCCACACGATTGCCGAGCCCGACGGCCCGCGCATTTGAGGGTCCAGCGACCAAAGTGGCGAATGTCATTGTGTGATCGAGATCGAGCGCGGCATAGTCCTGCTCGTCCTGATCCTGGTCGAGCACCGGCGCATGGCCGTTCATCCAGTGATCACCCTCCATTTCGCGCACGGCTGCTGGCACACGATTCCACAATTCAAACTTCAAACGACGCTTTTTCGGATCCCGTTTCTGCCACGCCTGTTGCAGCGGGCGAGAAAAATCGGTTGTGACCCGATCCAACGTCAATTGGTCTGGTGCGGCGATGACGATAGATTTGTCTATCTCGGCGACAAAGCGGATCGCTGTCAGCCATTGTTGTGAGTAATCGGGTTTTGCGTCGGCATCCCCCGCGCCGACGGATTGCGGCCAAAGGGACTGAGGCCCCAGCTGCTCGCCAGCGTGGGGAGTGTCGGAGGAGGAGGTCGGCCCCGCAACCCCATACGTCAGCCCCATAAGATGCACCTTTCTTATTCTTGCGTTTCTTCATCTTGGCGACCAACGGAAAACACACACGACCTCTGATTTTTGAGCCGGGGAGGCTCACCCCAAAATTACGCTGTACACAGAGGACATTCCGTCGATGGATATAGTTAATCAGAGACGGATTTTGGTTGCAACTGAAGAAACTATAAGTTCGCTGGGATTGTCCCGGTTGACTCAGCCAAACCCCTTGAAGAATCAGGCGAAAATAAACTCAAAAAGTTGCACTTGACAGGTTTGAGTCTATAGCGCGGACAGGGTATTCAAGCTTTGTTCTGTCAACGCTAAAATGCGGCTTTCTCTGTGGAATTTCACACATTGAGAAACTGAGTTATTTTTCTCACTTTGGCATAAGAAAAGCCCGCATGGCAAGACCAGCGGGCTATGCAATTTTATCAGTAACCGGACGGGTTGCTGTTGCTTAACTCATCGCCTTTACGCGGGCAGAGAGACGCGAAACCTTGCGGGCAGATGTGTTCTTGTGGATCACACCTTTTCCAGCCGCGCGCATGATTTCCGGCTGCGCCGCTTTCAACGCTTCAGTGGCGGCAGACTTGTCGCCGGCCTCAATCGCTTCCTCGACTTTGCGGACATATGTGCGCATGCGCGAGCGGCGGGCCTTATTCACTTCGGTGCGGGTCGCAATCTTGCGCACCATCTTCTTGGCTGATTTCGTGTTCGCCATCAAAAACTCCTTTGGTCGCCCTATCTGGCGAAGAGGCGGTAAGTACAGAAACCACCTGCCTGCGTCAACCGTTGCATGCGCCTGGACGTGAAGAATCTACAGACTCTGTTTCGGCCCTCAATCCGAGGCCAATCGCTATTGATTTTTGAAGTGGGCCTGCCGCTTCTCGACAAAGGCTTCCATACCTTCTTTTTGGTCCTCGGTTGCGAACAGGGAATGGAACAGACGTCGCTCGAACATCACCCCCTGGCTGAGCGGGGTTTCATAAGCCGCGTTGACCATTTCCTTGGTCAGCATGGCGGCGGCGCGAGGCATTGAAGCAATCTTCTTGGCGACCGCTTTTGCTTCATCGACCAGATCATCGACCGGGACGATCCGGGACACCAGACCACAGCGTTCGGCTTCTTCCGCATCCATCATTCGACCAGTCAGGCACATTTCCATTGCCTTGGACTTGCCGGCAAAACGGGTCAGACGCTGAGTTCCACCTGCACCCGGGGAGACCCCAATGGTGATTTCCGGCTGGCCGAACTTGGCTTTGGCACCGGCCAGAATGAAATCGCACATCATGGCAAGCTCACATCCGCCGCCCAGGGCATAGCCATTTACAGCCGCGATCAGGGGTTTGCGTGTCCGGGCGGCGCGCTCCCAATTTCGGGTGATGAAGTCCTTATAATAGGCCTCCATATAGGACTGGTCGCGCATTTCCTTGATATCAGCGCCCGCCGCAAAGGCTTTCTTGGAGCCGGTAATCACGATGCAGCCAATCTCGGGATCTTCATCAAAGCGATCCAGAGCGGCCGTCAATTCATCCATTAACTGGTTATTGAACGCGTTCATTGCATCCGGACGGTTCAATGTGATGACCGCAATTTCTCCATCCACCTCGGTCAGGAGTGTTTCATAAGCCATGGCGTTCCCAGCTATCCTTGTCTTGCTTCGATTTTAGCTGACTGATGCAGCCTCTCCCATCGAGGAATCTGTAGATTATATTGGAACAGGCGTCGATAGCGATCCTCAGGTCTTGTCCTTAAGTTTATAGATCAAATCGAGGGCTTCACGCGGCGTCAAACTGTCCGCATCGATGTTTTCGAGCAGGTTTATGGCCGGGTGATCGATCGGGCTCGGGTCCGGTGGCTCACGCTCAATGCTGGCGGCGAATAGTGGAAGCGCATCAATTGCGTCTGGCGCTGTTTCCAGCTTCTTCAGGACTTGTTCGGCGCGTTTAACGGCTCGCGCCGGTAATCCGGCCAGGCGCGCCACCTGGACACCATAGGACCGATCTGCGGGTCCGGACTGAACATCATGCAGGAAGACCAGTTCGTGCTTCCACTCTTTCGCGCGCAGTGACAGGTTGGTAGCTGAAGGCAGATCCTCTGCGAGACCCGTCAGCTCATGATAATGCGTCGCGAACAGGGCGCGGCATTTATTGGTATTATGCAAGTGTTCGACCGCCGCCCAGGCAATCGCGAGGCCATCATAAGTCGAGGTGCCACGACCAACCTCATCCAGAATGACAAAGGATTGTGGTGTTGCCTGGGTCAGGATGGCGGCAGTTTCGACCATTTCGACCATGAAGGTCGAGCGTCCGCGGGACAGATCATCGCTGGCGCCAACGCGCGAGAAGATGCGATCCGCTAGACCCAGCGTCAGTTTACGTGCTGGCACATAGAAACCCGCCTGCGCGAGGATGACCGCCAGACACGTCTGCCGGAGATACGTCGATTTGCCCGCCATGTTCGGACCGGTGACCAGAGCCAGACGCGGCGCGGCCTCACCACGCGCGTCGAGGCTGGTATCGTTGGCAGTGAATCCATCGCCTTGTTTGCGCAAAGAGGCTTCGACGACGGGATGGCGCAGGCCTTCGGCTTCGAACACAGGCGTATCAGAGAGGATGGGCCGAACGGCTCCGACTTCGCTGGCCCATTCGGCGCCGGCGGTCGCTGTATCCAGTTCGGCGAGTGCATAGGCCGCCTGACTGAGCGGCGCAGATAGCGCTTCGACTCTTTCGCAGAAGGTCTCGAAAATGGCCAGCTCGCGGCCCTTCGAAACATCATCTGCGCGCGAGATCTTGCCCGCCAGTTCAGAGAGGTCCGTCGTGGAGAAGCGAACATTCGAGGCCAGGGTCTGGCGATGGATAAACGTCTCGGCCAGCGGCGCTTGCATCATCGGGTCCGCATGGCGCGCCGGGACATCGATGAAATAGCCCAGCACATTGTTGAATTTGATTTTCAGGGCATTGATGCCGGTCTCGTCGGCATAGCGGGTCTGCAGTTCGGCTATAATTTGCCGGCTGTCCGATTTCAGTGCCCGCGCCTCGTCGAGCGCGAGATCCCAGCCCGTCGCGATAAAGCCGCCATCACGGGCCAGAGTGGGCAGCTCCTCGGTCAGCGCCTGTCCAAGATCATGACACAAAGCGGCCAGATCGGGTTGATCTGACAGGGTCAACGCGTCGAGCGCCATTTCAATCTGGTCCGGAGGGTTCGTCTGCGCACGGGTGACCTCTGCCACCGCTTTCTCGCCGGCTTTCAGGGCGCTCGCAATTGCGGCGAGATCCCGAGGGCCGCCGCGACCGAGGCGGATTCGCGACCGGGCGCGCTCCAGATCCGGGGAAGACTTGAGGGCGGTGCGGATGGACTCACGTAAGTGATCATTAGCGAGGAAATACTCGATCGCGTCATGCCGAATGCCGATTGCTTCAACATCGGTTTCCGGACGCGCAAGGCGGGATGCCAGCAGCCGGGCCCCAGGTGATGTCAGCGTCCGGTCGACCGTCGCCAGTAGGGTGCCCTGGCGACCCCCGTTGAGGGCGGTATCAATCTCCAGACTTGCGCGGGTGGCCGGGTCGATCGCGAGCACGGTGGCGCTGGATCCGCGTTTGGGCGGGTCGAGGCGGATCTCAGCGCCCGCTTGTGTCAGGGTCAGATAATCCAGCAGCAAGCCCACTGCGGAGAGCTCTGACTTGGAAAATAGGCCAAACGCATCCAGCGCGGCGACCTTGAACGCTGACTTGAGCAGGCGTTCGCCGGATTTGACGCTGGCCGCATTATTTGGGCGATAAGTGGTGGGCAAGCGCAGCGCTTCATCAGCAGCCCGCACCAGAGGTCGGTCGGCGTCAGCCTCTGTGACCAGCAATTCCTTGATCGGCAGAGCACCCAGCGTCTCCGCCAGCGTTGCGGGCTCAAACGCGCGTACTTCAAAATATCCGGTTGAGACATCACAGGCTGCGAATGCGGCTTCCGTACCGGAGGCAGACAGGGAAATGGCGACGAGGGCCTGACCCTGACGCGCCGGCAGCAAGCTGTCCTCGGTGATTGTGCCCGGCGTTACGATGCGGACAATGGCGCGATTGACGATGGCTTTTGAGCCGCGCTTCTTGGCTTCAGCCGGACTTTCAGTCTGTTCGCAGACCGCGACTCGTTCGCCTGCCTTGATCAAACGGGCGAGATAGCCTTCCGCCGCATGATAGGGAACGCCGGCCATCGGGATGGGTTTGCCATCATGCTCACCGCGCGATGTGAGGGTGATGTCGAGGATTTCCGCGGCCCGGACAGCGTCCTCAAAAAAGAGCTCATAAAAATCCCCCATGCGAAAAAAAAGAAGCGCATCGTCATGCTGCGCCTTTATGGCAAGGTATTGCGCCATGAAGGGGGTTGGAGCTTTTGGCTTTTTCACGGTTCCAGCGGTGTCGGGCAAAGTCTTGCGAATCCTTCAACAACTCATTCGAATAAAGCATTCACAACAGCTTGTCCCCCCTTGCGGACAGGCTTATGAGGCTCCACAAAATTCAAGAAAGCCGCGAAAGGCGAAATGTCCATGGCCACCAAGCGTCCAAGCTTTACCGATCAGGAAGCGCTCGATTTCCACGCCCAGCCAACGCCTGGCAAGATCTCGATGATGCCAACCAAGCCGATGCAGACCCAGAGGGATCTGTCATTGGCCTACAGCCCTGGTGTCGCCGTCCCCGTCGAAGCTATCGGACGGGATGCCGATCTGGCTTATGATTTCACCGCCAAAGGCAACATGGTCGCGGTCATCTCGAACGGTACAGCGATTCTCGGCCTCGGGGATCTCGGCGCCATGGCGTCAAAACCGGTCATGGAAGGCAAGTCGGTTCTGTTCAAACGATTTGCCGACATAGACAGTTTCGACGTTGAGGTTGAAACCAAGGATGTTGACGAGTTTTGCACTGTTGTTCGCAATATTGGTGCAACGTGGGGCGGGATCAATCTCGAGGATATTGCCTCGCCCGAAGCCTTTATCATCGAGCAAAGGCTGCGCGATGAGCTGGATATCCCGGTCTTCCATGACGATCAGCATGGCACGGCGATCATCGCTGCAGCGGGCATTATCAATGCCTGTGCGATTACAGGGCGCCGTCTTGAGGACCTCACGGTTGCCGTTTCTGGCGCCGGGGCCGCAGGCCTGTCAGTGGCCGGCCTGATCCGTCATCTGGGTGTGAAGGCCGAAAACATTCTGATGTGTGACAGCCGCGGTGTCCTGTTCGAGGGGCGCACCGAGAAAATGGATCAGTTCAAATCTGCCTTCACGGTCAAGACCGACAAGCGCACGCTGGCTGAAGCGATGGACGGGGCGGATTGTTTCCTCGGCCTGTCCGTGAAAGGTGCGGTCAGCCAGGACATGGTCAAATCCATGGCCAAGAATCCGATCATTTTCGCCATGGCCAATCCCGATCCCGAGATCACGCCGGAAGAGATCAAGGCAGTGCGGGGGGATGCCATCATTGCCACCGGCCGGTCAGACTATCCGAACCAGGTCAATAATGTGCTCGGCTTCCCTTATATTTTCCGCGGCGCCCTGGATGTCCGGGCGCGCAGCATCAATGAAGAGATGAAAGTGGCCGCGGCCCGCGCACTGGCCGAACTGGCGCGCGAAGATGTACCGGATGAAGTCGCTGCCGCTTATCATGGCGCCCGGCCGCAATTTGGGCGCGACTATATCATTCCGACGCCGTTCGATCCGCGTCTGATCAGCTTCATTCCACCCTTCGTCGCCCAAGCCGCGATGGATACTGGCGTGGCGCGAAAGCCGATCGAGGATATGGAAGAGTATCGCGACTCGCTGGCACGTCGCCTCGATCCGACCGCGTCCTTCCTGCAAGGTGTTCAATCCGCCGTGCGCCGGGAACAGAAGCGCATCGTTTTTGCCGAAGGCGAAGAACCACAAGTCGTTCGTGCAGCCTGGACCTTCAAACAGCAGGGACTGGGCAAGCCTATCCTGATCGGCCGCGAGGCCCAGGTCGAGCGCACGATGAAACAAATGGGTGTGCCGGAAGGGGCGCTCGAAATCGTCAATGCGCGCCTCTCGGATCGCAATGCGGATTATACCGATTATCTTTATGATCGGCTGCAGCGGCGGGGCTATCTCAAGCGCGATGCGCAGCGCCTGGTCAATCAGGACCGGAATGTCTTCGGCAGCTGTATGCTGGCGCATGGAGATGCCGACGGCATGGTAACCGGGGTGACGAGGAATTATGATGTTTGCCTGACCGATGTCCGCCTGTCGCTCGATCCCTTGCCGGATTCAGACGTGATCGGCATGTCCATGGTGATCAATCGCGGCAAAACGATTTTCATTGCCGATACCAGCGTCAACGAACTGCCAAATGGGGAGCAATTGGCGGGCATTGCAAAAGAAGCCGCGATGGCGGTGAAACGCCTCGGCTTCGTGCCGCGGGTCGCCTTCCTGTCCTACTCGACCTTTGGCAATCCGATGGGCGAGCGGGCGGAGAAAGTTCGCGACGCGGTCGAAATCCTCGATGCGTGCGGGGATTGCGATTTCGAGTATGA
>ERZ1740072.1074-NODE-1074-length-10685-cov-3.538100_pt1 | contig 10685 bp, 9 predicted proteins | sample MGYA00581733_ERZ1740072 | MGnify/ENA primary metagenome ERZ1740072 (study PRJEB43018, sample SAMN04849741) | marine metagenome | isolation source: floating plastic debris | place: Pacific Ocean | collected 2008-08-30 | study: EMG produced TPA metagenomics...
TGGGGAAAGCCGACAACTGGTCGACATGGCTTCGATCCATCAACTCGAAAAACGCTTGCGCGAAGTTGACATCCCCACACGCCAGTTATGGGACAATCCGCAAAGCTGGCATGAGCTGACCCGATATGTTGATCCTTGGCTGGGGCAAACAGCCCAAGAATTGGCCAAGGCGGCAATGTCGACATGTTCCGTCATCGACTTTGAAGCGATCATCATCGATGGCGCGTTTCCACGCCAGATCCGGGAAGAGCTTGTGACGCGCGTGGGAAGGTATGTCGCAAATCAGGACATGTGCGGGCTGATTCCTCCGAGGATCGCGGCAGGCAGCATTGGGCGGAAAGCACGCGCTATTGGTGCCGCCACGCGCCCGATTAGCGCGCAATTCATGCTGAATGCGACCCTTGATTAGACACGTAGAACGGAGCGTCGCCTGCGCATCGCCCCGTCATTTTCTGAGTTCCAAAGACCAGGATTATTCCCAACCGACCTGGTTGAAGATTTCCTGCGCCTGGGGAACATTCTTGGCAACCTGCGTCAGATCGACGGCATCAGGGCGGAACAGACCAAGTGCAGCAACAGACGGCGACAACCCCACGCCGGGAACAGCAGGATATTCATCGTTGCCCGCACTGAAATACTGCTGTGCCTGATCAGACGCGAGGTATTCAAGGAACTTGATCGCGTTGTCGCGGTTCGGCGCGTTTGCGGCGACACCACCGCCCGACAGGTTCATATGCGCACCTTCGGCGTTTTGAGCAGGGAAGACCCAGCCGATATCCCCCAGAGCTTCGGCGTTCAGTCCGTCAACGTCTTTGCGCAGCGCACGGGCAAAGTAATACGTGTTGGAAATCGAGATATCGCACTCGCCCGAAACAAGTCCGCGCAACTGGTCGGTTTCACCGCCCTGTGGATCACGCGCGAAGTTATTTACAAAACCCTGCGCCCATGCAGTTGCGGCTTCTTCACCGTGGTTTTCGTTCACAGCTGACAGCAGGGTCTGTGAATAGTCGTTGGGCGACGAGCGGTGACAGACCAGCCCTTCATAGGCCGGATCGGCCAGATCGACATAAGACGTCGGCGGATTGGTGACGTCTGTTTTGTCATAGAAGATAATGCGTGCACGCTGGCTGAAACCGAACCACTGGTTGTCTTCGTCCTGCAGACTGGATGGGATCCGCGCCTCTAACACATCGCTTTCAACTGATTGCAGCACACCTGCGTTCTTGGCCCGCTCAAGCCGTGAGGTGTCAACTGTCAGCAAGATGTCTGCAGGCGAGTTTGCACCTTCTGCTTCCATCCGCGCAATCAACTCGTCCGCATTGGCTTCAATCCGATTGATGGTAATGCCCGTTAAATCGGTGAAGTCGGAATAAAGCCGCTCATCAGTGTCGTAGTGCCGCGAAGAATAGAGGTTCAACTCTCCTTCGGCAAAGGCCGAAGATGCAATTGCAGTCGCAGCCGTTGCGCAAGCAAGCAGTGCGGTTGTTGTCTTTTTCATGATCGATCCCTTTTCATGAGCGTTTTACTCGGGAATGACTTTTAACGTCATTTTAGCTGATGTCCAGATTCCTGATTAAAATTGTCAGATTGACATGCCTTATGAAATCGCTCAGGTTTACACCAAAGCTCTAGCCACCCTGCTTCGAAGCCAGGGAAGCCCGACTGCACAAGACATAAGGACTTCTCGCCATGGCAAAGCCGATGGATCAAAACGCGCACGCATATGACAACCAAAGCCCAAAGGTGCCATCCAAGTCAGAGATTATTGCGGCGCTGACCAATGACGAAGATGTGCGCGACATACCTCGCGTCGTCAGGGGTGCCTTGCGCAAGAGGTCGGCATGATGGAACTGCAGACACGATTTACCACAACAGATAAGACCCCGGCGAAACCGCCAACTTATAGCGCGCAAGAACTGATCGGGAATGGCAAAAAAGCCAACATCGTGCTTGGCGATCAAGTTTACACGTTGAGGATCACCCGGGCGGGCAAGCTGATCCTGACCAAATGACAGTCATTGGCCGCACATCCCGGTCCAAGCCTTCAAAAAAGCCAATGCCGCTTAGGCGAAACACTACCAACAGGGAACACTTGTATGAAACCGAATTATTTTACCTCTGCCGCCGTGTGTCTGGCGCTTGCAACACCGGCGATCGCCGTCGAAAAAGCGGATGTTCTGGATAACTATGCTGACAAGGCAGCCGCCAAATATGCGGATAGTCTTGCCTCTGCGAAGGTCATGCAGACCAGCATCAACGCGCTGGTCGCAAACCCATCCGCTGAGAACCTTGAAGCCGCGAAAGAAGCATGGCTCGCCGCGCGCGTTCCCTACCAGCAAACCGAGGTCTTCCGTTTTGGCAATGCCATCGTCGATGATTGGGAGGGCAAAGTGAATGCCTGGCCACTGGACGAGGGTTTGATCGATTATGTCGATGCAACCTATGACGGCCCAACGGATGAAAACGCTGCCGCTGCGTTGAACGTCATTGCAAATGCGTCTTTCACATTGGGTGGCGAGACGATTGATGCCTCAACGATTACTCCTGCATTGTTGGAAGATACGCTTCAAGAAGCGGATGGTGTTGAGGCGAATGTGGCCACTGGATATCACGCAATTGAGTTTCTTCTGTGGGGGCAGGACCTCAATGGGCATGGCAGCGGCGCAGGCAACCGGCCTTGGAGTGACTATGCCCAAGGCGACGCTTGCACAGGTGGCAACTGCGACCGCCGCGCAGAATATCTAGTGGCTGCGACGGATCTGCTGGTTTCCGATCTGGAGTGGATGACCGCGCAATGGGCAGATGGTGGTGCTGCCCGGGCTGAACTGACGGCTGACGCGGATGCGGGGATTGCGGCAATACTCACCGGTATGGGGTCCCTATCATACGGTGAAACCGCCGGCGAACGCATGCGTCTTGGCGTGATGCTGAACGACCCCGAAGAAGAGCAATACTGCTATGCAGACAACACCCAAAACGACCAAATCTATAATGGGGTAGGTATACAGTCGGTCTACCTGGGTAGCTATACCGGTATCGATGGTACTGTCGTCAGCGGCCCGTCACTGTCTGATCTTGTTGCCGAGAACGATGCGGCATTGGATCTTGAAATGAAGACAAAATTGTCTGATGCGGTGCTCGCATTGGGTCGGATCAAGACAGCCGCAGAAGCCGGCTTTACCTATGATATGATGCTGGAACGCGGCAATGACGCAGGCGAAGCGTTGATCATGGGCGGGGTCAACGGTCTTATCGACCAGACCCGGTCAATCGAGCGCGTGATTGCCGTTCTGGGCGCCGATGGGATCGAAATTGAAGGCTCTGACAGCCTGGATGATCCGGACGCCGTGTTTCAGTAGATAACAAGGCCAGCAAAGGCACTCACTTACCCGCTTGGCCAAAAAACCCAACCCCAAAAAAGTAAGGCGCACCCGACAGGGTGCGCCTTTTATGAGGGTCGTTATGTTTCTCAGGCCAGGTGCGACCGCAAGAACCATGCGAATTTTTCATGTGTCTGACCGCGTGCAATGCAAAGATCTTCGGTCAGGGTGTCACCATGCTTTGCGGCAAGTTCACCGCAGCCTGCAAGTGTTGCCGCGAGAACCTCTTGCGCATCCAGCATGATCTTGATCATTTCCTTATCCGTCGCATGCCCGTCATGTTCGCCGACTTTTGACCGGTTCAACATGCCGGCCAACATGCCGTCAGCGTGCGCATCAATCGCGCGAATACGCTCTGCAAGATCGTCCTGTGCAGTAAAGTGATCTTCGTAAATCTCTTGAAACAACGCATGCAACGGCGCGAACGCCATCCCTTTGACGTTCCAGTGAAAGTTCTGTGCCAGCGGTTTCGGCCACCGATTGGTTCAACGCATCTGCAATTGCGGTTTTGGCGTCTGTGCTAAGTGCACTGGCTGTTTGTGTCATGACCGATCTCCCGTGATAAAGAAATACTGGCTGGCTGGCATAACGCTGGCTGGCTTATGACCCCTTACATAACCCACCAGTTTCCAGAGACAAGTGGTTTTTAGAATTATTCTAAGTTATGCAGCAGCGGGTCAGGTCGACCGCTTGCCTAAACACGGAAAGAAGCCATTGGATAAGATCAGTGCTTCAAGCTGCCCAATGGCTGCATGGAAATAACTATCTCATCAATTGCGCGACACAATCAAACCCGCCCCAAGCGCAGATCCTCAGCCGTTTTATCCGGATCTCTCTGCGCCGGATCTCCATAGCCGCCACCGCCGGGTGTTTTGACACAGACGCGGTCGCCCGGCTTAAGAGGGATGTCCTGTTCTTTGGACAAATGGGCAGGCTTGTAAGTGTCACCTCCGCGCAAAATCTCAACTTCGTTTACCGCGCCGTCGGCACCGCCCAATGCCCCTTGCGGTCCAAAGCGCCCGTGATCCATCACAAAGCTGGCGCGAGCCGTACCGCGGCGCAGTTCCACCTCGTATGCCAGCCCCAGTCCGCCGCGATGCATGCCAGCCCCGCCGGACCCTTCCCGCATTGCGTAGCGATGGTAAAGAACGGGAAAGTTCTGCTCCATGATCTCAATCGGGGGGGCCTTTGAAATGCCGATGGTGGAACACCCATTGGTCATTCCGTCATGGTCCGCATTCCCGCCATAGCCACCGCCCGAGAGTTGATACATGACAAAGTCCCGGCCTGTCTGTGGATCGTGCCCGCCAAGGGCGAAGTTACCGCTGGTCCCGGCGGGTGCTGCCGTCACGCGCGCAGGCAGGGGATCGACAAGTGCGGCGAAAACCGCCTCGGCAATCCGCTGAGAAACCTCGGCAGCGCAGCCCGAAACAGGGCGGGGATACTCTGCATCAAGGAATGTACCCACCGGACGCCGCACCTCAAGCGGTGCAAAGGCCCCGGCGCTCAGCGGCACTTCGGGAAAAATATGCCGAATGGCGAGGTAAACGGACGATAGGGTTGTCGCGAGAACAGAATTCATTGGTCCCATGCAAGGCGGACTGCTTTGCGAGAAATCAAACAGCAAATGCCCCGACGTCTTTGTAATCGTGAGCCTGATGGCAAGTGGTTCATTGACCACGCCGTCACTGTCGATCCATGCGGTCGACGTATAGGCGCCATCCGGGATTTCATCGATCAAACGGCGCATTTGCGTTTCGGACCGTGCGCGCAGTTCTGTAATCGCGGCCTGCACGGTTTCATCACCATAGCGGTCAAGCAGTGCGTTCAAACGATCTTCGCCAACCATAAGTGCCGCAGCCTGAGCCTTCACATCACCAATGCGCTGGTCTGCGACGCGAATGTTTGAACAGATGATCGCGTAAATTTCGGTATCAAGGACGCCCTCTTTGAAAAGCCGCACAGGGGGTAGGCGCAACCCCTCTTGTTCAACCGATGTAGCAGAGGCAGAGAACCCGCCCGGAACAGCGCCGCCAGTGTCCGGCCAGTGGCCTGTATTAGAAAGCCAGCAGAATATCTTGCCGTTGCGATAGAACGGCCGTGCGAAACGGACATCCATCAAATGCGTCCCGCCCAGATAGGGATCATTCACGATATAGATGTCATCCGGTTTTGGCGGGGCGACCGTGCCGTTTGCGATCATTTCGATCAATGTGCGCGTCGAATACTGCATGGTGCCGACAAAAACCGGCAATCCGCCAACGCCTTGCGCGATCAGCGCACCATCCTCTGCACTGTAAATCCCGTCAGAGCGGTCATTCGCCTCGGCGATCACGGGAGAAAAAGCAGCGCGGGAAAAGCTCAGGTCCATCTCATCGCAGACCTGTTGCAATCCAGCCTGGATGACCGAAAGGGTGATGGGATCGACGGTCATGCGGCACCTCCGATATGGATAATCAGGTTGCCGTCTGCACCCGATGTGACCTGATCGCCCGGCGGTAAAAGCACCGTCGTATCAAGCTGTTCGATGATGGCTGGACCACTCAAAGCTGCATCCGGGGGCAGATGGTCGCGCCAGTAGATTGGTGTCTGATGGGCGGTACCATCAAATACAACCTGCCTGTGCCCTGTCGGGACAACCGATTGGCCTTGATTTTCCGGATCAATCAGGCGGGACAGATCTACCGGATTTCGCACACCCACAACCGAGGTATTCACATTCACAATACGCGCCTGGATTTCCGGCAATGCGACCTTGAAAAGGTTCCAGTAGACAGTTTCAAAACCGCTGCGCAGTTCATGTTCGGTTGGCGTAGCCGTTCCAAGTGGGACGCGCACAACATGGCTTTGCCCCAGAAATTGCATATCAACACTAAAGGTCTTGTGGATGTCGTTCATTGTGACGCTCTCGCGCGCCAATGCCGCTTTGCCCGCAGAAAGCTGATCGGCAAAAACCGTCTCGACCCGGGCCACAGCATCTGCACCCAAAAGTTGGTTGATCGTTTGCACATAGTCGAGGCGCAGATCGGCCACGACACAGCCCAGCGCGTAGGTCAAACCGGGGCGTGCCGTATCAATCACCCGAGGCACACCATGTTCTCTTGCGAGTTCTTCTTCTTTCAGGTGACCGGCTCCACCGATAGCAAAGAGTGCGAAATCGCGGGGGTCAGCACCCAATGAAAGCGACACCATACGGATGGCCCCTGCCATTTTAGCGTTTGCGATGCGGATCACGGCTTCTGCGCCTTGGGTCGCGTCCACGCCCAAGGGAGTTCCCAACTTATCCTTAAAGATCTGCGCGATCTGGTCATTGCTGACCCCACCTGCCACCGCGTTCAATTTGTCAGGGTTCAACCGACCCAGCAACATATTGGCATCCGAAATGGTGGGTTCCGTGCCACCTTTGCCATAACAAATCGGGCCGGGATCTGCGCCCGCACTGGCCGGACCAACCTGCAACAAACCTGCAGCGTCCACAACCGCAATAGACCCGCCGCCGGCCCCAACGGTTCGCACATCCACCATCGGGACGTGGATCGGCATGGCGTATTCGATCTCGATCTCATTTGAAATTGGTGGTGTTCCATCCCGGATCAGCGCCACATCCGTCGACGTGCCACCCATATCATAGGTCAACAGGTTCAACTCACCTGCGCGCCGCCCAGTATAGGCGGCCGCCATCACGCCAGAGGCAGGTCCTGACATCACGGTCTTTGCCGCCTCGCGCGCGACAAGGCGCGATGATACCATGCCACCATTGCCATTCATCACAAGGACGTCGCCGCGATAGCCCTTTCCGGCGAGTTCTTCGCGCAGGCGAGCGACGTATCGTTCAAGCAGCGGCTGAACCGAGGCATTTACCGCCGCTGTCACGCCGCGCTCGAATTCACGCGTTTCGGATAGCAGGCTATGACCCATGGTGATGTAGTCATTTGGCCAAAGCTCTGCAGCGATTTCAGCGGCACGGATTTCATGTGCCGGGTTGGCATAAGCGTGAAGAAAATGGATCACGAGCGCTTCGCAACCCGCATCGCGCAGGTCGCGCACTGCCTCGGCCATGCGTGTTTCATCTAGCTTTTTTAGGACGTTGCCTGGCGCTTCCTTACGTTCTGTCACTTCGAGACGCTAGTCTCGCGGTATTACTGGAAAAAACTGTCCTTTCATACCATAGGGCTGTGGCCGCGTGCGCCTACCAAGTTCCAACACATCACGGAAACCAGCCGTCGTGATCAGGCCGGTTTTAGAGAGTTTGCGTTCAAGGACTGCGTTGGTTGTCGTTGTCGTCCCATGCACGATTAGCTCGACATCGGGCAGATCAACATCCGCGATCTTTAGCGCGTTGATGACGCCGAACGCCTGATTGTCCAGCGTTGTCGGAGTTTTGGCGATACTGATGCAGCCGGTTGAGCCATCAATTGTGACCAGATCGGTGAAGGTGCCGCCGACATCCACACCGATGATCCTGTCTTTCGCCATAGCGGCGCCTCATGCAAACTCACTTGTATACCAATAAAGTCGCAAAGCCGCGTGGCTAGTCAACCTCAATGATTGTTTCAGCCACAATTGGCTGTCCGTCTATCGCGTATGCACGGTGGTCGTTGGTGTTTAACGTTACACGCAAAAGATGCTGCCCTGGCGGTAGCGCGCCAATGGCATAGCTGTTCGAAAAAAGCCGCCCAAGTTTCATGTCACCCAGATAGACATGGGCATGACCCAAGCCGGGAACATGATCCCCGTCCTGCAATTCTTCGGAAAAGGTAAAGTTCCGGGTATCGATCTGTGCTATCCAGCCCCGGTCGTCTTCAACCACAGTCAGTCTAACCTCCGGCGGGGCGGCATCCGTGACCTCGTGTTGCATCGTGCCGTGGCCCATCGCCATATGGGCAGCCATACTACCCGGTTCCGGCACCATGAAACGAGCCTTAACACTGACGTTGCCCGCCTGTTCAAAGCGCAGCGTCAGTGGCAGCAGTGCACCATTTTCAAAAGGAGCATCTGCCGGAGCGATCATGATGTGTGCTGCATCCACCGCCAGCGACGACCTGCCCGCAGGGAGCGGAAGACCACGATCCGCATTGTGAAAGCGTGCCTCTGACAGCGTACTACTGACGTCGATAAGACGGTCGGGCGCGCCTTCGTTTGCAATGGTCATGGTTGCCGCCGCGCCGGCTCCCATTGGATTGGCCGTCACATCTGAGATCAACAAATGGCGCGCAGGCGGGGCAAAGATACCGCTAACCCAAAGTGTCGTCACGATAACGGCAATCCCAACGAGAAGAATTCCTGCTTTCATCTCTGTCCATAGCCCCGCATCATCCCATCATGAGCCTGCGGAATTCTCTTCTTGTCGTCAACCTTGCAGCATTCTGGTCAAGCCCGGCAGCGGCACATGTATCCGAGCAGGGGTTTGTCCTGCTCTTGCCCACAGGTGCTTATATCACCGCCGGTGTTGCCGTTGTTGCATTGACCGTTGTTACGCTGTTTTTGGTACCAGAACGTGCAGTCCGACGATTATTCGCCACGCGACCAATCACGCCTCGGCATTTTGATCGAACGGTCGTTCTGACAAGCCTTGGGTCCTTTGCCGTGATGTGTTTTGGGATTTATCTCGGTCTGTTTGGGTCACGGGATCCTTTATCAAACCTGTTACCACTTGGGTTCTGGACCGTTGGGTGGATCGTGCTTGTCACCCTCGCTGCCTTTGTCGGTAATCTGTGGATCTGGATTAATCCGTGGACAGGAATTTATAGACTGATCGGCCCGAAACACCCCTTGTTGGCATTGCCCAAAGCCGCCGGTGTCTGGCCTGCAACGCTTCTTCTTTTGGCCTTTGCGGGCTTCCTGTTGGCGGACCCGGCCCCGGATGACCCGGCACGCCTGGCTTATCTTATAGCAGGTTATTGGAGCGTCACGTTCGCTGGCATGATCATCTTCGGACCCGGCTGGTGCAATCAGGCAGAATTAGGTCATGTGCTGTTCGCAGCCTTCGCAAAACTTGCGCCACTGCGATTACAATCGGATGCCGGCATAGGTGGCACAGGATGGCAGGATGAATCTGGAACGCAGGAGATTGGGCTTGGGGCCTTTGCATTGATGATGCTTGGCGTAGGTAGCTTCGATGGTCTGAATGAAACCTTCTGGTGGCTAGGGCAGATCGGAGTCAATCCGCTGGAATTTCCGGGCCGGTCTGCCGTGATCGGCGTGACGTTGACGGGACTTATCGGGTCCTTCATTGGACTGACCGTTGTCTTGGGGTTAACCGTTTGGCTGGGCATCCTCATTGGCCGTGCCGACGTTGCTTTCCTGCAGGTCTATGGCTCGCTTGCGCTTTGCGTTCTGCCTATCGCGCTGGTTTACCATATAGCGCACTACCTGACAGCTTTTCTGGTAGGCATCCAATATACCATCGCAGCCCTTAGCGATCCTTTCGCAAATGGCGCGGATTTCCTTGGGATCGAACCGTTTCGTGTGACAACAGGTTTCTTCAACCGCATCGACACCGTACGCCTGATCTGGACAACACAGGCAGGGCTGGTTGTCATCGGCCATGTTTGGTCAATTCTGCTGGCGCATCGTGTCGCGACAGACCTTTTCGGGGATCATCACAAGGCAGCAATTGCAACACTTCCTTTGTCACTTTTTATGATCGCTTACACTTTCCTCGGTCTGTGGCTTTTGGCAGCGCCAAAAGGGGCATAAGCATCTGCCAAGACGCCAATTTCAGAAATTTCTGGACAATTTGCATGTATGCAAACAACATTTGACCATAACGAATGGTGGCAAAAAGCCCCGTCGACAGGGAGAAATGGCATGACCAAACGATTGCAGACAAGCCGTCGGACTCTGCTCAAACGCGCCGGTGCGGGAGCGCTCGTTGCATCTTCACCATTGCTGGGACGCTTTGCCAGCGCGCAATCTGCGGCACCGATCAAGATTGGTTTCCAGCAGCATTCGACCGGAATTGGTGCCGCCTATGGCCGTTGGTATGGGCGTACGACAGATGCTGCAGTTAACCTGATCAACGAGGCCGGCGGTATCAATGGTCGCCCAGTTGAGATCATCGCCGAAGACGATGGGACAGACCCCAAGCGCGGGGCGGAGGTCGTCGAAAAATTCGCCAATCAGCACAATTGTGACGTCGCCTTTGGCACGTTGTTCAGCCACGTCGTCATTGGATCTGCACCTGCTGCCGGCGAACAGAAGCTGCCTTACTTTGTAGTGTCCGAAGGGCACCACGTCGCGTCTGGTGCTTTGAACCGATACACGCTGCAGCCCGGGATCACAGATGTAAAAAGCCAGGTGCAG
>ERZ1740072.1075-NODE-1075-length-10683-cov-8.783214_pt1 | contig 10683 bp, 7 predicted proteins | sample MGYA00581733_ERZ1740072 | MGnify/ENA primary metagenome ERZ1740072 (study PRJEB43018, sample SAMN04849741) | marine metagenome | isolation source: floating plastic debris | place: Pacific Ocean | collected 2008-08-30 | study: EMG produced TPA metagenomics...
ATTGATTTACTTGTAAGCACACATAGTTTTTTTCAGTAGATAAATGGGCTATCAGATAGATACAGAGCAGAACAAAAATACAGTATGTATCAGAATATATCTCAAGCCCCAGATGCAATATATATCAGTTTGAATTTACAAATCCCAGGTCAGATCAACATTGGCTACACTCAATATTGCTCTGTGTACACTTACACCCCAAAAATAAGAGCCATGACAGGGAGGTAACATTACCGATCTCATGGTCAGAGATGAACTAATAATATTGTCTGTATGTGAGAGAAACATGGAAATGGGAGGTGACCCTGAAGTGATACCAAACTGATCCATACATCCTACGTATCAGATATAAAGAGGCCAATTCTGACGAAAGAAAGCACCTGTTTTAACTTGCGATAAATTATTTTCTTTCAATCAAGTCAATTTTTAAGTGCGGCGTTAACAAAATTCTTTATCGAGGGTACTGCGTAATTACCTTGCAAAATAACCAACTGTATCATAATTCTACGTCTGTTTCCCAGATGTAAACAAAATAGGAACAGTTTTTTAGATATTATTAAGCCAATAAAGCATTATTATCAAGCTCCATAAATGCAATAAAAAACAGAAAAGGAAAGTTTTACAGCCCAATTAGTTGTGTATATTAGTCTAAACTCTTTCACAACTTGTCTGGCTGTTTGTTACAGGAATACAATGAAAAAAAAAACATTACCATAACGAGTTAAGTATTTTTGCAAGCACAGGCTCAATAAATTATTTTTCTTGTAAGGTAAAGTATTTTCTGGTGATAAGAATGCACCTAAATCATAAGAATATCAAGTCTTTGTGTGATGCTTGTGCTGGTCTGCTCTCAGGCACAAAAGGGCTAATTTAACTCGAATGTCATCACCATTTTTATGCTGAAAGGAAAATCAAAAATTCATTAAATACACAAAACTCACTCAACAAGCAATTATAGATACTAATTCAGCTTTTAGCCATTTCAATATTTTAGAGTTTATTTGAAAATTTATACAATTTCATTGAGAGAACAAGTTTCAAGTGGCCAGCAGAGTGGTAGAGCATTTCATTACGGCCATCTCCCGTCTGTAGCTCTCAATGGCACAAGCCCGACAATAAGTATTTGAAGTTTTGCTACTTCATTACAATAACAATAATGTCACAATATCAATTTTGTTTCAAATATCACGAGGCCAGGCGCCACATTGTGTAAAAAGCGGACTTGAAGGGTCAAACATTGTGTAAATGAATATATTTATTTAGTTTTCTTTTAAGAATTTAACACCTGCCCGAGCTGAAGGGTACTTCAATCGGCTGGGGGACAAACCAGTCAAACATTTACAAATTAATAAAAACTGGCAATGAAAAAATACAGTGGCAATTGTCCTACCCTACACTAATTTTGGGTTTGTGGAATAATTAAGTCAGTCAGGTAAAATATAATCACCAAAAACAATGATGTGTCACAACTCACAAAACATAGCGTTTATTGACCTAGGCTATAAATACCAGGGGGGCATTAGTACTAGCTTGCATATTATTTGGTTGTTTTGGTCATCAGCTGTGATGAGAACTTAGTGTGGGATGGCCAATTTTATCCAAACAAACAATTGTATACTCATCCCCTCGACAAATGTCGTAAAATTAAGAAAATATCCCACAAGGTTTTTTTACAATCTGTGGAAGGACAGTTGCTTGTACATAATGTCAAGTATGTCACAGGGAGGTGAGTACAGTATTGTGGTGATTGGCAGCCCTTTTTACTATTTTTATATCAATATCATCATCATTACACACTTATTGGTATTGGTAGATGGACAAAGCTCCTATCTGAGGTATTTATGTTGTCAGAGAATAACCAATTATATAAACCAGAGAACCAGTGCAGCACTGGATGCGGGGTATGCGTTCTAACCGATTACCAGTGGACGATTTTTGACATTCACTGTTTCATCTCGGTGACCAAACCCCAAAGTCTGAACTCGGTTAAAGTTTCAACTGATAGCAGCAAAAATTGACATTTTGTCCAGCTCAGATTACGAAAATTATGGTTAAGACTTGTCGTCCCATTTTTTAGTTCGTTAACTTTCACATTTTACCCAACATATTTCAGTCAGACAGGTGTTTATTCATATTCATGTTATTTAACGAGCTGATAATGTGTTTATCGTTGGCGGACATTGTGCTGCTGCAGATCAATGCCAGAAATAGCAGAAGAATAGCAAACCTTCCTCTGAGAATGTGTCAGCTAGAACATTATCCATCACTCGCTCGTTTCAGGTTTCTTATCATAACAAAAAGTATAAGTATGGAACCTAAAAACACAAAACCGACCTCAAAATATCCAAGTCGACAGCACTACTCAGTCAACATAGAAATATTGATAGATTTTAAATGTATGAAAATTAGTTAATAATTTAGATTTCTCAACCTCCAAACCACTTGATGTTACTCAATCGGTTTAATTTGACAAAATTTGGTAGACTGACAGCTTTTGTACTTTTTGATACTGACTTTGGGGCTTTTTTATCTACATAAAGTTCTGTTACACTTTGCTCTGTCTGCTCGGAGGATTGCTAAGCCATCACACTATGATTGTTTTAGGTTGTTTCAGGCGGCCATGATACCTCCACTTATGGAAAAACTATTAAAATCAAGTAGTGCTATATCACTACCAATAGTTATAAAATTTACTTTTTATAATGAGTATAGGTAGTGGCACATTGCTGCATAGATTTCACTCATAATTTTTACAAATAATAACCCTTCATTACTTAATTTAGGTTACTTCAATTTCTACCGATCGGCCAAACCGTAATATTGTGTGCATTATTTCGGAAAATTTTTAAATCTTGTAGCACACATAGTGTAATATGCAATATAATTTGCAGATACCATTTTCACTACATGTGGATTTACACTAAATGGATTAACCCACTAGTGAAAAGATAAGCGTGAGTAAAATATAGCCGACATAGCCATATCTGATATAGGTACCGAGGTATTGCAAATCTAAGGCCTTAATATGATTTTCTCTATAATAATTCATACCACACCTGTTGTTTGGTGTGTACGTGTACCGGTATCATAGTAAGAGGTCATAATGCGATCGACGTTTGAAATTATGTTGTCCATAATAATGTATGAAAAATAGACCGCAAATGACTTGCTATTCTAACCGAACTGTGTTCAAATAAAAAAACAAATTAGAAAAAAGTGACCTACTCACATATTTTAAAGCAATTACTCGTATTTTATAAAATTTCAAAACAATCAGAGTACTCTCAAACAAATAATAAAAATCAGAATTTTGGTAACAAAAATAGTAGAGTTCATTTCACTCACAAACGACAGACTAGGCGATAACAAAAATAGCACGTATATAACATGATACAAATTATTAATCATAAAAACATTTAATTTCCCGGCTTAGCTAAATCTTCAGTATTCCTCTATTCTAATTTCCGAATCAACCTTTCATCATAGTTGTTACATTTACAAGTTCAAACATTGAACACCAGTGTCAGTATCACCACTGTCATATCTTATGAACCAGTGTCACTATTTTTTAATATTCTTAATCTTTTGAGAAAACAAATTGTGTACATTGGGTTGAATAACTCCAACAACATTGTAAATGTGAATTTTTTGTAGCAATAAAACAATACAGCCAGTTAGCAAATTTGGTTAATATCGATTTCGACTCAATTGTAACCAAATCAAAATTCAACAGAGACAGTAATTTTCTTGGCTCCACTAAAGTTTACTTTGGTGCTGGAATAATTGAATTTTTTTCATTATTTTAATCCTACATAGAGCTGCCATACAGATCTAAATTTTAAAACAAACATTTCACAGAAAGACTATTTATAAGAAACTATAAATGACTTCAAAATGTTGTTGATATTGATGATGGATCTTTGAATAACGCAGGGTAATACATACATCTCCGCATGTCTGTTATTGAATCAATTTCAAGGCTATGGAATGAATTTTTTTGTTACCAATATATTCCATGCACACAATCGCATACCCAGTGGAGTTATTTGTTAAGTGGGATGGATAAAACTGTTTCAGTTCTCAGCGCAAGCTAACTGAACTATTAATGATTATTTATAGTTATAATATCTCGTGGCTGATCATGGGCAATGTTTAGTTTTTGAAGGAGGATTTATGTGAATATTTACAGTTTATAGTGGCTGTTCATGATATATCAGGCGTCAACATGGTTATGTTGCTACATTCAGTCAACAGAGAATGTTAGATGATATATAATTGTACACAAAGCCAGTGTTGATATTTAGTTTATTATGAATCTGTAGGTTAGAGTTTGGGAACCCGCTTAGAATTCGTATTGTCAATTTGAAGATATGATGGTCAATAGAAGAAGGCTTTAACCACTTAGAATCTAGCCTCCTATTCAAGAGGTCCTCACGATGATTATGGGGTAACTCCGAAGATAAGCTTGCCTGTTCTTACTTTTACCCGTTCGTGCTCCTGACGAGTGGACAATTAATATAAGCATGGAAAATAAATCTTAGGCTTTATATTAACACGTTGCCTCCACTTCTAGAGCCAACCTAATCCATTAAGAAGCGCAATTGTAAACATATCAAATGTATTAAAAAACTTGCCGGTTGTGTCGAATTAAGCCGAACGGCAAAGTCTGTCAAGCACAGGCGAAACATTTGCTCAGTATTTTATTTTAGATAGTCCACTAGATAAATTTAATATGCTACTGGTTTGGGAGATCAGTGTGTTTATAGTTAGGCTTTAACATCTTGCATTGCCCATGTTGTCAAGTGGCTTGATGGTGCCAATTACTACCTATGCATCAGTAATGAGAATGCATCGCCATGATTCTTCTCTCGGTCTTATTTTATCGGCAGGTTCAAAATTATATCAGAAAAGCACCCATCGTATCAGTAGATGGATACAGAAACTTGGTCTACGCAGAAAAACAATTTTCAATGGCTAAAACAACATCTTGAGAAAGAAACGCTGGTGTTTTTTTTCTCAGGCATGTCAGCACCCTTCTGGAATACTATCAAGGGCAGATTAATCATCTCATATCTGCTACTGTAACAGTAAATACCTGACATAATTCTACAATCACTGTAACAAAATATCAGTATTATACAAGCTAACTATAAGTAGGCTGTAAAGTGGCCATAAAACAATCACCACCGCATCCATCATATCTGGCTATACTCTACTACATTTCCATGTTAATTATTCTACCCACACAGATTTCAAATCGAGCTGCTGACATCACTGCATACATGCAGGCTGACAGAAAATTCAATGGCAATTAAATTCTAGTATAGAACATAGACAAACAATTTCAGTACCAGTGTGTTCGAATGAAGAAGCTACAGGGAAAGTTCTCACATTCTTGGTTTATAAAAAATTTTTCCAGTAACATTCAGCAGTTAGATTTTACAGTTCATCGTGGTCAGGGTATGGACCCATATCCAGATCGTGTGGTTCAGGCAGAGTGTGACAAGCGGAGGGAGTCGTGAAGTCAAATGTATATTCACATCTATTCGGCTCTGCACCGTTAGTGAGAATATTCTCCTTACCACATATAAACTTCACCTGAAAATAATAGATTAATCCTATAAACCATAATATAAAACACTATTTACATTGTTAAATACATACAAAAAACAGCACCTAACGCAAAAACATTTTTGAATAACCCCAATAATTTGAGATGTGCTGGCACTGTAACACATTCATGGTGATATTTTTGCTGATAACTCTCAGGATGAAAATTACAGAATTTAATTTAGCATCTTGACTCGGAATAGTGATCATATTTATGCAATGCAATATAAGGAATTGTGTTTTGAAAAAATCCTGTGATGACAACCTATCAATATGTGGAATTAAAATTTAGCAAACTTGTCACTAGCAAAATTTATACGTTAATGATATTTTCATCGCGTAGAGTATAGTTCAAAATTAGCACACTCACTACAATGCTGGCTCAGTTTTGAAACATGCTAATAATGACATTTATTTTTGAGAAAAAAAAGCTACATCCGGAAGTGAGAGCTCTTAGGACATTGCGGTGGTATTATGAATGACATATCATGGCTAATCAATGACAAGGTATGGTTGAGAAGGTGTCACAATGCTCAAAAAACATCTATCAACACATCATTACAGTCCTCAATCAGTAATAATCGGTAATAAAATCACCTTCAGTAAACCACAACAGCACATCTAACTGCCAAGTGATATTATATAACTTGAGTTTCTTCTGCATTGAACTGAATTCCCGACACAAGAATAGTGTGAAAAAAATTCAGTTTTTTTCTTAGCGTGTAACTGTGGAATGCCAAAGATAACATTCATATGCTGATCAACAAGCCATCTTTAAAAAAATACCATGTCGGTGGCAGCAATTCATTGTATCAATGATGAATGGACTTGGCTTGAGTTGATGAGTTGCGACACTTGTGTAATGTCTTATTGATAACTTTACAATTACTTCATGGCTATCAGAAAGAAATCAGCACCCCCACACTTTTGTATCCAGATATTTAGGAACTTTGTTTATCATCCTTCAACCAATAGTTTACTTGTGATATTTCTTTCCCATGGAATCTTGTTCAGTACAATTCATGATTATAAAAATATCTTAGAGAGGAAATCTGGAGAGTATAATGTTCCACCCTAGATTAAACATCTACTTACAGCTGCCGATCGATCAGGACCATTCCAGCAGTGTACTCCTTTCTCAAACTTCATAGAACCATATATCTCATCACCGTTAGGCTCCCACTTCGCAAATGTGCTACAAAATCGAGAATTGAGACTATACCAGTCAGACATGAATCATAGATTTCATAACAAATATATTAATATTGCCAAATTTAGGTGCCGTCTCAACCACTGGCTATAATGTACTGACAGCGTCTTCACATCATTCAGGGGTTGACGAATCCAAATCTTTCATAATTATAGATAGTTGTAATGGACATAGGTAAATATGACAGCATTTTGTGAGAAAATAAGCTGCCAACAATGGCAGCATATTCTAAGATTATTAAATATCAATCTTTATAAGGTTATTCAAAATTGATAGCTGCTCATTGACAAGAAATAATTGTTATGAAGATGATAGGTTATTTTAGTGACAGTTTGACCTTGTTACAACACGGCAGGTCATTGTTCCTCCAGCAAAGCGGATCTTGATTTGCAAAGATAAACACCATGAACCAAATCGAAAGATCTTGGTATTTGACGGTCAACATGATTGCTGATTTGAATATTGCAAGTTCAGTATGATTATGATGATATGTGACATCTTGATATTGTGATAATTACTTTCCTAATTGTAATTCAATTGACATTTTTTCCCAAACTTCACTATTCCCAAAAACAGTAACACCAAAACCCTATTTATTCCTTTATGTGTTTGTCAATTCACACTTCCACTTATCCAAGTAACCTACCCGAGACTTGTTTCTGATCCGCCAGCTTTTGGTCTTTGAGTACATTTCTCGAATGGACAGAATTTATAGGTATATTCCCTGTCTGTGTACTCGTAGCACTCTCCTCTCAGCGGATAGAATGCATCATCTGGTCCCATGTCTTGGGCTAAGAACTTTTCTATCTCCCTGTATAAAAGGAGTTGTTAAGAATATGATGTTAAACGAGTTGTTACACATACAGCATACACATTACAGGTATGCATTTCTAGCATTTCTCCAACCCTACATTACGTAGGGTTGTTTGAAATTAAGACTAAAATAAAATAACATGAATCCTAGATTATTTATGTCTCTGACTCTTTCTAATGTAACAATTTTCAATAATCATTAATATTGTTAAGAAAACGTCACCATTTTCTTATATTTAGTGTTCAGACCCGAAAAATTAAAAAAAACGGAGTAGCTAGCAAGCAAGCTAGCAAGTAAACCAAAAATCATCGTGGAAGAGAAATGACTAGTGTTCATTAAAAGATCCACAGGGGGTGAGTGACTGAGTGATTGACATACTCAATCTGATTGTTGACGTTGTTGTATTCGTTCTCAGCATCTGAGAATTCCGATCTGGCAGCGTTAGCTAACTCTATCAGTTTCTGTGTCTCCTCAGGATATGCTGGCATTAGATTATCGTCAGCGTCAGCAGAGTCGGGCGGTGGTAGTGAACCCGGTGCTTCCTCAGGATCCCCGCTATCCTCATCATCACCCTCCTCAAAATCATCCTGTTAACACATGTACATGAGAAATAAAACTGACCACTCGGTTATCATTGTTTGGTAAAGACAACAAAGAGTGAAGAACTCAACACAATTTCTTTAATCAGATCAAAAGAAGAGTTATATTCCTTAAACTAACAACAGATACCACAAATCTACGTAGTGTTTACAGCAAAAAATTACCATGAACCTTGAAAAAGCCTGATCAAATCACGAAAAATTGTTATCGCAGAAACAGACAGGTAGTATTTTAAATTCTATTTACCTTAAAATCAGTATTGCCTCCTCTCTGAACAAAAATATCAGAGGGTGGACAATTCTCAATTATAACAGTTTCTCTAGATCAAACTCAGCCTTGATGAGTAACTATTATAGTTAATCGATATTGCAATTTGATGAGCAGCCTGGTATCTACTACATCATTCAATTGATGCTATGTGTATCCACAAATCGCAATGTATGTACATAAACTCATGCTTAAGTTTGGTACTCACGTCCTCAAAATCAGAGTCGTCATCGTCATCTGTACTACCATCTAACCCGGCATTGTCGGCAGGGACGTCCTCTGTAGGGGGAGGGGGTACAGGCTCAGCTGGCTCCTGCCCTGGTGCAGAGTAGATCGCCTTAATCTCAGGCCAGATTTTCTCTATGAACTGTCCTAAATCTGCCGAGGCGTCAGTGTATTTAGTAACTTCAGTTACCTCTTCTGCGGTGACAGTGCCATCCCCATCAGAATCAAACTCCATCCTCAGCTGCAACTCATCTAGTGTTATTCTGTGTGAAGATACAAACAAATTATTGAACCAAGAAATAACAAACTATTCAAACATCAACTTATGATAACCACGCTGGTGCCAAGCTAGTCTGAAATCATCCATCAGTGGGAGTGAAGGCATATTTGAGTGAAGTCTAGCTCTAGCTATTGCAGTAACCGAAATGACTAGCCATAGAACTGACTGTTGGTCTTTATTTGAGTCGATATCGCTGAAAGCTTCCGTTGCTTTGATTTTATCTTTCTCAGCTTCTTTAACAGCCAGCTGCTCCTTCCATGCTGCCTCGTGAACTTCCTTCGCTGACTTCTCTGGTTCCTCAGCTGCAGTTTTCCTAGCCTAAAGATAAAAGAATACAATAAACCATGAGTGGTTGCAACCCCACTATGCATGTTGCAAGTTGTCAACATGGCTTGTCATGAAAGCAGCCTAGAAATGAGTTTTGCCGCATAAATCTGCAATGTTCTAATTTGAATTGTTTTTTTTCTATGAATACACGACAGCTCCATTCACAAAAAGCTTTAAATGAATCAATAAATGCAATTTCAGAAATTCCAGTCGGATGGATGTGAGAATTTAAACAAACCAAGAGTTCATCTTTCTTCTTCTGTAGAGCGTCACGCTGAGGTCCGAGTTCCTGTAGTTGCTTTTGTTTCTCAGCTTTAGCCTGTTTACCCTGCACAGCGTAATCAGCTCTGATTCTGTGACCCTCCTCAACAAGCTTCCTCATAGCCATCATCTCCTCTCTCATACTCTTACCCATCTCTATACATGTATCCTGATGGCAATAAAATGGATACTAAATAACATCGTGAAACAGTACTACAGCGCAAACTTATAATTCCAATTCAGACTTTGCTTAGTTCACCCAATAGTCGATGCATTACTCGTGAATACATGAATACTGGTAACAAAATAAATACTGATAGCGCTTAACATTTCTTTGATTATATCCATGAATACACAGAGAGCTTAGCTAACTTAATCTCACCTGACAGTCAGCTTTACCCTCGTATTCATCACTACCGTCACAGCAATCGCATACACCATCAGATACACGAGATGATGGGATACTCTCAGGCTTATATCCTTTGTTTATACAGTAGAATCTGCCATTCCTACAGGCAGGAGTACCAGGCTCGTCTGAACCATCCAAACAGTCGCAGTAATCGTCATTTATGTGCTCGTATGGGATCGTCTGACTACCGTCTAAACACTTGAACGGCTTACCAGGCTGGTAGAAACTACCCTCTAGAAATACAAAATAGCGGGTGGTTAGCAAGCACCAAAAACTTCTGTAACAATCTATGGATATGGCTGGCTTATAAGAACCATATGAAAGCTATCTGTGGAGAAAGACAAGTACTGTTGCTTTTACATATCAATGTCAAGTCACAGAGTTAGTATGTGTGCCTCTAGCTGAGCTTGTCGGCAGTCAGAATCTCACAGGTGACTGAGCCTGTGAAGCTCAGGCTGACCTAGCTCAATGGAAGTCTACCACATAGAAGTGCAATACAGTGTTTTATGGGTTACAAAAGCGAACTCAATAATGATGGCTAAGAACATCAATCCATGTAAGGTTCAGCTGAATGAGTAATGAGAAAGCAGGGGATAGTGACATATCGAGAAGGGTTAGTGATTTAAACACCGTGCTTAGATTATAGGTTGCAGAAGCTTATCCACTTATTTCCCATGCCA
>ERZ1740072.1076-NODE-1076-length-10683-cov-4.544881_pt1 | contig 10683 bp, 9 predicted proteins | sample MGYA00581733_ERZ1740072 | MGnify/ENA primary metagenome ERZ1740072 (study PRJEB43018, sample SAMN04849741) | marine metagenome | isolation source: floating plastic debris | place: Pacific Ocean | collected 2008-08-30 | study: EMG produced TPA metagenomics...
AAGGGGCATTGATAGCCCATCCGCACCGACTGACCACCGCAAATCGAGTTGGGGCACCCAGGTGTAGCTCTCAACGAGCTGCAGGCCAGAATCATTAAAGTCGTACCCCAGATAAAACGCACTGACCAGTAAGACAAAATCAATGAGACCGACGACCAGGGCATACCACCGCAGAGTTTTGCCGTCTTTATCGGGAATGAAGGGGATGAAGAGGGCTGCAGTAATCGGCAGGAAAATAGTGACCGTCAGCCAGGGGAATTGAGCAAGTTCCATAGGATATTTTCTAAGGGTGCTTTGAAACGAAGGTCTCTAGGGGCTGTTATCAGCTGCGGGCAAAATGACTTCCCCACTCAGGGATTAAGCCCCCAGCGAAGTTTGGGGAGCGGCTACGCCTGTCCTCAAAGTTGCTAGCCCTAATTGATGACGCGCCCTAGTTAACAAAACGGCAGGAGAGGAACAGGGGTCTTCAAGGCAGAACCTAATGAAGACTGTAGGGGGGAATTCTGACAACTCCGGAAATCGCAATAAGTTTTTAATCTATTCAAGGAATTTCTAGCGACAGGTGGAGCCATCTGTTGGGCAACTGATCGCTCCACCCGTTGATTGGGTTAGCCAATACCCGAGATGAGAACTAGGCCCAAAACCGCCCCAAACACAATCAGAGCGTAGAACTGAGCCTTACCGTTCTCAAAATATTTCAGACCTTCACCGGTGACCAGCGTGACAAAACCGGCCAGATTGACGATGCCATCCACAATGCGAATGTCGATCGCCAACACCTGCTTGGCTAAATTGCGACAGCCCTTGACGAAGACGACATCGTAAATTTCGTCGATATACCACTTGTTTTTAGACAACTGATACAGCGGCTTAATTTTGCTGGCGATCGCCGCCGGGTCAATCTTCTGGCTGGAATACATCAGCACTGCCAGCGTGATGCCAATCAGGCCAATACCCACAGAAGAACCACCCATGATCAAAAACTCTGACCATTCAAAATCGGCAAAGGCTTCCGACCAGGGTAAGAGAGGCTCAACGGCTTCACTTGGCGGGTGAATGAACGCTTCGAAATAGTTAACGAAGGGCGTCCCCACCAGACCAATCAGGGCTGAAGGCACTGCTAAGGCAATGAGCGGAAACGTCATTGAAAACGGCGACTCATGGGGCGTGGCAGCGTGATGCTCATCATGCTCGTCGTCAGCCTCGGGATCAAGCGTCAGCTCTTGGGGATTCATCGCCCCTGGCCCGAGGGATGCCCCCATCGCCATCAGCTGCTCGCGCTTGAGCTGCATCTGAATGGTTTTGTCAGTACCGCGAAATTCGCCTTCAAAGGTGCTGAAATACATGCGGAACATGTAGAACGCCGTGATGCCCGCCGTCAGCCAGCCGATCGCCCACAACACGGGGCTAACGGCAAAGGTCGAGCCGAGAATTTCATCCTTCGACCAAAAGCCCGCAAAGGGCGGAATGCCACAGATCGCTAAGGTCCCGATCAAGAAGGCAGTTGAGGTGATCGGCATGTATTTGCGTAGGCCGCCCATCAACCGCATGTCTAGCGCCAAGACGGCGTCGTGGCCTACCACCTCTTCCATACCGTGAATAACGGAGCCCGAACAGAGGAACAGCATTGCCTTGAAGTAGGCGTGAGTCATCAGGTGAAAGAGACCGGCCCCATAAGCACCGACACCCATAGCCATCATCATGTAGCCGAGCTGCGACATCGTGGAGTAGGCCAACCCCTTCTTAATATCGTTTTGAGTAATGGCAATGCTGGCCCCCATAAAGGCGGTAAAGCAGCCCACCCAAGCCACCACCGTCATCACGGTCGGGAGTTCTTCAAAAACGGGGAACATGCGGGCGACGAGAAAAATACCGGCTGCCACCATGGTCGCTGCGTGAATCAAGGCCGAAATTGGCGTCGGGCCTTCCATCGCGTCGGGGAGCCATACATGCAGCGGAAACTGAGCCGACTTGGCCACCGGTCCCAAAAAGACCAAAATCGCGAAGATCGAGACGACCCCAGCGGTCAGCGTGCCGTTTTCGACCAAGGCAGTGAGGCGATCGCCCATCACCTCGAACTCAAAACTACCCGTGGCCCAAAAGATGGCCAACATACCCAACAGCAGCCCAAAGTCACCCACGCGGTTGGTGATGAAGGCTTTCTGGCAGGCATCAGCGGCGCCTTCGCGACCATACCAAAAGCCAATCAATAGGTAGGAACACATGCCCACCAGTTCCCAAAAGACGTAAATCTGCAACAGGTTGGGACTGATCACCAACCCCAGCATAGAGGAACTAAAGAGGCTGAGATAGGCATAAAAGCGCACATAGCCCGGATCATGAGCCATATAGCCATCGGTGTAAACCATGACCAAAAAGGCCACCGTCGTCACAATCACCAGCATCAGTGATGCCAAATGATCGATGGTGTAGCCCATCGTCAGCTTAAAGTCGCCAGCAGAAGCCCATTCCAGAGTGTAGGTATATGCTTCGTGCCCTTGTGCTTGGCTAAAAAAGAGTAAAAACGACAGCACCATGGCCGCCCCAGTGAGCGACACGATGAATACCGCCGAAGGACGCCGCAGCGTACTAGTCGTCTGACTGTAGCTAATGAGTCCTGTGCCGACGATCGCGGCACCGACCAGCGGCAAAACCGGCACTAGCCAGGCGTATTGATAGATTGGCTCGATTAATTCCATACTGTTTAGGCCTTCTCCACTGTTCTGAGCGACAGGCTGGCAAACCGACTACATTTTGACACAAGCGTAGTCATTGATTTTCGTCCGCAAGAGATACTTCCGTCTTTCTTTATGCGACTTGGGTAAAGTATTGGGTCAGTCCATTGATCGCGACCAATGCAGATCGTTACCCACGAATGCCGTATAAACATGCGATTGGCGGCAAAAGCATCCCACTTTGAGTGGAACATCCCAGGGTATAGCGCACTTTTGGGGCAGGATTGGTGGTGTTGATAACAGTCAAGTCCTATCGATGGCGATCGCCGCCGCGTCCAACACCTATCTAATCAGTGGACTCAGCCCTAGAAACCAGGTGATAGTTTGCCGACACTGGCAGGTTGCCCATCGAAGGGCATCTGCACTCAAAACTCGACAACATCGCTACGGTGTCGGCATCATGAAGAGCGACTGCTGGCTCAGGCTGGGGAGTCCCCATAGAAATTTGGGAGATTATGCTCGAAATTGCGCTCATAGGGCGGAAAAATGTTGGCTGCCACACATCGACAACTTAGCTGCGCCTGATCGCAACAAATAGCAAGATATCCCGTAGTAGAGTGATTTTTGAGACAGGTTAACCCCACATGAGGACTCCGAGGGTGTACTTATTTGCGGCGTTGAATAAGTTTGCGATCGCGAGTATTTTGACCGTCACAGCGGCTTGGTGCAAGCAGTGGAAGCCGCGGGCTTAGCAGAAGCACTGATGGGGCCGGGGCCATTCACCGTATTCGCGCCGACCAACGAAGCCTTTGCCGACTTTGATGAACTTCTACAAGATCGCTATGGCATTGGCGTGCCTAACTTGCTAGAACCCGCCAACCGTGACCTGTTAGCCGAGACGCTACTGCATCATGTGGTGCCAGGCGCGGCCGTGGTGTCTAACGACATTCCCAGCGGGGCCACGGTGTTAGAAGCCGCAAATGGTGACACGATTCAGGTCAATCGCGGCGGTGAAGACGTCAACGTAGATGGAGTCGGGGTTTCGGCCTTTGATATTCCGGCGAGCAATGGCGTGATTCACGTGATTGATGATGTCTTGCTCTCTCCTGAAGTGATTGCCGCCCTAGAAGAGAGGCCGGTGGCTGCCACACCGCTCCCGGCGGAAACGACGACACTCCTGCGCCCGCTACTCCCGCACCGGCAACCCCAGCACCGGCAACGACTGCGCCCGCAGAGCCCGTGCGCGGCCTCTGGTAGGTTTGGCACCATTAGCTAAATGGCCACACTGTCTCCGTTCATGCGATCGGGGACGTTTTTTTGGGTGCTGTCGGGAAGTACTGGTTGATTGGTCAAACCTGCCCACAGGACATCAGGATCATCTGTCGCGTCACCTCGAAGGATCGGTATCACGTCGATTAATCTGCTTCCTCAGCTCCCCCCTTGCTCAGGTTGCCTCGGGAGTCCGATTTCTGAGCAAGGGGTATCCGGTCATGTGTCTTTATTACGAGTTTCCCCAATTGGCTAAGTGGTTGAGGCAAGATCAGAAGTATTAGCGGAACAAAGACGTCTGTTTCTCGAATGGGAACAACCGTCAGAAAGTGGGTTCCGCCTCTTTTCTCAACCATGACAGCCTCTATTAACGAGCCATCACTGCCACCAGAGACTCGATCGCTGCGGCAGGAAAATCAGACCCTCAAAGCTGAAAATACGCAACTCAAAGCTGAGATCCAGCATCTTCGTCATCTGGTTCATCGGTTAGAAATCATGATTCGGCGCTATTGGTAACGCGATCGCCCCATCGTTTCACCCAGGAACTACAGACGCCTGCGCAGCTCGTTGGCCAGAGCGACTTGCTCGGTCTCTGAGCCCGCCAGCAGCACGCTGATTTTGCCTGCCTTCACGGTGCCCCAGTTAATCAAGATGATGCCCTTGCCAGTCTGAGGGTCAAAAGTAATGCCGTCTAAACTCAAATCCCGCAGCGATCGCAGCTTGGTGGCATAGGTCGCACTGCCCCAAGTCGGAATCGCCAAGCGCTGCGCCACCATCGTCGGATAAGACGAGCCGTTGAAGCGAGGATTACACTCGATTGCCACAAAGCGCACACCAGTAGGTTCTGGAATGACCGCGACATCCACAGCAAAGATATCTCTCATGCCGCGATCGCCCATCCACTGAGCAAAGGTGGCAACTTCCTCCCAGGGTTCGTGACTGGCCGGATACCGATTGCCGCGATGCACGCAGCCATCGAGTAGCTGTTCTGACACCAAGAGTGGCTTTACCCCCTCAGTAGTGACCTGATACTGCAGGTTGAGAAACGCCGAGGCCTTGACTTCGGCCTGAATCTGGAGGGACTCTTCGGGCACTAGCTGGGCCAAGGCTTGAGCCAAGGTTTCGGCATCGGGGCAACGCATAATGCCAAAGCCGTGATCAGATACGGCGGGTTTGACAAAACAGGGGAACGGAATGTCGTCACAAACCCGAGCTGCCGCTAAATTGTCAAATCGCAACGTTTTGGGGACGGCAATGCCCAAGTCTTCTGCTAATTGAATAAAGTTGTTTTTGGAGTTTACAAACTCAATCACTTCGCAAGCGTTGGCATCTAATTTTTGAAAAATTTGGCGATACGTGTCGTGGGAATTGATGACATCTCCAAAGAAATACACGCTGACTTCATAGTCAGGATATTGGGTCAGTTTGGTAACCGAAATATCCCAAATGACGTCATGGGTATGAGTCAATCCGACTTGGTCGTAATGAGCCGTAATCGTCGCCCATTCGGGCAACAGTTCTGGCGGCAGCTGAATCTTATCTTGGGGGGTAGTTAACCCCAGCGCTCGGCCAGCATAAAGGGGATTACTCACAGCCCGATCATGGGTGTACAGAGTAATGTTGTGATTATAAATTTTCATAGACGACAAACGATTCAGTGATGGGCTTTTAAAAAACGGCTAGAGTAATTTGCCGCTGCCAAAGGTATTAGCAACAGTTCAGGATATAAAAAGGCGCTTTAGATACGAGTAAAGCTTAAAAAAGCTCGTCTACACCGTTCTTGCCTTGCAGGATACTGCATTCTTGCACTGACGCAAATAGACGACAGTCGCCACCGGCAGCAAGGGTAAAAGCCACTCCGCCGCTGGTGACTCTGCCAGGGCCCGCTCAATTTTTCATTGGTATCAGACGCATCATCCGCCGGGAATAGATTGAGTCAAAATTTCTGTACGCCTTTCATGTTGTCAGGGTTTCCTAACAAAAAGCGCCCCCATTAATAAGGAGCGCTGTTAAATACCTAAGTTAGAAACTGGCAAGGGGTGAGTGGTGAGCGCCAGACTAGCTCAACACCGAAACCTGTACGGCTCTGCCAGTGAGCGCCAATAGCTGAATCAATTGCTCAATGCTGAAGCGACTAATCTCGCCATTAATCAAATTTTGCATGCGCGGCAGCGTTTGCTTCAGCGCTTTGGCTGCCTCTTCGGGGCTCCAGCCCCGCTGCGCGATCGCCTGTTGCAAAGCCAACATCAAATCTGTCCGAATCTGCAGCGTTTCGGCTTCGGCGATCGCCGCGTCAGACGACGTCGGTTGAAAACAAATAGCAGGGTCGAGAGTGATCATGACGGGATATGTAAAGGACGCAGCGCTGGGTAGCACTGTCTTATTTTAAGTGTGGTAATTTCAAATACTTCCTGCCTACATTTTTCTTTAATGTTATGCCTGACAATTTCTCCCTCATGATTCACGGCGGTTCGGGGGCCTTAGCCCATATTCGACGAGAGGGCAGTGAAGCCGATTTCATGGAAAGTCTGCACCGCATTTTAGAAGGCGGACGCGAGGTTTTGGCCAAAAATGGCTCCGCTCTTGATGCCGTTGAATACTGCGCGATCGCGCTAGAAAATGACCGCCTTTATAACGCGGGCCACGGCTCAGTGCTCAACGAATATGGCGAAGTTGAGATGGATGCCGCCATTATGGATGGTCAAGATTTGGCCGCGGGTGCCGTTGCCGGCATCACCAACATCAAAAATCCGATCGGGCTGGCCCGCCGCGTCTTAGCCAAAAGCGAACACGTCATGCTGATTGGCAAAGGCGCGATGGAGTTTGCCAAGCTCTGGGACGTTGAAGTGATGACGGATGATTACTTTGTGGTCGATGCCCGCATTCGCCAGTGGCGCGATGCCCAAAAGGCTGGGGGCATGATGCTTGATCACGAGGATGCCGAACCGCAACACAAGTTTGGCACTATCGGCGCGGTGGCCCGCGATGCTCAGGGCAACCTCGCCGCGGCCACCTCTACCGGCGGCATTGTTAATAAGCGCTGGGGCCGGGTCGGCGACAGTCCGATTGTGGGGGCGGGGGTATTTGCTGACAACACCACCTGTGCCGTGTCGGCAACGGGCTATGGCGAGCAGTTTCAGCGCACGGTACTGTGCAAAATGATTTCCGACTTTATCTATTTCAAGGGCATGGATGCCGGTGAAGCCGCCACTGCTGGGATTGAGTATTTAGTGGAAAAGGTGCAGGGTCTGGGCGGCGTCATTGTGATCGATCGCCACGGTCGCTGCGCCACTGGCCATTCCACGTCGGGTATGATCTATGGTCTGATTGAGCGGGGTGGGGAGAGCGTTTGTCGCCTTTCATGACGGGTGCGTTGGGCACGCGCGGCAGTCATGAGCCCTGGGGTAATCGAGGAGGAATGGGGCTGAACATCCCTACAGTCCCGGCTGCAGGGCAATTGACGCAACAACAGATGGATCGAGGTGATCGCAGTGCATCCCCCATTGCAATCGCCTCGACCACGACCGGGCTCTATGGTTCTCTGAAATTCATAGATTTTGATCAATGAAAGCTATACAAAACTTCAAGCAGTAATTTATACTTATTCAAGATTGTGGGGTCAGTCAGGCAGTTGATTTTCGTCACTGTGGTGCCGCTAACTGCCGAGAGGCTTGCTAATCAAGTGATAAGGATGTTCGCACGCGATCGCTCTGGCTAGAGCGATCGCGTTTTTATGGAATTGAGCCAAGAGAAAGCGTATGCAAGCAGTCTTGAAAAAAGAGGCCTGGTTGGCCCGTCCGCGTCAGGATATTCTCGCTGGGGCTGTGGTTGCCCTCGCCTTGATTCCCGAGGCGATCGCCTTTTCAATCATCGCCGGGGTTGATCCTCAAGTCGGGCTGTACGCGTCTTTTTGTATCGCCATTACCACGTCATTTTTAGGCGGTCGGCCCGGCATGATCTCAGCGGCGACGGGCGCGATGGCCCTACTGATGACCCCTTTGGTCAGAGAGTATGGCGTCAACTACTTATTTGCGACCACCATTTTAACGGGGCTGCTGCAGCTGGTTTGGGGCTGGGTCAAGCTGGGTAACCAGATGCGATTTGTGCCGCGTCCGGTGATGATTGGGTTTGTCAATGCGCTGGCGATTTTGATCTTTGATGCCCAGCTGCCCCAGCTCGAAGACGGCAATCAGATGGTGTATGCCCTGGTTGCGGCAGGATTGCTGATTATCTACGGTTTGCCTCGGTTGACGAAGGTAGTGCCTTCGCCGCTGGTGGCGATCGTCGCGATTACTGGATTCACCATCTACGGCGGCATCACCGTCCCCACGGTGGGCGCACTGCCGACGGCGTTGCCCGGCTTTGCGCTACCTCAAGTTCCCTTCACGTTTGACACCCTGGGCATCATCTTGCCCTATGCGTTTGCCCTCTCACTCGTCGGTTTGCTGGAGTCGTTTTTGACGGCTAGCGTGATTGACGATATTACCGACACCCCCAGCAATAAAAACCAAGAAGCGCGAGGGCAGGGCGTCGCCAACGTCATCACCGGTTTCTTTGGGGGCATGGCCGGTTGCGCCATGATTGGCCAATCGGTAATCAATATGCGCTCAGGCGGTCGCACCCGCCTCTCGACCCTGAGCGCCGGAATTTTTCTGCTGATTTTCATCTTGGCGCTGGGTGATTGGGTGGCGCGCATTCCGATGGCAGCGTTGGTGGCGGTGATGATTATGGTCTCTATCAGCACCTTTAGCTGGGGGGCACTGCGCCATATTCGCCGCGTGCCGAAAAGTGAAACTGCTGTCATGCTGACCACAGTGGCGGTGACGCAGCTCACCCACAATCTGGCCTTTGGCGTCATCGTCGGTGTGGCCCTCAGCACCATTTTCTTTAGCCGCAAAATTGCCAAGCTGATGGAAGTGTCTGCCCAAACCGACATCGCGGGCGATCGCGTCTATGTCGTCGCGGGGCAGATTTTCTTTGTTTCGGTGGAAACGTTTATCAATGCTTTCGACTTCCGCGAACCGGTGGAGCGGGTCGTGATTGACCTCTCTCAGGCACATCTGTGGGATCAATCTTCTGTCGATGCTGTGGATCGGGTCGTGCTGCGCTTCCGCAAGCGAGGCGTTGTGGTGCAGTTAATTGGTCTCAACGCAGCCAGTGCTACCCTGCTTGATCGCTTAGCGATTCACCATAAAGAAGACAGCAGTTTGGAAGATATTGGGGCGCATTGAGGAGTAGAGGGTGGAGAGTAAGGGGTAGAGAAAGCAGAGGAGCAGGGCGAGGGAGCCAAAATTCATTGCGGGTATTTCACCAGCGGCTACACACATCCTTTCTCTGGGGGTAGGGTGCGTCACCGCTAAGCGTGGCACACCCTACGATAGTTATGGGCACCAACCTATTTACGAACTCATTGCCTTTGTAATCCAGCTAAGCACACGGCCGAATGAGCCGGATATCTAAGCATGTGGAGCATCGCAACTTACTGGTTCGATATCGCTCTTGTTTCTATAATTTTCGCAATTGGAAACATTCTGTTCGGGCATTTTGAAGAACACCGACCGAAATCGAGACGGCTATTGAAGGTGGCCATTGTTCTCGGAGTGGGTCTGATTCTCTCGTATTTCAAACTTAGGTGGGTATTTTATGTCGTTCTCTCGACTTTGGCTCTGGGAGTTGCCTATATTCATGCCATCTGGCTTCCACGTCATGGTGTAAACGGTTGGACTGGAGAGCCCAAGGACAAGTACCTCGAACTCGTACGTGGCTCGAAAAACAAGCCCACACCCACGTGAAATAAACAACCATGCAATGCACCCGAGTCGCGAACTAAGCTATTTTGACGGTGGCGAATCTCTCGCCGCGACCGGGTGATGGGCAACATTATGCCGATGATCTGGAAGATGACGACAAACCTGCCTCCCCTGCATTGCCAAGCTGGTATCAGGAGTGCGTCACGGAGAACTAGTATTGACTGCCTCGTTGAGAAGGTGCACGAGCTTGTAGTTATGTCTGAGAGGCGCTCACTGGGCTGACTTTGGCGCGATGCAGCAGGGTATCGCCGTGGCAAAAGCCGGCGTAGCGCACTTTCACCAGATCGCCGGTAGCGGCAATGCCATCCATTAACTGATGCCGCTGCGGATCGTAGGGAACTTCTTCACCCACGGCAGCGATCGCCTCAACCTTCCACTCTTCTAACAGGGTCTGCACCGGCTGCACGAGAGGGACGAGGCGGTTGGCGGGCAGGTCGGGATTTTTGGCCACAGCATGGACGACGGTCGGCCACTGCAGGAGCCAAGATTCTAAAACCGTCAGTGCTTCCCGTTGCCAGCGCTGTTGCAAAAGGATTTCCTGCTGTTCGAGCTGAGTTTGGAGCCGCTGATATTCGGTCTCTAGCACGGCGATGAGATCGCTGTCGCGGGTATCGGAACCTGGCACCTCAACATCTATCGTGCCGAAATGACTCAGCAAGACGGGCAGCGAGACCTGTAGAGCCGTCGCCAGCTTGTGCAACGTTTCTACCCGCATTTGGTGCAGGCGATCGCGACGCAGTTGCTTCACCGCCCAGTCGGAAACCCCAGCTTGTTGCGCCAGGGCACGAAAGCTCGGGATTTCAGCCGCGGTCATGAGCTGACGCAGGCGCTCAGTGGGCGCATTCATCGGTGAATCAGTCGGCACGAAACAGTTCATCCAAATCGGCCAAATTCCATTGTCATTGAGTGGGGGAATGAGGGCAGCCATT
>ERZ1740072.1078-NODE-1078-length-10668-cov-4.892113_pt1 | contig 10668 bp, 14 predicted proteins | sample MGYA00581733_ERZ1740072 | MGnify/ENA primary metagenome ERZ1740072 (study PRJEB43018, sample SAMN04849741) | marine metagenome | isolation source: floating plastic debris | place: Pacific Ocean | collected 2008-08-30 | study: EMG produced TPA metagenomics...
AGTTGGTCTTCGTCAATCAGCGTGCGGCCGGAAAACGGCACCCGAGGACTCTCTCTAAAATCAACTCTTCCAAGACGTTTAAAGACTGCTGAATATCCAGGCGTTTAACAGTTTCGCTGGTATTAATCGGCGCCTCATTAGCCACTGCTGATCGCTCAGCAGCGTTGCCATTGGCGGCATTGGTTGGGGTTAAGTCTTGTCGTAGCATCGGTATATGTCCCGGGCAACATGCTGAGGCACCAAGTGATCTACTGGCCCCCCATATTTGGCGATCTCTTTCACCAGACTACTGCTTAAAAAGCCATACTCGGTTGAAGTTGCCAAAAAAACGGTCTCTAAGTCGGCGGCCAGGGTCTTATTCGTGTGAGCCATCTGCAATTCTTTTTCAAAGTCAGATAGCACCCGCAGCCCCCGCAGCAAAACTTGAGCCTGCTTCATTCTGGCATAGGTTACTGTAAGCCCTTCAAAACTGTCGATTTCGACATTTTTCAGGTGATTGACCGAGACCTGAATCTGCTCAATGCGCTGTTTAGCCGTAAACAAGGGACTCTTTTGAGGGTTGGAAGAGACCACTACCACCACCTTTTCAAACAGGCGGCTACCACGGGTAATGATATCCAGATGTCCTAAAGTAATGGGATCAAAGCTTCCTGGGTAAATTGCAATCACGCCGCCGCCCCCTAACCAAACAGGTCATACCTGATGGAGGCTATCACAGTGTTATTTGGCCGGAAACCCTCACCGGAGAAGATCGCCTCAGCATCCTCAGGGCGTTGCCCCAAAAAGTATGCAGAAAAGGTGACCAGCAAGGCTTCTGAATCCGTTTGCTCGGCCACCTTTTTGAGGGGCAAATGGTAGGGGCGATCGCCGTTTCCTGAAGGCGAAATCCACCTGGAATTCCGATGGCATCCCTATTGAACTCATGGCAAAATGTCTGGGGCTTGGCCAGATCCTTAGGATGCGTCATCAATGACACTCGCAAGCCTGACGGTATGGCATTACCGCGCGCTCCGGAAAACTAACTAGAAGCTGAACTGCTCTCAGCATCAGAATTCAGCAGCTAAATGATGACAGCCTCTCGTTATCGGTCAACCAATTGGGCGATGGGCGACGGTAACTGACCGCGATGACGCGCCGCGCATCGCCCCCATTCAGTTAGCAGCCCTTCGGCGGAAACCACACCAGTGACCCGTCGTCATCATTGCGCCACCGCATCCAGCCTTCTTGGGTGGCCGCTCCTGGCAAAACGGTGCAGCCTTCGGCGGGCTGGGTCACGCGCACCTGCATCCAATCGCCGTTGAAGGCCAAAGGCTCAATGAAGCTGTTGGGGCCAATCAGCCCCAAAATATTGCCGGAATTGCTATTGGGTGCGCTGTTCAGCGATTGCGATAGCCCGTGCTGACGATATTCCACCCAGCCCATATCGAGAAATCGATTTTCCCAAGTTTCGACGGCTAGGTCGAGGCTGCCCAGATTGAGATGGTCGATATGAGCCCAGGCGTTGCCGACGGGCGTATATTGAAATTGAAACCAGCCATCCTGACGAATTTCAGTGACGGGAAAAGAAAACAGGGCGTAGTAGGTCTGCAGCATGGAAAAGCTAGCATCGCGACCTAGGGCTAGAGGTGTTTGACCGTTAGGCACTAGCCAACCATTAACAATCCATCCCCAGTGCGAGCCGTTGGGCTCGATATAGATCGGAATTGCCGCAGCCTGCAGCCAGTTCGCCGTTAGATAGGGACTGTCAGCCCAATCGGGACTGTTTAAAAATGAGAGGTCTCGCGGTCGGAGGTGACCGATACCAATATCGTCAGTGGGTTCGGGCAAGAGACCAACAATGCCATCGATCGCGGGTGCTTGGGGTGCCGGTAGGGGGGTAGGCAGCGGCGGCACTGGCGGACTGATCCGAGTAAGAGACAAGATGACGGGAACCAGCGGAGTTTCCGCAAGCGGTGAAGCTGACGATGGCAGGGCCGAGATCGCGGAGACTCCCCAGCTGCAGACGGCGCTGATTAACCAAATGGCCTTGAACTGAATAGCTTTTTTTCTCATTACTCCAGCGATCGCACTTGTCGACAAAAACAACCTGGTAGCGGCACTCTAACCCTGGATTTCATGGACTTCGGCATCTTTACTTTGTCGTCATGACACACTGTGAGAAAGACATCGCATTAACTCCGTATTGCCTTCATTGACGCTCAGTGCCATCAGCAGTCGAGCTATCTCATCACTCATTCTGTTTGCCGAATCAGCAGCTCAGTACTGAGATTTTTTAAGTCGTTAATTATGCTTATGGCCAGGGGTTTCTACGGAACATGACGCGGCATCGTCATCAATGGTTTCGCCAGGGACGATATCGGTCGGGCGATACTGCTCAAAAGCGCGATCGCCTGGTCTCAAATTTCGCGGCGAAAACGGCTAACCGTCCGCCGGCGACACTTTGGTGACCTGTTTTCAGTATGCCCCGTGATCGGGGCAGCAGATGCAGTGACCGCATAAACCGACAGTAGAAAATCGTAGACGATGGCACTTTACACCGTGAAGAAGCCGTGCAACCACCTACGCAGTTCTACGTTTTTTAGAAGATATTGAGGATAGGTCGCGAGGCAGGTATCCCAATCCTAAGTTGCTGATGGATTTTCGAAGATTTGACAACGATTGAATCCGGCGAAAGCGGTATCAGCTATACCTAAGACAGGTGTGTTTAAGGGATCAAAGGGCTTAAATTTAGCAATCACCCTCTGCCTTCCCATGACGAGGATGGCGGTCATGTTCTTTTCTTCTTCTCACGAGGTGAGCAAATGACTATTTTACGATTGGGCCAGGCACTGTCAGCGGCATCGCTCTTGTCTTTCTTCGCCGTGGCGTTGCCCGTTGCTGCCGATACTGCAGAACCTGGCGATGCTTCCAATCAGCTTCTCCCGTTAGAGACGCGGGGGATGAGTGTTGAGGTTGATCCCAACCTTTATCAATCGGCCGCTGAGGAAATCAATACCTTTGAAGCTCCCAATTCATCCAACTCGTCTGGACTATCGGACATCGGCATTTTCGATGATATTGTCGACGAGAATGGTGAGCTAGATTTGCCTCTGGGTATCACCGTTTTTGATTCGATGGGGTCGACCTCGGTCGGTGTGGGCAGCGATTTTTAATGCGTGAGTTGGAATCGACACGTTTTTCCAACTTTGAGGCGCGTCATCAATTCGTCGCTAAAGGCGGGAGGTTTAGGCTTGCCCTGCACACTTCGCCAGCCGCTAGGGCTGGCAACGAAGCATTTGTCCTGCATGATGACAGCCCCTCGAAAACGTGTCCTGGGCAAAAAAATCTCTAGCCTGTGCGGCGTTCACAGCGGTGATTGTTACCCCGTGTCAGTTTCCTCTGGTCAGGGCAATTGAGCGGCAGTGCTAGACTGTGGGCCTGTCAGCCGCTGCCGGCTGACGGCACTTAACGCCTTGCGGTGTGCATGATTTCAACCTTTTACGATCGCCGCCAAGCCGGAGAATTGCTGGCTCACCGGCTCTCGGCAGTAGCTGGGGCAGGCTCCGGCTGGGTGATCGCGCTGCCGCGCGGGGGCGTGCCGGTCGGCGCGATGATTGCTCAGGCGTTGGGGTGGCCCTTAGACATTTGGCCAGTGCGTAAACTGGGCGTGCCAACGCAGCCAGAGCTCGCGATGGGCGCGATCGCGCTGCCCGATACGCAAATTCTCAACAAAACGCTGATTCGTCGCCTTGAGATCACACCGGCACAAGTGGACGCCATCATTCAGGCGGAAACGCAAGAACTGCATCGTCGCGATCGCCAGTATCGTGCGGGTCGCCCGCCGCCGGCCTTAAAGCATCAGCCCGTTATTCTAGTGGATGACGGGCTGGCCACGGGGGCGACGATGCAGGCGGTGATTGTCGCGTTGCGGCTCTACCACCCTGCTCAGATCACCGTGGCAGTGCCCGTGGCCGCTGCCGAGAGTCTGGCCACTCTTCAAGGCTTGGTGGAGCACACCGTTTGTCTGACGACGCCACCGAATCTGGGCTCGATTAGTCAGTGGTACGTCAATTTTGAAGCGGTCGATGACCAGACCGTGATCGCCCTTTTGCGTGCTCATCGTTAGTAGAGGCCGTTGATGACTAGCCCTTGTCGCGGCGGGACTCGGCGGCGAGTAAATCGACGACGGCTTGAGCCGTTGCCGGTGCCAACAGCACACCATTGCGGTAATGACCGGTCGCTAAAATTACATTTGATCCTGCTGCTAATAGTTTGATCACGGGCGCTGCTTGCCCCTGCGGTCGCGGCCTCAGACCATACCAAGTCTCCAAAATTTCACACCCTCGCAAAGGCGGACAATAGGCGATCGCTTGCTGCCACAGGGTGGCCAATGCTGCTTCCTGGGGCAGTGGCATGACGCTGCCATCCTCGGGGAACTCCACTGTGGCGGCAACGCCGTATTCACGCTCGCCCAACGGCACCAGATGCACATCATCGCCGTTGATTACTGGTTGAAAGGTGGCCAAGCCCAGGGGCTGGGGCGATCGCACGCGAATGCCTTGTCCCAATACCGGCACCAGCGGCAGCGGTTCCCCCAGATCCTGTAACTGCTGCGTCAGGTCGGCGCTGCCCAAGCCCGCCGTCACGATCACCCAATCCGCTTCGTAGCGAGCCGACTCGGTTTGCACGGCCTCAAGGCGATCACCCTGCTGCTCAAACCCCACCACCGGTGACGCCACCTGCAGGGTGACGCCTCGCTGCTGCGCCCCCGCTATCAGCGCCTCGGTCAGGGCCTTGGGTGCGATTTGTAGATCTTGGGGTGAGTAGATGCCTGCCACCACGGTGTCTAACCTGAGATGGGGACAGACCGTGGCCACCTGAGCCGGGGGCCAAATCTCTAAGGGCCAGCCTTGTTCCTGGCGAATCGCCTGCAGTGACTGCCATCGGGTCAAATCAGCCGCCTCAAAACATAGGCTCAAAATGCCCTGAGCGTTGTGGGGCACCGGCTGACCGGTGACCGCCGCCAGCTCTGGCAAGAGCGCCGCATACCGTTTCAAGCTGGCTTCTCGCAGTCGCCAATTGCGGCCTTTGACCTTATGGCTGATCACGCCCATGGCAATGCCTAGGGCCGCGCCAGTGGCGCCCTGAGCCGGGATGGTTTTTTCTAATACGGTGATCGAGTATTGAGGGGTTTGGCTGAGTTCGTAGGCGACCGCGGCCCCAACGACCCCACAGCCAATGATCACAATCCGCACAATGGCACCTATACCGACGGCTCAGGCACAAGAGCCAAAAAGGCATCAAAGTCGTCTAACGCCTCACGATATTGCTTGGCCGCTTCAATTTGGTTGTACTCGGCGGCAGCGGCATCGAGCTTTTCGAGATGGGTGCCAATCTCGGCGGCATAAAACTGGGCCTGCTCGGCATCGGCGGGCAGCAACCGCGACGTTACTCGACCCAGGTTGGCTCGCAGCTCACCCATCGGCCCGTGGATAAAAGCGCTGATATTGACCCAGTCTTTACTTTGCAGGTACTCCTCCAACTCAGGAAAGCGATCGCGCAGCTCGGCCACTCGCGGCGTGTAAATGTCTAGTTGAGCGATTTGCTCGCTGGAGTAGGTCGTCGGCACGGCAACGTTAGAGCCACCGCAGCCCATGAGGCCCACTAAAACGACCGCGAACAACAATCCTAGGAGTGATCGAAATCGAAAACGTTTCATGAGGCTCATCCTCTCGCTGCAACTTGCGTAAACCTGTGTAGAGCTTGACGTGCTCTGTTCTCATATTACCGCTCTCCTCGGTGGCCCAAGCGACCGATCACAGCAAGAAAATGTTGAATCTGAGCAATTAGCGACACAATGAAGGAGAGAGAAACCCGTTGCAAGTTGGTATTTGTTGCCGCGATGTTGCCCAAGGAAGCCCTGTTGAAATCAGTCGATAATCTCGCTGCGCTGACGCGAGTGTTAGACCAGGCTGAGCAAGCGATTCGCACTTGGGAAGTGATCACGACTGATTTCTTGTCACCGCCAGAGCTCGCCGAGGCGCAGGAAATCTTTCAGCGGTTGACTGAGGTGCATCTCACCGTCTGGGGCGGCTATCCCCAAGCCGAGCGGCAGCGCGCCGCGATCGCCCGCACCGAAATTCCGCTGGAGCCGACGGAGATACCCCTGACGTTACTCTCGATTGCCGGCAATTTTTTGTTCGACACGGCCACCCATCGAGACTTTTTGGGCTCGCTGTTGGGTACCGGCATCGTGCGCGACAAGGTCGGTGACATTATCGTTTTGGGGGAACGCGGGGCTCAGGCGATCGTCGTGCCAGAACTGGTCGAGTTTTTGGAAACGAGCCTGAACCAGGTGCGATCGGTGCCGGTGCAAACCCGACAAATCGAGTGGAGCGAACTGCGCATCCGCGCCCCGAAGAAAAAAGAAATGACCACGGTGGAAGCCTCACTCCGGCTAGATGCGGTTGCCTCGGCGGGTTTTGGCATGTCGCGCAGCAAGATGGTGACCCTGATTAACCCCGGCGATGTGCGGGTGAACTGGAAGCCGATGAAACAGGCCAGTCATACCTTAAAGGCAGGAGCTCTCGTGGCGATTCGCGGTAAGGGCCGGTTAGAAATTGGGGACATCATGGTCACCAAAAAAGAACGCTACCGCGTGAGTTTGACCCGGTACGTTTAGGACGTTGCTCAAAAAATTAGTGTCGTAGCCGCAGAGGGCGATAGGATTAACCTTTGCCCCTCATCAAGCCCAGTCCCAAAAACAAAAAACTATGCCGGCAGAGAGGCTTTGACTTCCCATCGCGTGGATGATATCTCGGCAAGGTTTACGATTTCAGGGGGAGGGGTTCGGGCTGCAAGAGGGCTTTGTTCTGCGTGATTTCTAAATAAATATGCTCTAACTTGACCGGACTGCGAGAAATTGCGTCAAGTGTCACACCCTCAAATTGGGCAATCAGCTCTTTGAGGTCAAATTCCTGAGGAATCCAGAACGACAGGTCGTTGCCATAGCGGCGAGGGGTAAAACCACATGCTAAGGCGCGTGCGATCGCCCCTTGCGGATCCGGGGTTTTCACCGTGACAATTTCGCTGGCGGGCACACACTGGCGTAGTTCGGGCAGCGTCCCGGCTTTGAGGAGTTGGCCCTGTTTGATCACGCCAATGCGCTTACACAGGCGCTCGGCTTCATCCAGCAGATGCGTCGTCAGCAAAATCGTCATGCCCTGTTCTTCGCTCAGCAGCCGAATCAGTTCCCACACTTCATGGCGAGCTTCAATGTCGAGTCTAGTGGTGGGTTCATCTATAATCAGCAGCTTTGGATAATGATCGATCGCGTTCGCTAGACTGAGTCGTCGCCGCATGCCGCCGCTGAGCTTTTCGACCGGCGTCTGAGCCCGATCAAGCAGATTGACCGCTGCTAGACAATCCCGAATGCGCTGCGATCGCACCTTGTGGGATAAGCCATAAATCTTGGCAAAAAACGCTAGATTCTCTCGGCAGGTGAGGGTACGATACAGCAGATTTTCTTGGGGCATCACCCCAACCCAGGGCTTCGTTTGGTCGCCTGCTGGTTGACCGTTGATAAACACGTCTCCATGATCCGCCGTCAACAGCCCGCAGATCAGGTTAATAGTCGTCGTTTTGCCCGCCCCATTGGGCCCGAGGAGCCCGTATACCTCACTAGGCAAAATGTCTAAGCTCAGATCCTGCAGGGCTTGCCGTCCTCGATAGGTTTTGCTCAGATTGCGAATCGACAACATCCCTAGTTTCCTGCCCCACTGTCACCGTTCGGCCTGGTTGCCGAGATTTCCCAAACACCCTATCACTCCAAAGATAGCTCTCAATCAGGAAGATTCTGAGGAAATGGGTTTCCTCGAAATTTTGAACGAGACCGATTGTGATTTGGGGGACTGGTCGGTTGGCTGCGCCCCGACCGTTTGGGGTGAGGTGGGCGGTTGCGGCCCGGCTGCCGGACGACTTGCGGTTGCGGGCGTGACGGGCGGCCTAGCCCGGCGACTCGGCGGTGATAGTAACGGCGCAAAGGTGGCGCGATTTGAAGCGATCGCCAACCCGATGCCACCGAGCACCACCCAAGGTAAGGCTAACTCGGGTGCCATAAACCAAGCTTGATGACTGATCCACTCATATCCCTGTGACGCTAAAAACAGCAAGACACAGCATAGTAACCAGAGATGCATAGTGATGGCAGCCGACAGAGAATTACCTGTAGGGTAGCTAATTCCCCTCGCCTGTCAAGACGACAGGCTACCGCTTGCTGCCCTGCAGCGTTACAGTAGTAAACAGTTTTATTATCAACACACCCAAACTTAAGCATGGTGGAACAGCAAGAGGTCATCACGCTGCTATCGCGTCGAGAACTAGACAAAATGCGTCAGGCGGGCAGCCTTGCCGCTCGACTTTTAGATTACCTAGAGCCGCTGATCAAGCCTGGCGTCAGTACGTTAGAAATCAATGATGCCGCCGAGGCTTGGACCCAAAAGCACGGTGCGAAAAGTGCCCCTCTAGGGTATCCCGGTGCTGTTGAGCCTTTTCCTAAATCCCTTTGCACTAGTGTCAACGAAGTCGTTTGCCACGGCATTCCCAGCGCTGAGCAAATCTTGCGCGATGGCGACATTATCAACGTCGATGTGACGCCGATTGTCGATGGTTATCACGGCGACACCTCCCGCACCTTTCTAGTGGGCACCCCGTCTCCGCTCGCGCAGAAGCTGGTCGAAGTGACAGAAGAATGCATGTGGCGCGGCATTCAAGCCGTCAAGCCTGGTGCCCGCGTGGGTGACATTGGGGCGGCGATTCAAGCCTATGCCGAGGCCGAAGGGTTCTCGGTGGTGCGTGATTTTGTCGGTCACGGTGTGCATCGTATCTTCCACACTGCGCCTCAGATCCCCCACTATGGCGTGGCGGGCAAGGGCAAGAAGTTTCGCAAGGGCATGGTGTTTACCATCGAGCCGATGATTAACGTGGGCACCTACGAAGTTGAGGTTTTGGCTGACGGCTGGACTGCGCTGACGGCCGATCGCAAACTATCGGCCCAGTTTGAGCACACCATCGCGGTCACAGAAGACGGCGTTGAAGTGTTGACCTTAGCACCGAGTAAAGTGGTCGCCTGACGGTTTATGTCAACGGCGCCTGAAACAACTGATAGTGCTTTTGATCACCCCCACGATCACCCTTTTCTAAACTATGATTGAGAAAAGGCTTGACAGAAATCGGCTCTCGTGCATCTAATGCTCGGATAAATGGGAGGCGTCAGGGAAGATCCACGCTTGCACTATTGGTAAAGACCATCAGGACTCGGCTCGTGCTGCCTTTCGATTTCATCATTATTGGTAAACCGGTGCCTCACCGAGCGAAGGACAAAAAAGCTCTTAAGGCTTGGCGAGAGCACGTGAGGATAACGGCTCAGCATTGCTGGGGCGATCGCTTGCCGCTGGCAGATAAACTTTACGTAAAGATCACCCATTTTTACGATGCGCTTCCGGGTAATGTAGGTCAAGATTTAGACAGCGAGCGGATCATCAAACCCGTGTTGGACGCTCTCAACGGGGTCATTTATCAGGACGATTATCAAATCGCTGAGCTCGATAATCGTCGGCGCAACCTCAACGGTTCCTTTCGTGTCAAGGGCATGTCAATCGCCCTGGCCGAGGGGTTTTGCAAAGGCGAAGAGTTTTTGCATGTTAAGGTAGACTTCCTACGAAATCCTGAAAGTGTCAACTAAGAGCAATCCTGTCGTCATGAAGAGTCGACCTGTTAAAACTCCCTTAGAACATCGGCGTCTGTTGCGCCTCGCTCGTGAATACGATCGCGCGGGCTATGAGGTGCTGCTTTATCCGCAGGATGAAGCGCTGCCTGAGGTTTTGCAGGGCTGTACCCTAGGTTTGATTGCCAGAGGCGAAGCCGATACCGTCGTGGCTGATGTGCGATCGCGAGAAAATCTGACGCTGAATGGGTCAGCGGACTTGCGACGCCTGACCGAGAAGGTCAATTCTTTACCGGGCTGGCAGTTTAATCTGGTGGTGACTAATCCGCGCCATCCGCAGGCAGGCTAGGCCAGCTTTTAGCATTTTCATCAATCCCTCTCAACTCTCTGGGTGCTGGCCAGTCGTGAAGTCTCACGGACGCAGTAAAATCTGTAGAGCGCTTTTGTGCGTCTAAGCAATTAATTGGGGCGTCGATTACCCGGAGAGTCACTTCGATGGTCGAGACGTCGGAGGTGGGTATGGCTGAGTCTCTCAAAGAATTTCGCGATCGCCACCCGACTGCATCCATTGGTAGTGACGTTTTGCAGATGCACAACGAGCAGTTTGTGGTGCAGGTCACTGTCGAAGCCCCAGAGTTGGGCCGCGCCACTGGCCTATCCGCACACGCTGATATTGAAGTTGCTGAAGACCGGGCTCGCGCCCGTGCCCTGCAGGCGCTTGGCTGGGGGCACGGTAATCCTGCTCGCACGGCTGAACCGACGGCCCCGTTGCCCGAGGTGTCCCCGCTGCCTGCAACTGCCGCTCCTGAGGACGCCGAAGCGATCGCCGTGTCTGACGAGCGCGGGGCTCCCAGTTTGCCTCAGCCTGCAGCTAGCGGTCCCGATCTGGCGGCAGCCCCAGCTATTTCCGTAGAGGTGCCTAAATCAAAGCCCTCTCCTCTGGTCACGAAACCGAGATCGCCCGT
>ERZ1740072.1080-NODE-1080-length-10660-cov-14.276285_pt1 | contig 10660 bp, 13 predicted proteins | sample MGYA00581733_ERZ1740072 | MGnify/ENA primary metagenome ERZ1740072 (study PRJEB43018, sample SAMN04849741) | marine metagenome | isolation source: floating plastic debris | place: Pacific Ocean | collected 2008-08-30 | study: EMG produced TPA metagenomics...
TTTGCAACAAAGCAGGCAATGTTCTCGGCATGATGCCACACCCAGAAAGAGCTGCCGACTCTAGGCTAGGCGGCACGAATGGATTAGCAGTATTTGAGTCGGTTTTAGCAACAGCATTGAGTGCTGTTTAATCCGCACATATTACCGCTCGGCATCAAGCGGCGGGCGGTCAATAGATTTTCGCGTCATGGTTGGTATTGTTTTATCTTAAAGATAACCAAGAACTGATCTTACTACCTGTCTTTGTCGATGCCAGTCTTTCCAGAAAAATTGCCAACCTGCCCTATCCAATTCATCTTCTAAAGTATCCTTTGGTGCAGAAGAATCATAAAACTGCTGTACTTGATCTGAGAAAGATAGAACTGCCTGAGCCCATTCAGTTAGAGCAATATAGGCTGATTTCTCATCCAATGAGATATGAATCATTCCATTGGTATGACAAATCGTGGGATCCAGACCATTAGGGCAGCCTAAAATATAAAAATCTTCTTCTTCTGGGTCACCGGGGAAAATACTAAAGCCACAACAGGGTACTAAGAAATTCCCTTCCGCGACAGAGTCTTCTGCACTATGGTTTGAATTAACAGTCCGAAGAAGAAATAGAGCAGCTGCACTCACTGTCCACTCTCCATCGGATTCGGAGATGAACTGGGTTTCACCAATTGAAAGTTCAATAAAGCCATGGGCACACTGATCTGATGGATCGTCACCACTATTTTTAATCCAGTGTGGATGTAAAAGCTGAAGTGATATCATCAGTTTCGGCCATTAAGTGCCCATACGGTTATCGAGGCAGTCCATTAGCAATTGTAAACTGCCGATCTGTGTAGCAATAATCATTGCCAGCCATGCGGCCAATAGGAGCAAGCTTTTGAGTATTAACGCGATAGTTCTCATCTATTAGGTCATCGCGGACAAACCAATGGATGACTTCACCAATTACTAAATTAAACATCCCAATTGGCACAATCTGCATGGTACGGCATTCAAATGCAACGGGAGACTCTGCTACTCGTGGCGCTTTTACAACCTGACTAGAGACTGTTGTTAGATCAATGTGGTCAAACTCAGACTCACCATAGGGCAGAGGTTCTGATGCTTCAGCAACCTGGCGAATATAAGACTCAACTGCCAGGTTGATCACATACTCTCCTGTACCACCTTCAGAAACAGGACGCACATTGCGCAGCGTGTCTTTTTCAGAGCCATCTGGTTTTGGGGCAACGCTAAAGGCTAGGGCCAGAGGCTTATGACCCACCGCATTAAAGTAAGAAAAGGGTGCTAAATTTGTCTTTCCAGTGGGAGAGATGCTGGAAACAAACGCAATAGGACGCGGGACTACGGTTCCAATTAAAAGCTTGTAACGACGCGATGGGTCTAGCGATTCAGGAGTGATTTCCATAGGCAAGTCCTGAGCAGTGGTTCAGTACAGACTCTAAATTAAGTCAAATACAATCCAAGAAATCATAAAAGAATCAAAATGACTGTGGCCATTTCAGAGCTCGATGGGCTCTTATCCACTCAAAGTGTCTGACTAGCAAACGCTACATTTTTTTCAGCATGGTCAATCTGTTCAGCTGCCTGCTCATTCGTGAGTGCATTTAATTGACCATAATCGCCCGTTGTTCGTAATGCCTGTGCTTCGATGAGGTAGCGATGAAATTCAACTGGAACTCGTTGAGTCTTGGCAAATTCACGTCCAAAGGCAGAAATCACAGCTGAATGCTTTGAAAAAGCTAGGCCTTCCCCTTCTAAAAAGGCTTGGGCAATGTAAAACATGCTGTAGTAAGCACGAGATGTTGCATAGTCTGCAAAATCCTGGCTTAGCAAGAGTTTTGCGGCGTCTAAACTTTGCTGTGCTTTTAAGAGAAGTTCCTGCTGCTCATCGGTCATAATAAAATTCCTTCTCTACGAATATTACGCAGGAGAGGGCCATTACGAGTTTTGTAATGGTTTTCATCCATGAACAGACAGCTAATTACTACATCATGATGTAGTGAAAGATCGGCAATAATTTTGCTAGTGTGCTTAATTTCTGTACCAGCATCAACAGGTGATTTCAAGATGACTAATACATCAATATCTGAACCAGGAATTGCTTCACCACGAGCCTGAGAACCAAAAAGTGTGAGCTGTAAGAGTCGATTCTGATAAAAATCAATTAACTCTTCTTTGAGGCTAGAGAGAATAGGCTGAATATCAGGCTCTATAGTTTTTTTACCTTCCATGGTGAGGAGTCTAGCAACTGATAAGGCTTTTCTCTAAGGGTATGACATGACCTGGATTATTTGCGAATCACATTAACCAAAGGCAGAAACTGCTTGGTTAATTCTTGCTGGGCGCTGAGTAATGTGGGAAATGGTCGACTGCCATAATCGACACCAATTTTTAATGGGAAAATATTTTCATCTTCTAACGGAGTCCACACAGCACCCGCAGCCTGGGTAATGGCCCAAACGGCGGCGATGTCCCAAATTTTGGGTGTTGCTTCTACGGCGCCAAGGCTGATACCCGCACCTACCGTTAGCAGATTGTAGGTGGCCACCCCCAGCATCCGGATTTTGCAGGGAAAGGGGTTGTGCAATACCTTGAGACTACGGGCACAAAGGCTAAAGAACTGGCTGCCTGCTGCCGGGTCTGACGATGTATGAATTGATTCCCCATCTAGAAAGGCACCGCTGGGTCCGTCTAGACCAGAGTTGCCCATGTAAAAGCCATGGAATCGCTGGTCTAGGGTGGGAATGTACACATGGCCAAAGACGGGGGTGCCTTTGTAAAGTAGGCCCAAAGAAATACCCCACAGCGGCACCCCACGAGTAAAGTTTGTGGTGCCGTCGATGGGGTCAATAATCCAGCAAAAATCTTGGGGTGGGAAGATGTGGCTGTCTTCTTCGCTGAGGACGCCATGGTCGGGCAGCTCCTTTTGCAATCGTCGCCGTAGCTCGCCATCGGCCCATTTATCCGACTGGGTGACGAGACTACCGTCGGCTTTTTCCTCGGCGGTGGCGTTGCCAAAGTCTTTGAGCAGCTGGGCTCCGATGACGGTGGTTGCCGTTTCAGCGACGGTGAGGATGTGTTGCCAGTCTGGTTTCATGGGGTTAGTCCATATCGCTTTCTAGGGCGGTTGCGATCGCATTCTTCGCAGTCGTCTGAAACTCACGAATATTCACACGACTCACAATGGCAACCGCAATCAGCATACCAACAGCCTGGGTGCCAAACACGAGTCCATAGGCAGGCAGCAGCTGCTCATCTGGCACCGGGCCAACCACAAAGGATTCCACAACGCCCTTACCCAGGGACAGCAGACTACCCCCCAGTACGGTAGCTGTCCCTCGAGCAATGGCCTGGGCTAATCCCCACGCACCAATAAACGTCCCCGCCACTTCTGCCACCGTCAGGTCCAACATCAGCAAAATTGACCCCGTAGTTAACACACCTGAGGCTAGGCCAAACAGCCCAACGCCCAGCATCAGCTGCCGAGGGTCTCCCGTTGTGCCAAACACAATCAGCAATATCAAACAGAAGGACGCCCACAGACAGCCAAATTTAATGGTGCGCTTTTTACCGAGTCTAGGAGCTAAGAAAAAGCCGGTGGCAACAATGCCAAACAAAGTACCCATGCCAAAGTAAGCGTTAAGCTGGGTAGTCTCGGCAATGGCCATGCCAAAAATCTGACCGCCGTAAGGTTCTAGGACCGCATCCTGCATAAACAGACTGAGGCTGAGCACCAGCAAAAAGATAAAAAACAATCCGGTCTGGCGGCTGGCGGTCAGCACTTTGATGGCAGTGCCAAAAGTAATTTGATCATCCCGCTGACGGCTGCGCTGCTGCAATCGCGAATATTTTTTCTCAATGCCAAAGGTGCTGAGAATGGCTAAGCCACACACAATGGACGGCGCAATGATAAATAGCCGATTGATGGAGCTGCGCAGCTCGTCCAGGGTGGGGGTATCGCCCAAGGATTTGAGCACAATGGTGGTGATGATCACACCGGAGACAATCCCCACCATCAGCATGCCCCAACCAATGCCCACCAGTTTTGACTGGGTTTCATCGTCCGATACATCCACCAACAGAGCGGTGAATGGTGTCGAGGTGGATGATAGGGCCAGACCGTAAAGGGCAAACACAAAGGCCAACAGTCCGACCCAGGGGTATAGGCCACTGCTCCAGCCAGAGGCTTCGACACGACTGCCAATCTGCCAGACAATTTGGACGGCGATAAATGCGGTAACCGCCATGGAGACAATGCCGAGCCAAATGTAACCGCTGCGGTGATAGCCAAACAGGGGTTTAGAGTCTGACATCTGGCCAATCCAGATTCGGGCCGGGGCCATAAATTGGTGAACTGCGATCGCACCCGCTGCAACCAGGGCCGGTACCCTCAGTTCATCAATCATTACCCGATTGAGCACCCCCAGGGTGAGCAAGGACATAATGCCAAGGCCCATATTAAAAACGCCGAGGCGCAGCATCGTAAATAGGCCGATTTTAGGGATGGCCTGGTCTGGGGCCACGTAGCCATCGGTCAGATCTGGACTGCTCATAGCCGCTGAATCACGAAGAGGATTTACTAACTTGCATTACCCAGCTTAAACGCCAACAGCCATCAACGGACCAGCAGCAGTCAGGCCATAAAAAAAGCGGCAGGATAAACCTGCCGCCATAAGCCAAACTAGGAGAATTAGAGGAGAGTCACAGGAAACTAAACAGCGCGGGCACAATTAGGTATTCCCAACTAATTGCACACTGACCGTTAGTTCGCCTATCAGCCAGCCGGTGTTTCGGCAACGTTTACCTTCACCACCTGATTACGAACCTCGGCAGCTTTGGGGACATGCACCGTTAGAATGCCGTTGTTGTAATCAGCGCGTACCTGCTCATGGTCAACCGCTAGAGGTAGATTGACCACACGGTGAAAGTCACCATAGCGCCGCTCACGACGGAGGACAGTTTTGTCTTCACCATATTCAGCAGCAGCTCTCTCACCAGAGAGGATAATGCTCTTACGGCTCGCTTCAATGTTGATATCATCAGCATTAAGACCGGGTAGAACCACCTCTAGGACATAGTTATCACCCGCATCAATCAGATCTACCGCGGGCATCCAGGTTGTTGTGGTTGGCGTGAGATCTTCAAAAATGGTGTCAAGCTGTTGTTTGATAGTTTCAATTTCCTGAAAGGGTTGCCAGTAGCGTACGATCATGGTTTGTTTCCTCAGTTCGCGATTGTGTTGAACAAGCAAACAAGAGAGGGTTGTCTATCGTTGAGGTCTCTCTCTTTGCCTTACATCCATCATGATGCCGTAGAGAATCATGTCCACCCAGGGGAGAGAACCCTACCCAAAATTAGGGCTTGCCGAAGAGATCCTTCGCCATAGACGGTGACGGGTGAAGAGAACCCGCCTAGTTAGATCGGTTGACCGTATGGGGCGATATGGTTGAGGGTAGGCATCGGTGAGATATGCCATAGGACAGTATCTCGCAGATAAAATCATACCGAGGATCAGCAACGCCCCCAAAACTATGGTGAAAACAGCATTGATTACAGGCGCATCCGGCGGTATTGGCTACGAACTGGCCAAGGTATTTGCCCGCAATGCCTATGATCTAATTTTGGTCGCCCGTAGCACCGATAAGCTGCAGCACGTTCAAACTGAGTTAACCCAGACTCACCCTATCCAGGTACGGGTCATTAGCCAGGATTTGAGTCAACCCGAATCGCCGCTGGCGCTATTTGAAAACGTTCAGCAGCAAGGGCTGACGGTGGATGTATTGGTCAATAATGCCGGATTTGGCGACTACGGCCCCTTTGCTAAGTGCGACTGGGTCAGACACAACTCCATGCTGCAGCTCAATATGGTCACCCTGACCCACCTAACCCGACTGTTTTTGCCCCCCATGCTAGAGCGGGGCTATGGAAAAATTCTCAATGTGGCCTCCACCGCTGCGTTTCAGCCTGGCCCCTTTATGGCAGCCTACTACGCTAGTAAATCCTATGTGATGTCGTTTACAGAAGCCCTGGCCCACGAAGTGAAGGACACGGGGATTACGGCAACGGTATTGTGCCCTGGCCCTACCCGAGGAACCGACTTTCAGGCTCGCGCCAGGTTAGGGGATGTGGACTTTTTTAAGAAATTAAAGCTGCCTGAAGCAGCCGCTGTGGCCCAGTTTGGGTATGACGCCCTGGAGCGTAACCAGGTGGTGGCGGTCCACGGTCTCTTTAATCGGCTGCTGGTCTTTACCAATCGCATAACCCCTCGCCGGGCGGTGACGAATGCCGTAGGGCAGCTACAGGCTCCGCAGCAAGACTGACGCGTGCACGCGACTCACAGCATAGAGCTCCACGCTAGGGGCGAGCGTTTTTGTCGATGGTAAAGGAAATTGAAGGCTCGGCTGGCTGACTTGCTTGGGTAGAAGCGTGGGGGGCTGACACCATGTCTGGAGAATCTGACTTTTCTGGCTTTTGTTGTGACGCGTCTGACGCGCTGACATTGGATGTAGATGCCGTCGATTGTAAGTTGGCTGTAAGGGTTGAGGACTTGACTGGGGTGCTTGCGATCGCAAGTCCAAGTCCACCGACAAGAGACAGTGGTAGCGAAAACTCAGCCAGCCAGTGCAGCCCGCTCACCCAATTAAACAGGGCGATCCCTCCATATAAGCCCAAAAAACACATCGCCCAAAATCGCATAGGCTCACACCCAATCTTAATAAAGGCACACGCCACGGCTAACAGAGCAATACCTAATAACTAGCCAACACAATTACACCACCTCCCACCTCCCATCAACCACTCAGAGCCAGATAAATTTTCCATTCCATCAATTTTCTATTATCTGGCGGCTAGAGGATAGCAATAGCGCTAGAGTGAGGTAGGTGGTAACACCCCCTGAACAACCAATGACAAATACCTAATAAAAACATCGTGGACGCTGCATTCAAAGGAATCATTCGGCTATCAAAGCGGGAAATTGAACAAATGCGTAATGCCTGTCAGCTGGCGGCGCGTTTATTAGACCACCTAGAGCCCATGGTTCAACCCGGTGTTAGTACCCTAGAGTTAAATGACGAAGCTGAGCGCTGGACCCAATCCCACGGGGCTAAGAGCGCGCCCCTGGGCTATCCAGGTGGGGAAGGCGTCGATCCATTTCCAAAGTCGATTTGCACTAGCGTCAATGAAGTGGTGTGTCACGGCATTCCCGATGCGAAGCAGATTTTACAAGATGGCGACATCATCAACATTGATGTCACCCCCATTTTGAATGGCTACCACGGTGACACGTCACGTACATTCTTAGTGGGTGACGTCTCTCCCCAGGCACGGCGGCTGGTGGAAGTGACCCAAGAAAGCATGTACCGAGGCATTCAAGCCGTCAAACCCGGTGCCCGCATTGGCGATATTGGTGCCGCTATCCAAACCTATGCCGAAGCAGAAGGGTTCTCTGTCGTACGTGATTTTGTTGGGCATGGCGTCCACCGTATCTTTCATACCGAACCCCAGATCCCCCATTACGGAACAGCCGGCAAAGGTAAAAAGTTTGCCCCTGGCATGGTGTTTACCATCGAACCCATGATCAATGTTGGCACCCATGAAGTAGAGCTGCTGGCTGACGGCTGGACCGCTATTACCAAAGACCGCGCCCTAACCGCTCAGTTCGAGCACACCGTAGTCGTCACCAAAGAGGGTGTTGATATTTTGACCAAGGCCCCTGTAGCAGCAACCGTTTAAACCGATTGCTTTATAGACCACACGCTCAAACTAATGCATAGAGTTCCATATCTATTTCTGGTGCTAACGATGGTGGCCTGTACGGCAGCTCCAGAAGTGGTTGATACAACGCCCATATCTGCACCCGTTCGCGATACGGTTACCGAGCCTGTGGTTGATTCTATTTCGACAAATCCTACCGACGCGGCGGGTGTCCCCGTAGCCGACCTGGCCTCGGTGGCGGTAACCGGTGAAGCTGGCAACTATACCTTTGCCGTTACCATCAGCAGTGCTGACACCGGCTGTGAGCAGTATGCCGACTGGTGGGAAGTGGTTGATTCCCAAACGGGAAAGCTACTTTATCGCCGCATTTTGGCCCATAGCCATGTCAATGAGCAACCGTTTACCCGTAGCGGTGGTCCTGTGCCTATTCAACCTGGGCAACCCATAGTCATCAGGGCACACATGGGTGGTATTCAGAGTCACTATGGGGGGCAGGTTCTCAGTGGCTCTGTTGATGGCGGCTTTAAACCCGTCGCAGATTCTCTGCCCAGCTTAGAGACTGTTGAACCGCTGCCAACAGGATGCGCTTTTTGAGCAAGTATTAACAGAACAATAACCTGTTGACGTTGGTTGTTTCATACCAATTTTAATTGTGTATTTTTTGCTTTAAATTCTCTGTCAATGGCCAGATTTTCTTATTTATCTAACGTTAAGCTCTATCTTGTCTGATTTTCGCCATGGGTAGGAGACTTTTCAATCCGACAAGAATACTGTAGCCTACTTGATAACAATAGGTTTTGCTAGGCTTGTAGTAGCTGCATACGGCAGTAACATTTTGGGCTGAGCAACACGTTATGTCAGCCGATTGAGTAGGTGTAATGACCGCTGCTGCTAAAAATTTGAGCGTTGCTGCTCTTCAAAATGGTTTTATCTGCAAAATACTGATATATGGTGTCTCTAGCAGATTGGTGCAGTCCCTCAATCAGCAGCGGCAGAATTTTGTGAAGACATTGGGTCTACAAAGCTTGGCTACGATGACAGTCTCTTGGCTACACAGCTAATGACAATGCTTCAGAATCGAGTTGCTCTCATTACAGCAGGAGACTGTCGAGTAGGTCGCCGTGTGGCGAGCTTACTAGCACAGTATGGCGCTAACGTGGTGCTGTGCGGTGTGGACCGCGCCAGGGGCAGTGATACGGTCAGTCGCTTAGAACAAAAAGGAATCAAGGCAAGATTTTGTCTTGTTGATGCGACGGTCCCCCACGATGTAGAAGCCGCCATTAAGGACGCAGTTGCCACGTTTGGCCGCATTGATATTCTGTGCAACAACGCAAGTTTTGGTCTTTTGGGCAATACGTCGACCGTACTAGATCTGACAACCGAATCATGGGAGCGGATTGTCGAGGTGAGTCTGCAGGGAGCATTTCTATTTAGTCAGTATGCATTGCCATTTTTAAGGCGCTCCCCAAAAAGCTCAATTATTAATATCGTGCCGTACCCCTTTAAGGGAATGCACATAGTCGAAGGCACAAGCCGCGGTTGGATGATGGCAATGACCCGCGATATCGCTGAAGGAGCCATAAAATCTGGCGTGCGGGTAAATCTGATTTGGCCCCATATGACCGTTAGCGGAGCCACCCTATCGGTTTACCAAACTGCTCTGGCAAATAGGGTGTTTCGCATGTCTCGTCGCGATAAAAACGCCGCTCGAGCCATAGCTCGAGCGGCGTTATATCTGGCCTGCGATCAGTCGGTGGACATAACCGGAGCCATGGTGGTGGTAGATGCTGACTATCCTCAATGGGCATAGAAAATTGAGGCGTTCCATTTGTAGCGGCGTTCCATGGAAAGTCTCTACACGGCGGATCTACAAATAGACTAAGCGGCCAGGTCATCCTGAATCTCTAACTCCCCTGTCCAAACCTGAGTTAGCAGTGCAACACCGGCTTCACTGAGTAATACTTCATCGCCGTCGTATTCAATGTCGTCATATGAACCACCGGCGGCTAAAACCAAATCTTCTATCCAGAGTTGACAGGGGGTCATGGGGGTGAGCTTGAGCAGCTGATCCAATCGCCGACAGGTGTCAACCGGTAAATCTCGCTGGATTAACTGATAAAGGGCAATACCTGTACGCTGCTCTACCCCCCCGAGAATTTGATGCACATACCAAGCCGCTTCGTTGGTAGGTAGCTGTTGTAAACGCTGTTGTAAGCGCTGTAAAACCCCTAACGCAAAATCCACTCCTAAATACTCGTTAAGCGTTTTGACAGGGCCGTCTAAATCCCGTTCAACCACACTGGAAATTTCATGCCAGTCAATGTGGGGAAATGTATTTTGCAGCAAAATAAAACCGCGCTCATTAATATGGCAAGTTCCCTGACCCAGATCGTAGGAAAAATCTTCACCCGGTTGAGCACCGGCTTCAATTAACATGCGAAATAGTTGAACGTTATCAGATTGCATAGCTACGAACAGTGAAAGATGAGCGATAAATTGGGTTTCAATAAATGTTCTACCGTTGCTAAATCTTGGAATAATTTAATTTGCGAAATCCTGACATAGTGTTTTTTTTCAGATTGGTTCAAACTCTAAAGTAGTAACTGCAATTTTCTTCATATCAAGCTAGCTACTGTGGACATTCATTGATGTAGTGATAGGTACAAAATTCTCGAAACACGCAGAAGTCACTTTAAGTCTTCAAAATCTTGACGGTGTAATTACTGTGTATAGCAACTACGCGGATACCTTGACATCCGTCCTATGACGGTTATTGTATGTGGTTTCCGAGACTAGCCTCTGTTTAAACCGCAGAATTACGGAAAAAGAATTTTGGAGACTATTTCTTGATGATAGGCAGTGGCAATGGCTGTCACCTCACCCTGAAGGGCCAATTTGTGCCCTATGACTGTTCGCGATAGGCGGCATAAACGGCATTGACGTTGTA
>ERZ1740072.1081-NODE-1081-length-10642-cov-7.173987_pt1 | contig 10642 bp, 8 predicted proteins | sample MGYA00581733_ERZ1740072 | MGnify/ENA primary metagenome ERZ1740072 (study PRJEB43018, sample SAMN04849741) | marine metagenome | isolation source: floating plastic debris | place: Pacific Ocean | collected 2008-08-30 | study: EMG produced TPA metagenomics...
AAAGAAAAAAAAGCTCGCAAGGTTGGCTTAGTCATAAATTAAGTTTAGTTTAAGTGCTTAAACTTTGGAGGCACCCTGTATCAGAGCCAAAATATCTGATAGCGGGAACTGGCTGAGTATCATGAATGATCAGAAAATAAAAATATATGCTAAGAACTGCTGAGCGATCTGAATGCCCAGATAGCTGCAAGTGATGTAACAGATCCAAATGGGAAGACCACTACTCTAAGTGTATACCGTTACCAATTGCATTTGGTGGTGCTGGATACTGGGCACCACCAAAGTTTTAGCATTTCAACAGTGAGAACTTTGACCTGTTTGTGCTAGAATACATTTCTTCATCTCTGGTTTTCAGAGTTTCCTGCTTCTTTTAAATATTTTGTTGCTTAGACCTTAGAATTTGTTAGATCATCCCACTACAGGTAGGATCAAGTTCGGTGAGCTTCATTCCATGTGTATCCAAATCGATTTAACAGCTTCCTCACTGACTTAACTTATCATTGCTTTGCAGGAAAAGCAGAAAAGTGACCACAGTGCTGTAGTCAAAACCAAAACAAGTTTTCAGCCTACACGCAAGGCAGGATGCCAAGCTCAGATTGTTATAAGGAAACTCTTCAGATTCACTAAGTTCAAGGTACCGATTTTCGTTCAAATACTCAAATTGGCTGTCCTAGTCCTAGTGCTATACTGAATTCCAAAGCGTCAATTTTTTGAGTTGAAAAGGATGTTTGAGTTTGATCATCAGTGTGTGATGGTAAGAAATCAGTTCAAACCTGAGATTGGAACTTGAAACGTGGCTTCCCCTTTACTCACTATTTTCCTAGTAAATAGTTTGTTTTTTTTTTAAATTGTACCATAGCTATACTACATATTTACATTATTATTTATATCAGATACTCGTATGGCTCTCATCCTCATCCAAAAACAGTTATGTCATTGTCAAAGACAAGAATTTACATCTATATGTATGTGTGACCATCTACATCTATATTGATGCATCCCAGCTGTATTTCACTGTTGGTGCGTTGTAACACTATTTCAAAAATTTGTAGCTGACACGTGGATCAAGATGGGAGAGAGGACAGATGTCCAATCAACTGAAAGTCGATCCTTATCCCACCTATGAGACGGTTTTCGAGGTCACGATACCTGATATTTCGCAGCATCAAAACCATCTCCTCAATAATGTGAGATTCCAGAACGAAGTACCGGTATTCAACAGTTATCTTAGCCATCTCAGAAAATACATGAACTGATTTGTGATGATTTTTTCTGTAAAATTCAAACTACATTTCAAACTCTTTGAGTTATTGCACCAGCTATTATGGTACCGTGAATGTTATGCTGATTTAGCGAGGCCTGTTGTAAATTTTACACACAGAATGTGTATGTATTTGCCTACACCAAGAACATATCTAGATCCAGCTGACAAAAATCAGACCAATCAAAGAAAACAGCGTTGGTATCAGATAATTTTTTATGCCCCAATAAATGAAGTGGTACCATTTTATAATTTGATTATGACTACAGTTTTATTTTCTGGTCCCTTTTAAAACTGGAAGATCTAGTTATTTTATTGGTGTGGCATTGGAAAGCTGACGCAGTGGAATCCATTAGGGAGGTTAGGATTAAACATGAATTTATGCCTGTTACATCATCAGTCCATTGTGGTACGATGCCAGGTGTCGAATTTTGGCATTCTCCGGTTCAAACTCAATTTCAGATCAGCCATCCCAGGTCATGGAGTTACAGCAAACAGAAGGGGTTTTATACTCTTTGATTATAGCCTCTCAAACTCCTGCTCAGATTGACATTGACCGTGTCCGTTAATATGAACATGGAAATTTTCAACTATTCAAATGATAACATTTTTTATTGTCTTGTATACTGGCTTTTTATCGCAGGCTGCTGCTGAAATGGTTGCCCCTGTGGATGATGTTATCAAGAAAAAAATCCACAGACTGGTGATGGATCAGGGAGTATACACCTTGCCTTCGATGCGCACCCATCTTAGAGATTACGTGAAGACAAACTATCCTGAAGTTTCAGAGCTAAACACCAGATTTCATCCTGATGATAGAACAATAGCAAATCATATACAGCTGGCATTATCCGAAACCATGTTCGTAACACACACATGCATACGTACATACACATACTGGTACATCAAAGTTGCTCATTTATGCACACTAACTGTAGTGCAACACAATGCATTGAGTTGTTGCTCTAAACATAATTCAGTATGATTCAATTTCATACACATACATACATACATCACATACAATACATATACATAAACATCACAGAAATGAAAATTCTGCGACACACCCCCAGACCGGTCTCTAGTCATTGCAGTTGATATTAGGAGTGTCCCTAGAAAAAGAATTGTCCACCACATATTATTATCATTATTGATATTATTATTATTATTATTATTACCTTCATAGGTATTCAAGATCTGACCAGGAGAATCTTGAGTTGACCATCAGCAAAGAGTGGAGCGGGCCTGACGAACAGAAATTCCTCTTCCAAAAGTCAACCAGTGAATCTCCATTTATGTTCATATCTCAAACACCTCATCAGAAGAGAATGCTGCAGCGTTATGGGAACGAAATCTGTTTCATGGACGCCACACACAGGACCACTAAATACGCTCTATTTCTATTCTTTGTCGTTGTCAAGACAAATGTCGACTATCAAGTGAGAGTATACTATTTACTGGAGACTATTAGGCAAATATTACTCATAGATAGCTGTCATTCCTATGAGGCAGCGAGGCTTTTTTCATCTTGCCACAATTTTTTGTTCTAATAGGGGATGGAGGTCATATATAAAGTTCAAAAAGCTTGCTGGTTATGATAATGAAAGTAGGCTGTTTCTACTTTTGATTTTACTTTACTTTCTATCACTGGTCTAAGGCGAATCGTTCTGTTTTGCTTGCCTTACTGTCATGTGATACTCTGTAATTTTTGTCTGTGTGTCCCTGGTGCACCTGGACTTTAAATTAACAAGAAATACTTAGAGGATCATTGTTGTAGTTAGCCAAACTTTTCCTCTGGTAAGATCAATCAGGCAATTTCCGGTTTCCGCCCACGTTGTTAGAGCTCTAATAAAACTCCATAATCTTGAACTCTTCTTCTTGCACAGGTAGTAGCTTCATTCATACTGGAGCACGAAACACAAGAGCAGATAGCTCTTGCTCTCAATCATCTGAAGACTTGGAATCCCAGTTGGAATCCTAAGTTTTTCATGACCGATTACTCCCATGCCGAAATGTCGGCTCTTGAAGAGTGCTTTGCAGGTAAGGAGAGCGGAACAATACTTAACATAGTGTTAGAGATCGCTGCGTTAGATATTGCATCGTTTTTTTTTATCTTCGGTACAGTGACAAGCTGCACTATATCCACGAGTTGTTGATGCCCAATCCAGATTGGCATTGGTTTAAGTGCTTAAACTTTGGCATCAAACCGTGGACAAGCTTTCATTCAGTCAAGGCGTTATTATAAAACTATATTCCGAAGTTTCTATCATGCAGGTGTAAGAGTCTTGCTCTGCGACTTCCACAGAGAGCAAGCATGGCTTCGGAACTTCCGAAAGAAAGAGATGAATCTAGATGATACTGAGATGGGTGCTGTATTATCAATGATGCGAAAAATCGCGCAGGCTGCGTATGTATGAATTCAGTTGTATAGAATACATTTTGTTCCAACCTTCCTGAGATGATGATACAATATGAGTTCTTTCATATACCACATCTGTCTGAAGACTGTTTCTAATACCAGACAAACCTTACCACTAGACTAACCTCAAAAACATTATAATCGGTTTAAGATTAGAAATGAACGCAGTGTTTGTGCTACACTCTGAATCTGATCGTAGTTAGAAAAGTGTGTGTTTTGTGTAGTTCCGCAGGACATAGCGTCTAATGTTGCATAGCATGCCACAGTTGAATAGGAACGCATGTCAACTTACTTCAAGTCATTTTTATTCCAAGTTTTTACCAGTTTTTATCAGTCTTTGCGTAGTGTTTTACCAACTAACAGTGGATAAACATTGTACAATTATTAGAGCGGTTGCGTCTCTAGTTCATTTACTATAACCCTGAAACGTGAAGACTGTAATAATAATAGTGGTATCAGGTAGTGCACAATGCTAAGCAGCCTATTTTCTGGTGATCTTTCATGGTAAAGGAAAAGACTACTTCCCTGTGAAAACACAAGTAAATCAGGAATGAGCATGGTTCAAAGTTTTTTGGAACCGAAGTAGACAACCTCTATATTATTTGTTGCAGAAATGTTGACGATCATGTAGAAGCGATACAGATGCTCGAAGGGCACTCTCTCTGGCTGAGCAAGAAACACAGAAAGCTGAGAGAATACATCTCTAACGTGTGGCTTGACAAAAGTATCGTAAAGGTAATAAATAAGACAAGCCGAAGTGTATTACTTATAGAAGTGTATACATATATTTATTATCAATCAATGTTTCTGTTACGAGGAAATACCTTTAGTGAGGTGAACATTCCAACGTTGGAATGAATGTATGTCAACTACGTTCTATAAACTTTAATTATGCTGATGCTTGTCACTGAATCCCTCGCCGGTGTAATATTCTCTAATCAGATCTTATGACACCATCATTCATAGGTTAAATTTATTGCCAAAATATATGTTTCAGAAATGGGCAAGTTGCTACCGCAGGGGTCGTGTAATAGTGGCAAACACAAACAATGGCGTCGAGAGATTGAATGGGGTGTTCAAAAAAAGCTATCTGATGAACCGTACTTCAAACACCCTCTCGATGACTGTCAGAATCCTGGTGGAACAGTTCTATCCTTATCTCATGAAAAAGTAAGTCTTTGTGACAGAAACTCATTAATTGAAGATTTTGCGATGTGATGTAGGCCTAATGATAATCTTTATGGTTGTGCATAGATTTTGCTATGTGGAATGAAGTACGTTCCAAAGTTCAATATACCCTACACACATTACCGCTCTCACAAGGTAAATCTTTGTGTGCAGCATGACTCCTGCTAAGATTATTATTCCTTACATCCACCAAGCTGATTGCAGCGATTGCTTTATCGTATCTACAGACCTGTAAAATCAACAATAAAATACCTCAAAAAATGAAAATTCTAGCTTATGTATGTATGTATAGAACCGCTTTTTCATTCGAAAACTGCTGGGCCAATCTAGGCGCTTGGGCTGGGTGTTTCATGAGGGGTTGAAGGGCTCGCCACAGGGTGAAATAAAAGGTTCAGTACATAGGCATCCACCAAAAGTGGAAGCCTAATGGTTTTAATTTTCTTATTAGCATTTTCATTTTAAGACAATATGCTTAGATCTGACATTACTCTTTCCTATTTCAGCAAACAGAGGGTAAGTAGTTTTTTCCCGACTGTAGTGGCTTGCAAACTGTTAACCTTTAGTGCGGGATACCGGAGCTAATCTGCTTAGCCAGCATGTTGCACTAACAATTCATTTCCATTTAACAATACTTGTAATGATAATGAATTTATTGTACCTCACTTCCTACAACATTACTGATCATCCTTCATAATTTCATATTCATCTTAGTCTAAAATTATTTTAACGAGGTCAACACATTAATTGAACATTACACATTGCACATTACTTCAATTGGCACTAAGTGATGTATTGAAGGAAACTCGTAGATGGTTCTATCGAGACAAAGTGGGGAGGAAGTATGCTAAATCCCAACTTATTTTAAGATGATTGCGCTCTGACGAATGTCTTATTTGTCACAAAAACTTGTAGCTCACCACAATTACTCAATAATTTTTTTTTCGTTCCAAAATGGTCATTAAAATAATCACCCTTTTGCAGGTACAATACTGATAATGTCTCGATTTCGGCGCTGCACAAGCCCTATGATCCCTCACTACCACAAGTACTCAAAGAACGACCCCAAGAGATGATCAAGTACTATATGGAAGCACTACATCGTAGTTTGACCATACATGCACACCAAACAACAAAGATATCAGATGTACAGTTCAAAGTTGGACATTCCAATCACAAAGTTGACATGTCTCTTCCTAGCTGTGAGTGTTTTTCCTGGCTAAACAGTAGTTACCCTTGTAAACACATGCTGGCCGTTGTAAGACACCATCAGATAGACTTACCTGCCCACTATCGCTCCCAGCCCTGGTTCTGTATTGATGAGCATGTCATTGTCCCCACATCTCAAGTAGAGCCTGAGCGTTGCGACACACAGTGTGCTGATGCTAATGGCAGTGACTTCCTTCAGCTGTTGCCCGACTCAGATGTTTCTCAGCCGTTAGCGGACAGTCTTGCAGATGTGGCTGTCAGTGGTACTACAACTCAACCCGAACTTCCATCTCGCAAATCTGCCAAATCAGTTGCTAGCATGTGTCGTGAGGTATTGGAGTCTCTACGCAGCTTGACGTATCTCATTGCTGACCCGCAAAAGCTTCAAAGCTTACATGATACTCTGAAATCTGTGTTACTGCAATGCCGGGGCAGCACGAAGAAAGAGGACGAGCTTCCTGTTCACAAAATCCAACAACAAAGTTCAGAGGTTGGTATAGTGTTGTAGGGAAGCCACAAATATACTGATCAAAAGACCACCACAACATACATTTAGTATGATTTGAAACATGGTTTTTTAAAATCAAATTCATAACAATACCATTTATTGAAATACAGTGTACCGGTATCGAATTGATGTTTTTTTTGGAATGATGCTGACAAGAGTAATGTTTCAGTGCTGCGCGAAACAAAATCTCGTTTTATGTGTTTTATGAGTTATGTATCACACATTGAGCCTACATATGTATAATCTTTGACGCAAGTACCGTTTACCAAACTGCTCTTGTGAGTAGCAATGCATGCTATCTATCACAGTACCCAAGGAGGGGTGCAGTATCTGAGAGTAAGTGTCACTCGCCATGTACGGTTCACATATTCATGCAAAAGATGACAAGCGCGAATGCTAGGGCAGAATGTATACACTTTGTTAATGTGTGGTAGGTTGTTGTTCATCTGATGTCTGAATTTGTAGTTGGATGTTTCATTCAAACGATATTATGTTTCAGCATCGGCATAAAACACGGCCAATGAACCTGAAGAGAAAGTTGTCCGTCTGTCAGTCAAACTCTAATGTGAGTTGGTTTTACTTTTTTACTGGCTTGTTACGCATTTTTTAAAATAATTATTAACTTGGTATTTAGGTCCTGCAATCTGCAATTTTTTCATCATTTTGGTATTTTGTCTTAAAAAATGATGATGATAATGCGTTGTGAAAACAAATCATTATAATTATAAATGAGAAAAGCTCGAACACGATGATATCTGGCTGGGCAAAAAGGCAATATTGTCTCAGTTTCTACATCAACATAATTAGAACATCACCATAATTAATGCATCCATAATTAGAACACCACCGATGCTTCTTAAAATGGAATTGCAAGTTTCGACAAGTAGAAATACTTCCTTCCAGAACTACATTTGAGTTCCAAGTGCCAGGTTTGTAATGGTTATTTTGCTTTCTTAGCAGCGCCTGGTGATGCGAGCTAAAATATGTGGTGTGGAGAAAAAGCAGGAGCTGCGCCGATCCAGTCTTACTGTCAATAAGGTTCTTTAATTTATTTCATTAAAAACTTTTATACAAGCATCTTTCCAATCGCTTTTCATCGATGTTCAGTACGAGGTCACGTCAAAGTAAACAGCGATTTCTACCAAGACTGTGCTTCATGCCATATGCCACACGCCTTCTTTTTACCTGCTAAATTGCAATACACAATCTATCATGTCTGGTTGATAAACATAAACCTGATTAATCTTTGATTATGGGCATGTCATGTCTTCAATGCAGAGAAAGTAATCCTCTGTAGTAGAGGACAGGCGCTAGAACCCATGGTACTCAAAGCTCCTAACCCTATACCCGTACCTGCCAAAATGGCTACTGTTCAATAAAAGATGCAGGGGGGATCTTTAGACTGCGCCTGGGCTGTGTCCAGTTACATTTACGGATTGGGGGATGTTATGGCACCTCAGAAGGTTCCAAATCAGTGCATAACTCGAAATTGCTAAATTCACTGTTGACTCCCGCTTTGACCGTTGGACCAGTCCTGACGTAATTATGGTAAAAAAATGTAAAATTTGTAGATTTTGTTGATTATATGTAATTTGCTTTATTTTATTGATCAGCTGAGGTTAAGGAAGGGACGGAACAAATATGCAGGCAGGGTTGGAATGAAAGCCGAAGGAATGAGAGCAGTGATAGATGTCAGTAAACATATTATGTGCCCCGAAGTGAAACCTCACAGCAGCTCTTCTCAGATGACTCCCTCATCTGAGGAAATGGTGGATCTAACAATGGTCCCCGACAGTCCTGTGAGTAGCATGACCAAAAAGACTAAAATGTGTGCACCAAACCTCATAATTTCCTTTTCTGCATGTTCTATGGCCTCTGCAAACGGTTCACATCCTCGTTTTAGCTAGTTAGTATTTTCCAATCATCCTCTCATGCTACAGTGCAACACAAATACCTCACCACTGCGTTGCATTCAATTACCGTTGCCTTGATGACAGGAATAAATATATCTTAAATCTCAAAATCTAATCATAATTTGCGTGTAACATCCTTTAACCTTTACGCAATTACAATGAGAGCTGAAGTATACGTTGTATTTGGATAGTTTGTAGAATTTACGTCTTACACGTATGTACGACGCCATTGTTATCCCTGCAAAATATGGTACCAATGTCCCGACAGACAATTTTCAACATGTTTTTATTAGCTGGGTGATTATTATACTTGAAATGACCCTGCTTTTTGGTGGATGTAACTGTTCGTATAACATGTCAAAAGCCAAATGCATAACTACTATACAGTTGTGGAATATGAATATGTAACGGTGAACTTACTGACTCACAGCAATGCATATGTGTCACATCAACTTTTTTTTTGATAAGGTCAAAGGACTGAGAGAAGAATTTGTTGGAACTAAACGTTGGCTATCCACAAAAGAGCTCAACATGGCGCTGCTCTCACTAAAGAATCAATGGCCTGATGTCTCAATCAGCCAGTTGAATACATACAAAGGCCTCAGCATTTTAATGCTGCTGTGGAATGTAATTTCAGCCAGTATGTTCAAATCCTGCATATGGAGAGTGCAGGCCATTGGATAGCTGTATCGAACATCTCCGGGAATGGGAAGATCAGAGTGTTTGACAGCTTAAACCTTCCCATTCCGCATCGTATACATCGTGCAATAGCAAGTAAGGTTCCTTAAATCTATCGAAATATAATTGACTGTATGGGGATATGCTGACATGATATGTATGTATTGTATGTACTGTTAATGGCTTATCTACAATGGTTGTGGACTTGACACTCTCAGCATAAATATTTTGTGGCTCCCGTCTCAATAACTTCTGCTCATTTTGGCTTATTGCATGACATCAAATCAGACATAATTGAAACAAATTTGAACGGATTCAAGTATACTGTTTTTCAAAGAAAAAAATTGAACCATACAAAAGTAAAGTGCAATTCCTCAGTGGGGGTTGATCCTGTGTAACCACTAACAGGCTTTTGATATTTTGGTAGTTTTGGCATGGTTTTTTCTAACTACAACATTTGTCAATTTTCATTACATTGATGAGCCTTTCGAATTACAGGTCTGGAGAAGAGTCCCTCATCATCTATGCAGCTCATCATGGAGCCAGTACAGCTGCAACAAGGCTGCGATGACTGTGGTTTTTTTGCCATGGCATTTCTTGTTGAGCTTTTGCTTGGCGGAAAACCAGCAAGGTCTGCGTTTGACCAGTCGAAGATGCGAGAGCATTTTGTTAAATGTCTAAGTGCGGGCAGATGGTCAAAATTCCCTACCACTGAAGAGGCAGTGAGACGTGGGATTCGCTCTACCAAAACTTTGAAGGTATCATTGACAATAATTTCAAATGGTACTAAGTTTTCAAATCGCTTTGTTGCAAAAGAAAAGAGCAGTTTAGTTTCTAATCCAAGCAAAGCCAGGATCTAAAGAGTATGCTTGAATATACCATGTTGCAAGCGACAACAGTTGTTTACATACCATAAATGGTAACAGGCTAGACTTTTGTTCAATGTGGCTGTTCCTCAGAATGTCTACAGTCATAATAATAATGATCTATGTTTGCAAAATAGATTGATAGCATGCAGATTTGCCCATTGAAGCTGTATCCATTTTCTGCACTTTTATATGCATACGTATTAAATGAAAAAAGATTATGCAGTCTAAACCAAACATTTTTATGTACAATTAACTAAATTGTCATTGACTGTTTTGCAGCTATACTGTAACTGCAGGATGCCGTACTGTGACACAGACATAAAGAGGCCTGGATTAGAAATGATTCAGTGTACGTACTGCCATGAATGGTTTCATCGGCAGTGTATAATATTGACACCGATCGACATTGATCCATTCACACAAAAAGTTGATGAAAGCTATTACTGTCAAAAATGTAAAGACAATGGCAAATATGGATTCTAACAATTATTATGTAGAACTTATATTTTCGGGTGGCCCAAAAAAACGAATCGGTTTTAGATGTGTATAAGGCAAGCAAAACTGAAACATTAGATCTGTGTCAGAGGTAGCCTTGTTTAG
>ERZ1740072.1082-NODE-1082-length-10640-cov-8.383184_pt1 | contig 10640 bp, 8 predicted proteins | sample MGYA00581733_ERZ1740072 | MGnify/ENA primary metagenome ERZ1740072 (study PRJEB43018, sample SAMN04849741) | marine metagenome | isolation source: floating plastic debris | place: Pacific Ocean | collected 2008-08-30 | study: EMG produced TPA metagenomics...
ATTTGTAGGGAGGATTGATACAATATAATATAAAAACCATAAATATGGTGTAATAAGTGTTAGCTTGTAGAATATAGATTATAACTTGAGCCGTCCAGCACTGACCACAACCACAATACCTCAAATTCAGCCTGAGCCTGAGGAAGTGTCTGTGACATCACTGCTCATTTTTTGTATCTTTCTAGCTGTATGTTTCAATGATTGTCACGAAGGAGGAACATGTGTAGCACCAGGAAAATGTGATTGTGAGCCATACTACTCAGGAACTTACTGTGAGCAAGGTATTCTATAAAATTGCCTAGGAAGTTGTGCTGCCGTGTGGGAAGGGCTGATAATCCCAGTCGAATTCATTTGAATTATGCGGTTACTATTTTTATAATATATAATTTACATTGAAACAGGCCAAAAAGAAACAGTCCTGTTCATCGCTTGAGTTGTAAGCAACTTCAGGTGCAAAAATAAATCAAAGAAAAATCTTGCTTTGACAAAGTTGAGTTCAAACTTTCAATCATTTTATTGTGAAATTTATCCCAATTGTGGAGCCGAACATAAACTCTAAATATATATCATGATTGTGAATCACTCTGATTTACGAGATTTACTAATGATTAGTGCACGTGTTTCCCACAATGCACTATTTCAGAATTCCTAGGCGTGATTGTGCAAAGGATTTTGACCGAGTATTTCTGGATATCCCGGCCAAAAATTGCATTAGGGGGATTCTTACGCAAAGAAAGTAGGCTAGTGAGCATTGATCATCAATCAACACATTTTTCTTTTTCAGAGCTGTTCTGTGATGAGGCTCCATTCTTTGACACCGTTGCTGACATACTGTACTTTAAACAATCTAGTGGAGAAATCATCAACACAGATCAAGAAAAGCTTAATCACAGTGACACTTACGCTGCTTACAGTTGTGCTGGTCACTTATTTCATTACAATGGATCGTTAAACGCTTCGTGCAATCCTGCTGATAACTCGTGGTGTTTTGCAGGTTCAGCTCCATCCTGTCTGGGTATGATATTCTCTTATCCTTCTGTGATGTTGAAAGCTTTAGTCGTAATCATCTGGAACACTCAGACTCAAAGGCTGGCGCTTAATATGGAGGCTTCATAGGGAGCACACATCACAGATGGCACTTAATGCAGAGACTGTGTATTATTCAATAATTAAAATCAGGGGAAAAGATATTCAAAATGAAAGCAAAAAAACTTGGTTTGGATGGAAATATCTTGTGCATGTGCAAACATGGCAATATCGTAGGATGAGAATAATAAGCTTCATAAAGTTGCCGACAGATATCTGTTGAAGCTGTTCCATACACCATGGTGTAATCATTTCCTTACAGATCTTCCTACTTGTGACAACATAACACATAGTGACACTCATGTAGTAACAGAGTACGAGTATGCCGTGCTGCCATCTGGGATCAGTTTCCCGTTGTTTGAGGGAAGTACAGCAAACTTCTCTTGTGTTCCTGGATACGAGTATAGAGGAAATGTCTCGTCTGCCACATGCGGAGTAAATGGCAGCTGGACTGGCCATCTCACTCTGTGCCGCAGTAAGCTAAAAAAATAACTTTTGAAATAATCACTGGAATCTTTATTGTATGTAGGTCATCGTTATGAGAGATGGCATTGAATTTTATTTATCAAGGTGGCCGAATTGCTTATAAACATTGTGTGATTGAAATATCATCATATTTACATTGCATTGTAGAGATGTACTGTGAAAATGATATAGTTGACTTCGGAGTTGTGCATTACTCGGATGCATTTCTTGCTGAGTATTTGAACTTCACACATATCAACAGAACGTATCAAGTTGAATGTGATATAGGATACTTATATGCTGGACAGCAAAACATATCATGTGATTCGCAATCTAATATACTTGATGATCCTCAGTGGGCAGTGAATATCTCAACATGTGGTGAGCCTCTTTTCAGTTGTTCACAGTGATGCCTGACTCCATGTTTGTGACTTGTAGCTCCATGTATAGAAGCTGCTGACATTCAAAGATGCTGCGCACTGCCTTTTACCCCCTAATTGTTGACAAAAGTGCATGTATGTATATGCCTAAGTGCATTGTAGAACATATATTTTGCTCTGTTGCTCAATCTTTTCAATCTTTACACAAACAAACTGTTATCCCAGGTGATAGACATAAGTGTATGAACTGGACCTGTATTGTCTCACCTTGATGAAGTTATATTCCCGGGTTATGTTGTGGCTGAACAAACCATTACAGTATTTAATGATTTATCCCTATGTTTCCAGTATACATCCCACAACTACTATGCAATTTTAGATAAAGCCTGCCGTATGCCTAATGCGACAGAGGCTGGACATGGTAATATTACCATGATATTTCCAATCAATGACTACCCACACCTGATACCGGATGATGGAGAATGGGTACCTCTGGGTACTCAGCTCACAGTCACATGTCAGAATTACACTCATATACTGAGCTATTCTACTATCGAGTGTACCGGCAGTCAAACTGATGCTGACTGGAACGCTACTTTACCACATTGCCAGCGTAAGAATTGGTTTGCATTCACACCATAGGATCGATAATATAAATTTAGTATAACATGTGTGCTATCATACACCAAAACGGTTTTCATACATAGTTCAGAGTCTGGTGTAATTACCCTTAATAGAGACATACCGTGCTGATGTTTCCTTTGATATTAAATGTTGACTGACATAGTGGCCTGAAAGCATTGCATCTGCCACAAAGTTGTTGACATTCTTATTAACTATTGAAAACAAGAAGTATAATAATATTATAATATGCTGCTTGTGTGATAAAAGATTATTTTTCCACTTTCAGTATCATATTGCTACGAGCCGCCACCAGAGCGTGACTTTGGCACAAGTGTCCCATGGAAGGAAAATTTTACTGAAACAGAAATCATCACAGTTAGGCCAGATTATACCGGTAAAGTATGAACCAAAGCAGTTTATGTCTTTGCACATACAGTATATATTTTAGGGGTTCAGGAGTTGGCAGCTGTCTATTTTGACCATTCAGCTCGACCCTTGACCCCCCTCATTCAGATCTCAACTCATTTGTTACAATGAAAATGCTATGTGAATTGGTGGTGGAAATTATACAAACTGCCAATGCCAACACAATTGTAATCAAGTACATGTAATAAATCGTAGATATGAAGTTTGAACCGTACACCTGGTTTTCACTTAATTGTGATCACGCCCACATCGGATCGGAGGAGTATTACTCCCAATGTCGTTGGGATCCTATGAGCGGAAACTCAGTATGGACCAACACATCGTCGTATGGCTGCTTTAGTGAGTAAAATTCAAATTTGACTGCATTTGATTTTTCAGAAGGATAATTTATCAACCTTGTTTATCTGTGAGGGCTTGTCTTCCCCTACCTTGTGGGATGACAACTTGCAAATTTGAAACTCATGTTCAAAATGTGTGGCAACTCCTAAAAACTTGTTTTTACCTCCTTTTATATCTGGACACCAAGGCTGAAATTTATTGCTATATTTATCACAATTATAAGATTTAATGCAACTTTGAAGTCTTGTGCTTGTTGATGAATAATTAGGTTGAATAGATAAACTGCTTTTTGCATCGCTGTCTTGCTAGATTAAAATACATGGATTTTTTTAGAGAGGTGGTTTATATACTCGAAAAGTTTTTTTACCAGACCCTACCAAATGGCACTATTGATGTTCACAGATTTGTGTTATACATGGTGATACTGCACAATTTTTAAGCATTTTTTAATGATGTCCTACCTAAAGGCATTTTGCTGCGAGTTTGAGAATAGAATTATGTCATGACATATTTTTATGTATCAGGGAGATTCTGCTATGTGCCACCTGCTGATTATGTAGCGCTTGGTGAGTTCACAACCACATACTCCGAACCGAACAACACTTTGGCTATGATTGGTTCGACACTACATTTCACTTGCTTTGCTGGATACTTTATGAGCAATGGGTCTGAAATTCTAACATGTGGCGGTACTCACACCGAACATGCTCACTGGATGGAAGACTTTCCTATATGTCCCCGTAAGTTTTTATCACCAATCACACTTATCACAATCACACTGATGGAACTTTTGCTATATTAAATTCCTGAGAACTGTTGACTCAAAGCTTACTACTTGTGGTTTTTGTGGACAATAATTATGTTGCCATGTGCTGACGACAAAACTCACTCAAAACCAATGTTAACATCCACTCTGCTGAGCTTACATTTTTGGTCTTTTTCTCGATTGGCCGAGTAAAGGAAATTCCAAACAAACACTCTCTGTATTGAAGAGAAATATTTTTTGCTCTTCATTTTCTTGGGCTTGCACTGCCCACCCTCGATTTCAAGGACTCTTCCCGCAATGTAAATGTTATAGTAATACCTTTTGTCTATTCGCGGAAAAGTATTCATCAGCATTAGTTTTTGCCATTTCCGCTACTTGCAGGTAGCTAGTTTCAAAAGCTACTAATTTTTATATATGTGTGTAATGGAGAGCAAACCCAAGTAGCTAAAATAAAAGTAGCTAATCCACCTCGCAAACAAAAGACTGTGTAAATTTCTGCGTCTGAGGTATTTGATTTGTTTTGTGACTGTACACGCCAGTTTTTATTCTGTATACAGGAGTGAAATGTATGCCTGATATGGGTGAGGGTGCCGTTATGAAATCTGATCACCAGACAGTCAAAGTCGATTTCAACGACACGTTTGAAGCAGGTTGTGATGAAGGTCTGTACAGATTTAATGGTGACAGGGAGCGAGTATGCCAGCAAAATGGTCTTCTATCTGGACATCCTCTCAGATGTTTTGCAGTCTGTATGTATTCTCTCGATCAGAGTTGGGTTTTATTATGCATGTGGGACGGGCTTGAACTTTAGTCCCATCAAACCACTTGACTTGGACTAGTGACAAGCTATATGTATGTCATAGATACATTTGTCACGGATGTACTGGCATTGAGAAATCTTCTATACACTGATAAAACCAATGATGACTTTCAAGGCCAAGATACTGATTCTGTTTGTCTTGGTGATATTACCCGCACTCTGCACTTGCACCCTGCAAATCAAAGAGTAAAAATAAAAAACATGTTTTGCTATTTTCCAGTGGTAGCATGTCCCCTACCAGAGTTCAATCACACTGCTGTGCATGAGTGGACTATGAATAGCAAACGACTAGACTTCACGTGTGTTGATAAACATTTCCGGGAGTACGGCGATTTTGTTATGGAATGTCTACCAAATGGAACATGGGTTGGAGAGCCTCTCATATGTGGAGGTTTGTTACTCATCATATTGATTGGTTTGGCATCTGCTTTTGTCCTTTGAAACAGAACGGTAACATTGACGAGGACCTGTAGCACACAAAACATTTTAAAATGTGGTCAATGTTGGAGTAATGCACGACACAAATGAAATCCAGATGTGCAAGATAATCCTGAAAGCTCTACGATTGTTAGGTATACTCTGAAACTTTGTTTATATTTTATATCCAACAAAATCAAATGGGCTATGGCTACCACTCTCAAAACAAGTCATCAGCAAATTGGTATTCATTCTCCAGGGGTTATGCCCTTGATGTAACAAGTAGGACAACTCCCTATAAGAACTGAATGAAGGCTCAGTCATTAACAATCACCTCAATGTCTTTTGACTAGCTTCAAATTTTATATCGTTTTCACCACTCAGTGTGAATGGTTTTGTATAACATACATGTGAACTACGGATACAGCATTTTTGTATTTGGCACATTATTGATTTTCGTTTAGCCCATGGAGCTTGGGCTGAATGGCAGCCTTGGGATCCTTATTGCACAATTGTGCATACACGAACTACAACAAGAATCCGTACATGCACTGACCCTGCTCCGTATCTAAGTGGTAACCCTTGTCCGGAAGACAAGGACATCGATTACGACCATGCGCCTTGTCTAGGTATGTCTTTCTCAGAGCTTTTCTCTACTATCTTCAATAAATTTATGCCTCCACATCTGAATGTCTTGTAACTAGGTGTAAGAGATTATAATCTAATGGAATTTCACTCAAAAACCCAGGTTGCTTTGGAGTTCATCTTAGGCTACAATCCATATCCACATGGAACATCTCTACATATTGGTACCATCCAAACACAATATCATGCAGAAATTTGCTAAGATAATGTTGTGCGTGCTAAAAGTAGAACAATTAATTATAATAATTCATAATCTCTAGGTGCCGGGGTAACTTTTGGAAAGAGTATTTATTGCCATAACCCACGGAAATAAAACTCCTTGCATAACCTAGAGATTCAACTGATCAATCGTTAGAGCATTTTGTTGCTGTCATCTCATAACATTCCTCTTTCATACCCTACATATTCTATCCTATTCATAGATATGTGTGTATGTTTGTGCGTGTGCATGTCAGTATGTGTCATGCGTGCAATGAGAGTTTCGACTGGAATATGTATGGTTGCGTGAGAATTCAGTACTTTGAAAGTGTGTAATATACGTGTGTAATATACGTGGCTGGCAACTATTACAGAGTACACCTTCAAACCTGGTAAGTCATCATTCAATAGTATAATTTCTTTTTTGAGGTTGGGTTTGGAAATTCTAACGTTTGTTCATGATCAAGCCCGACCACATCATTAGATTAGAGTACACTTAGTCATTGCAAACAAAAATGTCCAATTCAATGAAGTTATTTGCTAGTGTAATCAATAATGAAAATACTACTGCATACACAGAAAACTCCTCGGAATACTTTTATTGGGAAAACCAAAAGAACACACACTTAGCCTAATTTCCACCACATTGCTTGGGGCCTGTCTTGTACCCTCATAGTCAATTAGGATCTTGAGCTTGTAAACAAAACAGTGAATGTGTTTCAGTAAAATAATTTGCCTCAGCAATTCTCTGCTAGTAATACCCGTCATAGATCTGCTTTGAATAAGAGAGCTCAAGTATGGATGATGAGTATCACTACTGATGCAGCTGTTGAAGTGGACGGTTATCTCTGAGGCACTGTCAGTATGTCTGTGAGGTATCCTCTCAGGCGGATGCTGAACCCAGTGCAACACAGGAGACAACTGGGTACATCTAGCAGATGTTTTACCCCCCTGCGCTCAGTTGAAGTCATTACCCCTTCTCCTAGGACTAAAGGTAGGATTTGCTACAACTAAACTTTACTTCCAAAAGGTAGTACTTGCTAAATTCTTTTACTTTACCTACATGGTTAACAAAGGGCAAGAGCACTACTTGGAAGACCATCACTCTAACTGTCCTTATAGGCTGACTAAATTGCGATGTTTACAGTATGGATTTGAAGTCAAGTTTTTTTGCTTTGTATCCGAGACAGCTGGAATAAAGGCCAACAAAGATTGTTTTGTGTAGTCGCTAGGTGTAGTTGGTAGGATAATAATGGATTTGACTTGACAGCTATCATAGCAGTCTCACAAAGACATACATACAGAATTCTGTTGACTGTTGCATTATAGTATTACAGCGTGTATTGTATGTAATATATTGCATTTTTTTCTGCAGTTGATTACAGTGATCTGTCAGCCATAGCTCTCAAACTATATCAGAGGGGTATAGAAGAAGTCAGCTCAACTGCAATGCTAAAAAATACACTTAAATTCAACAAAAATGAACATATTCTAGAGGTGAGCGAGCCCATCTAATTACTCAACCGTTAATCAGTGAAAGTCAAATGATCTTTCATTGGATCAATTGTAAACCATGTATTCTCAATTGTGAAATTAAGATTGGCACGCTTTGTCAACAAGATTCATTTCAGGCTATTTCCATAATTGTAAGTCCTTTTGCAAGATAGCCAGAATCGTAACTTGGTGAAAATCACAGACAGGCAGACAGATTTTTCTGAGTTTGTGGGCTGCCCAGAACACATCTGTGGCTACAAGACCCAGCAGTCATTGGGATGTGAATGGACAGAAATTTTCACAAAAAAATGCACGCTGAAAGGCTGGTGTTATATCCAATTAAGCCACCCCCTTCTCCATCACTGCTGGAGTTTGTATATCTGAAAATCTGGGCAAGACCTTGTTTGATTGCCTCGAGTTATTTGTAATGCGTTGATGAACTTTATCTTGCCCAGAGTGGTTTTACAGAACATTGAAGCCAATGAGATGCTTAGTAATTCATAATTGTTTGTGTCGTTAAATTCTGCAGAGCTTTGATCATCACAATCATCATTACCCAGGCGAAGTATGTGCACATAAATGCATGGTATACATGTATGTTGTAGCGTGATTGTTTTAATGCACTAGAGGCGTGTTGAGAACCTTCTAACTCCTGAATCTAGGAGGTCTAAACTCCCACCAACGGTAATGCGTGGGGTTTGAAATCAGCTAAAATTAATGGGATTATATTACATATATTTTGTACCACTACTGCCTTTTATTATATGGCTATTGGAGTGGTTTGATATGTTGCACATCCCACTATGGTTTGCTACATTGAAAATATCACAAACAGCTTAATAATTTTCTGTGTCGGTTGGTCTCAAAGGGGTTAGATTGAAAAACTCAATACGCCTCAGCAATTTCACCTCACTTGTTGTATTCTTTTTATTTTCAGCTTTATTGTAATGATTTCATTCTGAAGCAAGTAAGTTCTTTTTTGTTTACTTTCTTTAAAGATGGTTTTTACTGCTAGCTTATGAATTACTAGGTCATATGATTTGTCGTGCACTCTGCTGGATTTAGCCTGCTGGGTGAATTGTTACATTGACAAGCATGATTTTTACAAATTAGAATATTTAGATTCAGGTCCTATAGCTGAGATAGAGGTGAACCATGTGATGTAAGGTGTCATGCAATCCTATTTTATTGATAAACGACATGTTTTACAAAGATGCTAACCAGTTTGGATTAAAGTTATTAAAACCAGAGCTTCGGAGAATCCAGTGCAATATCATTGAGATTTTGGTTGTTACGAATTTGCTGCTTTAATATTAGATGTCACTGCTTGATGCCATGGCACTCCATTTGACATCAAGGATAATCCTCTTCAACGTTTTTCTGATGAATGGTTCTGTTTTGTTGGACTGCAGCATCAACCGTATGATTTTAAAACTACAAGTAAACAGGTAAATGACTCAGAAGTCAGTGGTGTCGGGTATATCCATTTATGCTATCAGCTCTATTTATTACCACACAGGTCACTCTGCATGGATTGCATCGATAAATTTTTCTTACCCTGATCTCTGTTCTTGCAACTGCATGGGGATATGGAAATGGTTCATATTCGGCTATGAAGGCTTCTTGAGGGTCTCTTTTTATTCTCTCCAGTTATTTTTGATTAAAAATTTACTGCTATAACTGTCGCTACTTTGGATAACGGTTTCTTTTATGCCAGCTATGTCAGCACGCATATATTTTAATGCTGCGTTTCTGCTATCCGCTCACAACTTTCATAAATATAATTCCAGCTTAATCTTTCTCATTCTCTGTTAGCTTTGGTACTAAGGCTTCAAAATACCAAAAATCTATATTTACTAGGTTCTCATCATTATTCTGCACAAGTTTTTAGACATACCCCCATGACAGTTTTGTTGAAGGGGAAAGGGATGTTTACTCTCCATTCCTGCATCCAGCACCAAACATTTCAATCATCACAGTAAGCTCAGAACTGAAGAGAAGTAGAAACAGTGTCTGGTCCTTACCACTTTGATGATAAACATGGAATACATACGTAGATAACAAGTGTGAGGAATGTAATGCCAATCCCACCCTCCCTGCCAACATGGATGGTGGACACTTAATCCTGCTGCCATAACAAACCAGGGATTTTGGGTGCAAAGTTTAGGAGTGACTCCTATTTCAAAGCAAGGGGAAAATTTGAATAAGATGTTCTTCAACCACCACAGCACCCCATAGCATGACCTTGTAGGAACAGGTATTTGCTATGGTTTGGAGACTTATGACTCACAGTTGTATAAGTAATGAGCAACACGTCTCAATGTTATTCGCAACGGTTTTGTAATTAGTAGCGTGGGTAGTATGGGTAGATATGACACTTTATATGCTGGGTTTTCAGAACCAATGATTATTACTCCTTGGCAGGACTGAAGCCATACATCAAATAAAGGTGCATGTGAAATTGACCATGATCGTCTAATTAGCTACCTACTGGTGGTCTGTCATTGTACTGCTGTCAAACCAAATACACGTTGTGGTTTGCATTCAGAATATAACGCCTTACACCATAAGTAAAACGTAGGTGGAATTCAGATTTTACATATCTGACAGCACGCAGCATGGTTTTTCTACAAGTTTGAGACAGTTACATATACATGTTCATCAGCATGCAATGTACCTTGTTTGTACGTTATTCAGGTGGTGAAGCAGAGTTATTATGTCAACAGAAATGTATATGTTGTCGGCGTAGGAAAGGCTGTAACTGGGATGTGCAGAGCAGTGGAGGACCTGCTAGGTGATGAGATTGTCAAGGCTCTGGCTGTAATACCTGATGGAACAATACGACTTTTAGAAGAACGAAATAAAAGGTGATAAGAATTGCTGCTTTACTGTGACAGCCAATGCAACAAGAGAAGTCATCGTAGACGTAGACGTAACTGTATAGAATGCCATACCGTCTAAAGGACATTGTAATCTTATT
>ERZ1740072.1083-NODE-1083-length-10631-cov-3.041225_pt1 | contig 10631 bp, 9 predicted proteins | sample MGYA00581733_ERZ1740072 | MGnify/ENA primary metagenome ERZ1740072 (study PRJEB43018, sample SAMN04849741) | marine metagenome | isolation source: floating plastic debris | place: Pacific Ocean | collected 2008-08-30 | study: EMG produced TPA metagenomics...
CGAGCTGGCTCTCGACAGAGCGGAACAGCATGTCGGCGATTGGCGCGATGAAGGTCAGCAGCACAAAGATCAACAGTGGCGCGATCAGCATCAGCGCGCGCAGCTTGCTGCGGCGCAGGGCGCGGTTCAGGCTGGATTTCAAGGTGCTGCCATCGGCGGCCAGCATCGGACCGGTGGCTGTCTGGTCCGCGCGGCGGTGTTCTTCGGGGGTCTAGGCTGCATCGCTCATTCGGCCCCCTCCACCACAATGATCGTGCCTTCGGAGGCGGCCTGACGTGTCTTCATGTTTTCTCGGTAATCCGGGTCGTTGTAGAAGGCGAGGGCGTCGGCGTAGCTGGGAAATTCGATGACCACATGCCGGGCGTGCGCGTCCCCTTCAAGAATGTCTGACGTGCCCCCACGGGCCAGAAACCGGCCGCCGTGGCGGGGCACAAGGTCATTGTTGAGGGCGGCATAAGGCGCGTAGGCGTCTGGATCCGTCAGGGTGACGTGACCGATGATGTATCCCTTGGGCATGGGGTGCCTCCGCGTTTTGGGTGGAAAGGCCGCGGTTGCGCGGCCTTTCCGGTGTTGTCAACGTAAGCGGCTTATTGTGCCAGCCACGCCTGGAACTTGGCGTCCAGATCGTCGCGGTAGTCCGCCCACCATTCGTAGTTGTTCACGAAGGTGTTCTCAGCGTTGTTGGGATCTGTCGGCATGTGCGGCGCCATGTCGATGCCCAGATCCGCGTGCTTGCCCACGAGTGGCGCAGAGGATTCACGCGCCGGGCCGTAGCTGATGTATTTCGCCTGATCGGCCAGACGCTGGGTGTCTGTTGCGAACATCAGATAGTCTTTCACGCGTGCCAGACGCTCATCAGAGAGACCTGTGGGAATGACCCAGCCGTCCAGATCGAACATCTGCCAGTCCCAGGCCATGCCAACAGGCTGACCTTGTTCTGCGATCACGCTGAACAGACGACCGTTGAAGGTGGAGCCCATGAAGATCTCACCATCGGCCAGCAGTTGCGGGGTTTCCGCACCGGCAGACCACCAGATTGTCTGGTCCTTGATGGTGTCGAGCTTGGCAAAGGCGCGGGCCTGACCTTCCTCGGTTTCCAGCACGTCATAGACGTCTTCATAGGCCACGCCATCACACAGCAGCGCCCATTCCATGTTGGCGATGGGGCGTTTGTTCAGCGCACGCTTGCCTGGGTACTTCTCAATCTCGAAGACGTCACAGGCGGAGGTTGGCGGCTCAACCCCTTCGGGGACCATGTCTGTGCGGTAGCCGAATGTGGTGGAGAAGACGATCTGCGGGATAAAGCAGTCAGATGCGATGGTGTCGCCAAAGTCTTCGGACGCAGGCGTGCCATCGGGTGCGGCTGCGAGCACTTCGTCGTGGTCGATTTCCATCGCCAGACCTTCGTCACACAGGCGGATGGCGTCGGCTGCTTCCACATCGACGAGATCCCAGGTGATGTTGCCAGCCTCGTTCATCGCGCGCAGCTTGGCCACCGCTTCGGGTGAACTTTCGTCGTTGATGATCGAAATGCCGGATTTTTCGATATAGGGGTCATGATAGGCTTTTTGCTGGCTGTTGGAATAGGCGCCGCCCCAGCTGACGATGGTCATCTCTGATGCCATGTGACCGTCGGCTGCGACCATGCCTGCAGCAACTGTCAGCGCGGTTGAAGCCATAAGTGTCTTTGCAAGTTTCATTGGTTACTCTCCCATTGTCTGCCCGTCTTTGGTGTCGTTGAAGCGTCCTGGCACGGGCTTGGACAAAACGCTGTTGTTTCCGCGCAGGAAGGCTCGACCCTGTCCTGCGCAGGCTGCCTTACGCATCCAGCGCGCGGCATTCCTGTGGCTAGCACCCGTGCTCGATCTGTTCACCCGTTTTGAGCCGGGTCTGATCGGGGGCGTTGCGTGTTTTGATGACAAAATCGTCCTTGCCCGCCACCCGCAGGCGCGTGCGAAAGATGTCACCCATGTAGATGAACTCAAGCACCTCGGCTTTGAGCGTATGGGCATCCGCGCTGAGGCGGTCCTTGTTGTATTCCACGCGCTCTGGCCGGATGGAGACGCGGGTGCGCTCCCCCACCTGGGTCACGTTGATGGGTTTGGCGTCGATCACCTCTCCACCGTCCAGCTGAACCAGCGCCACGTCATCGTTGATCTCTTTGATCACGCCTTCCAGCGTGTTGTTTTCGCCGATGAACTGGGCCACGAAGCTGTTTTCAGGCTCTTCATACAGTTTGTCGGGTGGGGCGAGCTGTTGAATGCGGCCATCATCGAAGACGGCAACGCGGTCGGACATGGTCAGGGCTTCGGTCTGGTCGTGGGTCACGTAGACCGTGGTGATGCCCAGTTGGTGGGCCAGATTGGTGATCTCAAACTGCAGTGTTTCGCGCAGCTGGTTGTCGAGCGCGCCAAGCGGTGCGTCCATCAGCACCAGTTCAGGCTCAAACACCAGCGCGCGGCTGAGTGCGATGCGCTGCTGCTGACCGCCAGACAATTGCGCGGGCCGCCGCCCGCCAAAGTCGCCCATCTGAACCATATCGAGCGCGCGTTTGACCTTTTGCTCCCGTTCGGATTTGCCCATGCCGCGTACTTCCAGCGGGAAAGACAGGTTTTCCGCGACGGTCATGTGGGGAAACAGGGCGTAGTTCTGGAACACCATGCCAATGCCGCGTTTGTGCGGTGGGATGTTGTTGATGGATTTGCCGTCCAGCAGAATATCGCCGTGGGTCGCTGTTTCAAACCCGGCCAGCATCATCAGGCAGGTGGTCTTGCCAGAGACGGACGGCCCAAGCATCGTCAGAAACTCGCCTTTCGGCAAAGACAGGTTCAGGTCCTTCACGACCAGGTTCTCACCGTCGTAGGATTTCTGAACACGTTCGAATGCAACGAACGCTTCGCTTGACGCAGTGTCCACCAGCGCTTCCTTCCCTGTGTCCCGTCGCAGCAAGTTGGCCCTGCTGTCGCGCATTGCGGCTTTGACGAGCGGTCAAAAGCCTAGCGTATTGGTACCAAGCTGGGGATAGACTGCAACTGCTTTGTTGGACTTCCGCCAACGTGCCGCGGTGCGGCACATGCCTTTAGGCGGCGTTCAGACGTTTCATATGCCAGGCAAGGGCCTGGTTGCTGGAGAACACAGGTTTGCCAAGTTCTTGTGACAGTTCGGAAATAACGTCCAAGGTGCGCAGGTTTGTGCAGCTGAAAAACACGCCCTCGACGCCCTTGTCAGCCCCCAGCCTGCGCCCCGCCGCCATGAGCGACCCTGCGTCAATGCGCACAACCTTGGCTTCTTCTGCTTGCGCGAAAGAGCCGAAAACATCTGTGGACAGCCCGGCTTTTGCAAAGGCCACGCGCAAGGGCTGGTTCACCTCTTCGATGTAGGGGGAGATCAGTGCGAGCTTTGAGATCCCCAGATTTGCCGCACAGGCAATCGCAGCGCGCAGCGGGTGGGTCACTGTCTTCACATCGCAGACCGTTTGCACCATCTGCTCCACCGCAATTGTTCCAATGACCGCGCTGGCGGAGGTGCAGCCATAGCCGATGACACGGTAGGGGCGCGCGTTTGGTAAAAGCCCCGCTGCCTGTTTTAGCGCGCCGGACATCTCTCCCAGCGTTTCTGGCGTGACTGTGGGGGCACTGGGGATGCGGCTCACGAATAGCGGGGTTGGATCGTCCCGCAGGGTCACCCGCATGTCTTTCTCAAGGGTTTCATCCGCTTGCAAGACGATCAGCCCCATCGGCGGACGCTGGGGATCGTCGCGGTCCAAGGTGTAGGACAGGGGCGTCATAGGCAGACCATCTCCGAACCCACTCGGGGGGACAGATAGGCCGCGCCTCCTTCGTCAATAACGATGTTCTCTTCATGCACGAGGATACCGCCGGGCGTTGCAATCCCCGGCTCCAGCGTCAGCACCATGCCGGGTTCCAGCACCGTGTGATCTGCAGCGATGAGCGAGGGCCATTCGGTCAGCGACATGCCCAGCCCGTGACCCAGCCGCCCGGCGTCCGTCTCTCCGCCGCCCTGATCCAGCACGGCGTTCATCGCGTGATAGAGATCGGCTGCCGTCGCACCGGGCCGCGCGGCTGCAAAGCCTGCATCGGCGGCGTCGATCAAGCGGGCGTGGGCTGCTTGCGTCTTCGCTGATGGGGGGCCCACGCTGAAGTTGCGGTCATAGTCGCAAAAGTATCCGTCCCAGACCAACCCGGTGTCCAGCATCAGCACATCGCCCGCGCGCAAGGGCATGTCCCGCGCGGGAGAGATGACATCGGCATAGCCGCCTTGTCCGGCACCTCCGGCGAGGTACGGCACCCAATCGGCCCCTTCCTCCAAACAGAGCATCTGAAAGCGGCGAAAAACCTCATCCAGCCCGGTGCCTGCTGCTGCAATCTCTGGCACCCGGACGAAGGCGCGCGCGGCGATCTGGCAGGCCTGTGTGATCTTGGCAATCTCGGCTTCAGACTTCACCCGGCGCAGCGCCGTCATGATGCCCGCGTCACTGGTGATCTGGCCGGGGCGCAGTAGCGTTTCGAGCCTGCGCAGATCCGCCAGTGGCATCCGCACGTGGGTTTCATGCCCGTCCGGCAGGCCGATCTGGCCATCGGTGCCTGCCACCTCGCGCAGGGTATCGGCCAGCAGGCGCACGCCATCATCCGCCAGATCGGGTGCGGCCCAGGTGCGGATGTCCGTCACCCAGGTCTGCCCCATCAGAGCTGCGCCAATGGACGGGATCACCGCAATCGGCATCCCGGATGCCGGAACCACCAGAAACCAAGGCCGCGTCGGGCTTTCCCAAAAGCGGGTGAGGTAGCCGGTGAAACAACGCACCTCCGGTTCGGTGCTCAGCAACAGGGCGGCCAAGCCCTCGCGGGCCATCAAGGTCTGCGCACGCGCCAATCGGTCCTGGTATTCCACGCGGTCAAAGCCACGTGGCGGCAGCGGCTCAGAGGGCCGCACCGGGCGCCGCTTTCAGAAGGGCACGGGTGTATTCATGCTGTGGGTCGGCATAGACGTCCGCGGTTGGTCCCGTCTCCACCACTTCGCCTTTGTTCATGACCAGAATGCGGTCGCAGATCTGGGCGGCAACCCGCAGGTCATGGGTGATGAACAGCATCGCCAGATCGAACTTCTTGCGCACGTCATCCAGCAAATCCAGCACCTGCGCCTGCACCGACACATCCAGTGCGGACACAGCTTCATCCGCGATCAGGATCATCGGCTCCATCGCCAATGCCCGCGCGATGCAGATCCGCTGGCGCTGCCCGCCGGAGAACTGGTGCGGGAACCGCTCCAACGCATCGGGGGACAGGCCCACAACGCGCATCAGCTCTGCGGCGCGCTCGCGGGCTTCGCCGGTCTGGATGCCATAGTTCATTGGGCCTTCGACGATGCTTTGTCCCACCGTCCGGCGCGGGTTGAGCGAGCGGTACGGGTCCTGAAAGACGATCTGGATGTCGCGGCGATGCGGGCGCAGCTGGCCTTCTTTGAGGGTCGCGATGTTCTCGCCGTTGATCAGAACCTCTCCGGAGGTGGGGTCAATCAGGCGCATGATGCAGCGCGCCACGGTGGATTTGCCAGAGCCGCTTTCGCCCACGATGCCCAGCGTCTCCCCCCGGCGCACGGTCAGGTCGACCTCTTGCACGGCTTTGACCACGCGCCCGGTGCCCAGCAGACCGGGGCTGCCGTAGACCTTGACCAGATCATCCGTGCTCAGTGCTTTTTCTCCCGTGGCCGGTGCGCGTTTGGGCGGGGTCATGGAGGGCACCGCCGCGATCAGCATCTTGGTGTAGTCGTCCTTGGGCGCGCGCAGCACCTCGTCCACGGTGCCTTGTTCGATGATGCGCCCGTGTTTCATGACGGCGACCCGGTCGGCGATCTCTGCCACAACGCCGAAGTCGTGGGTGATGAACATCACGCCCATGCCTTTGCGTTTCTGGATGTCCTTGATCAGCGCCAGCACCTCGGCCTGCGTGGTGACATCCAGCGCGGTGGTCGGCTCATCCGCGATCAGCAGCTGCGGCTCCAACGTGAGGGCCATGGCGATCATGATCCGCTGGCGCTGGCCGCCGGACAATTGGTGCGGATAGGAGCTGTACATTTTCAGCGGGTCCGGCAGGCTCACGTCGTTCATCGCCGCGATGACCCGTTCCTTGCGCTGGGCCTGACCCAGATCGGTGTAGATCTCCAGCATCTCAGAAATTTGGTCACCGACGCGCAACACCGGGTTCAGCGCCGTCATCGGCTCCTGAAAGATCATGCCCATCTTTTCGCCGCGCAGTTTGCGCAGGCGGGCATCCGTGGTGTCGAGGATCTCTTCCCCTTCCAGCTTGATGGAGCCGGACACCGGCGTCAGCGCGCGTCTGTCGGCCAGCCCCATGACGCTGAAGGCGGTCACGGATTTACCCGAGCCACTTTCGCCGACGATGCACAGGATCTCTCCCTTTTCGACGTTGAGCGTCACACCTTCGATGGCAAACGGGCGGTCCGCGCCGTCGGGCAGTTTGACGGTCAGGTTATCAACCTCAAGAATGCTCATCAGCGCATGTTCCTTGCAATGCGGGGATCAAGGGTGTCGCGCAGCCCGTCGCCGACGACATTCACCGCCAGCACGGTCACCGCAAGGCAGATGCCGGGAAAGAAGATGATCCAGGGGGTCAGTTGGAAGAACGTGCGCCCTTCGGACATGATGTTGCCCCAGGAGGGGATTTCAGGCGGGCTGCCCGCGCCCAGAAAGCCCAGAATGGATTCCGTCAACATGGCAGAGCCGCAGATGTAGGTGGCCTGCACGATCAGCGGCGCGATGGTGTTGGGCAGCACGTGGCGGACCAGAATGGTCGGCACGCGGGTGCCTGCGGAAATGGCGGCTTCGACATAGGGTTCTTCGCGCACGGTCAGCACGACAGACCGGACCAGCCGCACCACACGAGGAATTTCCGGGATCACAATCGCCAGCACCACCGTGCCCAGTGTCGCGCCAGAAAGGGCGATCAGGGCAATCGCCAGCAGGATGGCGGGGATCGACATCAGCCCATCCATCAGCCGCATGATCAAGGCATCGGCCAGCCGGATGTATCCGGCGATCAACCCCAGAAACAGGCCCACCACAACCGCCACAACAGACACGACAAGCCCCACAATCAGCGACACCCGCGCGCCGCTAATCACCCGTGAGTAGACGTCGCGCCCCAGCATATCGGTGCCAAAGGTGCCCGCGCCACCGGGGGGCTTCAGGCGGTTGGTGGGGTTCAGCTCCATCGGGTCCAGCGTGAAGAGCGGGCCGAAGATCGCGAAAAGCGCGATCACAATCAAAATGGCCCCGCCCCAAAAGACACCCCGGTTGCGCAGGGCGATGCGCGCCAGGCTCAGATCCTTGACGGCCGTGGCCGCCGGGGTGGGCTCAATCGGGGTTGTTGCTTGATCGCTCATCAGTACCGGATCCTTGGGTCAAGCAGCGTGTAGCTGAGGTCAATCATCAGGTTGATGAAGATGTAGATGAAGCTGAAGAACAGGATCAGCCCCTGGATGATCGGGTAGTCCCGCGCCAGCACCGCATCCAGCACCAGCCGTCCGAGGCCCGGAATGTTGAACACGCTTTCGGTGACCACAACGCCGCCGAGCAGCAGCGCGATGCCAATGCCGATGACCGTGACCACAGGCACTGCTGCATTGCGCAGCCCGTGGCGCATGAGGATCTTGAACTCCGACTGGCCTTTGGAGCGTGCGGTGCGGATGTAGTCTTCTTCCAGCACTTCAATGACTGACGCGCGGGTCATCCGTGCGATCAAAGCGATGAAGATCACGCTGAGCGTCAAAGAGGGCAGGGTGATGTGATAAAAGAACAATCCTAACCCATCCGTGAAGGGGGACTTGTATCCCTGCACAGGCAGGATCTGCAGCTTCATCGCAAAGACGTAGATCAGGATATAGCCCATCACGAAAGCCGGGATCGAAAAGCCGCTGACCGAAAAGAGCATCACAAACCGGTCAATGAGAGAACCGGATTTGAACGCCGCCAGCGTACCAAGGGGGATCGCCACAACAACGGCGAAGGTGATGGTGGTCAGGGCCAGCAGAAGCGTGGGCTCAAGGCGTTGGCCAATCAGCTCGGTCACGGGTTTGCCGGAGAAGATCGAGACACCCAGATTGCCCTGGGCCAGCGATCCGACCCAGCGGACAAACTGGACCACAATGGGGTCGGACAGGCCCAGCTGCTCGCGGATGCGCTGAACATCTTCGGCAGTGGCATAATCGCCCGCAATGACCGACGCGGGATCGCCGGGCGCAAGGCGCAGCATGAGGAACACAAAAAGCGCGACCAAGATCATGACAGGTATGGTCGAAAGCACACGCATGGTGATGTAGCGCGTCATGAATTCCTCCGGGACATGTGGGAAACGGGGCCGTACCGAAAAACATGCGGCGCAAACCTGAGCCTGCGCCGCATGGGGGTCAGATTACTCCAGACCGATGTTCCAGAAGAACTGGACGGGCGACTTGATCAGGCCCTTCACATTGTTGCGGTAAGCAACAGGGGTGAAGAACTGGCCAAGCTGCGCTGAGGCCCCGCTGGCCCACAGACGTTCCTGTACTTTGGCCCCGATTTCCTTCTTCTCTTCGGCAGAACCTGCCACCGCAAAGGCCGCGCGGGCCTCTTCCAGGGCGGCATCTTCGGGCCAGCCGAACCAACCCGCATCCGGGTTGCCAGAGAAGGCAATCGCCATCGGGTCGATCACGTCGGCACCGATCCACCAGGTGTGGAAGATGTTCCAGCCGCCATCTGCCACCGGATCACGCAGCGCGCGACGCGATGTCAGTGTGGACCAGTCCATCGCCTGCACTTCAACGGTGAAGCCCGCATCGCGCAGCTTTTCAGCCGAGATCAGCGAGAAAGCCGACAGGATCGGCACATCTGTTGGCTGCATGATCACAACCGGCGTGCCATCGTAGCTGGTCGCGGCCAGTGCGGCCTTTGCAGCTTCGATATCACCCGTGGCCATCACGTCAGAGCCCACATCATTGTCCAGCGGTGTGCCGCATGGGAAGACAGAGAAACAGGTCTTCCAGAAGGCCTGATCGCCCACGGCACCCGCCATATAGTCTTCTTGCTTCATGGCCATGATGGCCGCGCGGCGCACGTCGACATCGTCAAACGGTGGCAGCAGGTGGTTGAAGCGCGAAAAGCCGATGTTGCCCAGCGGGTCATTCACTTCGACGGTGATGTCAGGGTTGGCTTCCAGCAGCGGTGCCAGATCGTTGGCAGGGGCTTCAAAAAAGTCGATCTCTCCGGCCATCAGCGCGTTCATCGCAGTGGTCTGGTCAGGGAAGTAAGTCCACAGAACCTTGTCGACCTTGGCGACTTTTCCGCCGGAGGCCGCAGAGACAGGCTCATCGCGGGGCACATAATCCGCGAATTTCGTGTAGACCACGGTGCTGCCGGGCACCCACTGATCTTCTTCGAAGACAAAGGGGCCAGAGCCGGTGAAGTCTGTGATCTGCTCAAACGGGTCCGTGGCCGCGACGCGCGCGGGCATGATGAACGGCACGTTGGAGGAGATCTTGCCGATGGATTCCAGCACCAGACCATATTCATTGGCCAGTGTCAGCACGACCGTTTTGTCATCCTGTGCTTCCAGGCTCGCCGTGTTGGCAAAGAGCTGCTGGCCCATGCCATCGCGCTTGCCCCACCGCTCAAGCGAGGCCACAACGTCTGTCGCGGTCACCGGCGCACCATCGTGGAACTTCAGACCGTCGCGCAGCACAAAGGTCCAGGTCAGCCCGTCATCGGAGGTCGACCAGGTGTCGACCATCTGTGGCTGTGGTTTGAAATCTTCGTCCATCGCAAACAGCGTGTCGTAGATCATGTAGCCGTGGTTGCGCGTGATATAGGCCGTGGTCCAGATCGGATCCAGGTTCTTGAGATCCGCATGCGGGATCACCCGCAGCGTCGTTTCCGCCTGTGCGACCGTGGGCATCGCGCCCATCGCCAGCGGGACCGCAAGCACTGCCGCAAGCAGGCTCCGGCGCTTGATCCATCCAAGCATATGTATTCTCCCTATTGTTGCGTTTTCATTTGTTTGGTTTACGCATGGGTAATCAGGCATGGCTGGATGCAGCTTGTCAATCGCGTGCAAACGATTTTTGTTTTGTAAAAAGCCCACCGCCTCGTGGATAGGCACCTGCCGAAAGGACCCTCTTTCATGATCACTGTATACAGCGCCGCCAAGGTCATCACGATGGATCCCAACTGGCCCGCGGCGACCCATATCGCCGTGCGGGACGGGCGGGTGCTGGCCGTGGGCGGGGCCGATTGTGCCGACGGCTGGGGGCCCTCAACGCGGGACGACCGGTTTGCCGGTCAGGTGATTCTCCCCGGCCTGATTGAGGCCCACGCCCATGTCATGGCTGGCGGCATCTGGGATCATACATACTGCGGCCATTATGCGCGTACAGACCCGCAGGGGCGTGTCTGGGACGGCGTCAAAGACTACGATTCGATCATCAAACGGCTTGCCGAGGTGGCCGCCCGAACCCCCAAAGGCAGCCCCGTGATCGGCTGGGGTCTGGACCCGAATTTCCTCGAAGGGCGGCGGTTTGACAAAGACCATTTGGATCAGGTTTCAACTGATCGTCAGGTG
>ERZ1740072.1087-NODE-1087-length-10622-cov-6.879341_pt1 | contig 10622 bp, 3 predicted proteins | sample MGYA00581733_ERZ1740072 | MGnify/ENA primary metagenome ERZ1740072 (study PRJEB43018, sample SAMN04849741) | marine metagenome | isolation source: floating plastic debris | place: Pacific Ocean | collected 2008-08-30 | study: EMG produced TPA metagenomics...
CAAACAAAAATTATGTATGATTAGGGAGTCTACTCCCGTGTTTGATTACCTGGAAAACTCGTTGACACATAAGAAACGTCAAGCCTTTGCATATTGAGTCCTGTAGTAAGCAGATTAATTTTTAGCGAATTTGCCATTAGTAAAATAGTGAAAATTAAATTCCAATGAAGATTTTCTTCCTTTAGGGTTTAGCAATTAGACCAATCTGATACGCTGTAAAATCTGTTACAGGATAGGCATGCTTTGGGCTTTCTTCATCTTATGTTTGTCAAAGCTTCTTTCTTCTGTTTGGCGGATTAACCTTGCCACTATTCCTGTCGGAGGTAGTTCACCTTTCTCCTCAATCTGGTCTTGCGATTGTGACCTGGCTCTGATTCCTCCATTTTCTGTGATCACTGATGGCTGCCTTTTCGCCGGTGGGGGCTTAGTCGCGCTTCCATCCACCTCTGCTTTGTGGGCAGCTTTGTACGGACTCACCTTCCCAGTTGGGACCTCAGGAATCCTTAGTGGTCCGGGGATTGTATGCGAGTCTGCCTTTGAGTTCACTGACAAACCATCTGATGTAATATTTATTCAAACCTCATAACAACAAAATTTAGGAACCTAAATTTTGTACTCATGAATGATACATTATGATACATAAAAATAATTGTACCAGTTGCAAAAAACTTTATGAATTGTTATCCCACCAAAGAATCAAAGGTGAAAATACCCAATCCATATCCTAGAGGGAATGAGCTTGGGAATACACAACACAGGTTACAAAATGGACAACCACCGCCTGGCTCACTTGTAATGATCAAGACGAGTCTTTAGCTTTACATAAGCTTTTCCTTAAGCTTTCTTAGACAAAAACTCACGTAGACAAATTAAATATATCTAATTTAACCAAAAAGAAAACAAAAAGTTTGATAGTATTTAATTGTTAAATTTCTGCCTAATTGGTACTCAAGCATCTTCAACCCATGGGCTATGGCAACAATATGTCTTTAACCTGAGCATTCTTTCAGAGTCCAAGTGTGAATGTTTAGTATATCTCACCTTCTTTCATCTGCTTTAAGACAATATCTGCTCTCTTAGTGATAGGAGTTGTGTTCGCACTGAATTCTAAAAAAATACTGGTATACCATTAAAACATTCTCTTTGTGGGTAGGGGTAAAGACTTAGAAGGAGTTGTGCCCGCAGTGGGTATGCGAGGATAACTCCGATTTTTTGGCTAAAACAAAAAAGAATTTTTTAAAATTCTAGACCTTTGTTTGTACACTGAGATAAATGCATGGCAACACACTGGTCTATAAGGGAATTTTTTCAGCGAGCAACAGTAGGCTTGTTTTATAACAGCGCTTTACATAGTTTTGTCCAAACGAGATAAGAGCTGGCCAATGCTAGGCTGTGCTACTGACCATCATTATCATTATCAATTGCACTACACTGTGATTTTAATGCACTGGTCTTCAGCTCCTGGCTTGACCATTGTTGCTATATTTTGGAGCTGAGCCATGGCAGAGATTTCTGTGAAAAGTTTAGCTCTGTTCATGTGTTGAAGAGTTTTTAAAGCTTGCTCACAGGTTTGTTCTCAAACAGACTCTAGTTTAAGCAAATTTGTGATCAGGGCATGCGATGTTGTTTTGGGTTGTAGTGTGCCTGGAAACATCTGTCTCTTGATGGTCAGGGTAAATATTGGTCTTTGTTCATGAGGCCGATCCGCTTGACGGTGAGGTTTTCTGTTAGAATGACCCCCTTTAATTTCTCATGTTTCTTTAGTTTGGACTGATCTCAATCAGTTATTTAATTTCGAGGCTGTCTGCATGCAGTTGTGTAGTTTATGAAGGTGTTAGAAGGCTAGAAGCAGGTGTTTAATTTAATTTGTGTAGGTTAATAAATAATGACTAGGTATTGATTTAGTCCTTCTAATAAAAAAGAACTTTGGCCAGCGTGACACTGTGGAAGAAAAGCATAATTTCTAAAAACTTGTTCCTGTGCAAAACCATCTTGCTTGTGATACTAATACACACACATAATTCCGAAAATCATTGCTGTATGTTTAAACACAATTGGGTATTATCAATATCAGTATTTATCATCTTCGGTATTATGAAACAGAAAAGGTATTGACATTACAGCCAAGCCGGCACAAATATTGATCTACCGCTTATTCCACAATTTGCATGGAAAATTCAACATCCTTGTCAGGTGCTTCAAAACACAAAAGAATAGTTTGATTTCTGATCTATTTAATCAATTCTTTGTATATGCAGTGTATTTGAGAGCAATCAAGTATTATATTATTCCAGTATGGAATAGCTATATTTTCTAAAATTTAATGCAATTGCACTTGTTTTTTTTTGTTTCACAAAATATCAGTGATTTTATTCTTTGCAACTGCAATATTGGCAAAAGTTTAAGATGAATTTTGATTCTAAGAAATTCAAAAAGCTTTGTTATGTTGGTTTATTCTCTCTTTTTTCTTCGAACAGACCAGAGAAATTGTAATCTAGGTGCTCTGACTATCAAACTCCAATACCATACATATTGTTATCACAGAAGGTTAAGCTCGATGAGTAAAGGAGGAAGTTAAGCCCGAAAGAATTATTTAAAGGACTAAATTAAGTTGCCTATAGCTAGCCGCATGCCATTTTTAAAGAAACCTTTTTGTGGGAATTTGAGCAGCTATGACAGATCATGTTTGCAGAGTAAGAAATTAATCGTACGTATTCATGTTCACACGAAAATACAAAGAGCTGTTAAACTTATAACCCTCACAAGCAGTATTGAGTGACTATAAATTGATGACCATTGTGAAAGGGGGTTTATTGCTCACCTCCATAGCTTTGATTAGGCTCGCTTTTGTAGTCACTGTTTTCGGTGTCACTTAGCACAAAGGAAGTACGTCTGTGAAGCTCTGATCTTAGTTCTATTTAACATGTAACAGAATTTTATAAAATATCAACAGAAAATGGTAGCTTTATACCTGGTGTACTTAAAAATAATACAATGCAGGTTTTAAGTGACGATGGGGAGGCAATAAGGGGCAATAAGCATCTAACTCTGTATGATCTATTATTTAGCCTAACCTACATTTTTAAACATACTTCCAGTTGCCTTGCAGTGTTCAAGCTTAACACTACCCCAGCCTTGTAACTCAAGCACTACTGCTAGTGCTCTCATTCACTGTTTGAATAAGCCCAAAATTCCTAATAAAGTCCGTCTTTCCCTTCAAAGAGGACTCAAGCAGCGGCTACGGCAGGTCACCGCACAAACAATGCACCGCCAATGGAGAGGCAGTCATGTCATGTTATGCCACCCGGTGGAAAAACACACATGCCTATAAACCCCCTATAAACAGCAGCAGTACCTTTGATCAAAACTCTTTATGATATTGCTTTTTTGTGCTGTTTAATTGTATCTCATGGTATATTGTTGTCCATGTTTAGCTAGTCTTTGACTTGAGCAATGACTGGCTGTTCCTGCTTGTGCACTCCACCGTCACCGCAGTAGCTAATTACGTACGCTGACAGACCAAGATTAATTTGCAGGATTGAAATACATGTCGTAATGTGGAAGTCAAGAAAAAAACATCCGCAACCCCAATTTCAAAAACATATTTCTATGTCCAAGGAGAAAATTTTCTTATGTTTCTGAGTCTATCAATTGCTTCGCCCAATTTTTGAGTACGATATTTACACCATCAAGTATAACAGTGCCCTTGTGGGGTTGATATAGAGTCAGCGCCATTTACGCCCCACACACAAATGTTGGAAACCTCAAAACTAATGTTTTAATAGATAATAGGCCTACTAAGTCTAAGACTGGCATTTTAATGGTTCTGGGCTTTCTTGGGTTAGGGTTTGGTATAGGGCTGGTGCCAAATGTTAGTCGAGGAATGGAGCAGATTCAGGAATCATACCTGAGATTTCATGTAATATGTGGTCTTGTAGCTGCTTTTCCACTTTTTTCTCTAAAGCCATGAGTTTATCTGTGAGTGATACAATCTCATATACAACCTCTAAAAAGCAAAGTGAACAAGGCAGACATTGGCACAAGTCAGCATGTTAAACGTTCAAGTCAGACTTCATTTTCGGCTCATGGTCAATGGGTCGTGGGTTCAAATCCCATCAGGGCCATTGGTGGTGTCAGGAAGGGCATCCGACCACAATTGCTCCTGTGCTCCAAAGACAAATCAGTCCCAAGACAAAAAAGCCCAATCAGGGTTTCTCACAGGGTATGGAGACTTTAAACGGACGTGAGTTTTTGTGAGAAACTTATTAGTAGAATCACGGATTAATAAGAGTTTTCCTGTGATCGCCAATTTTCAAAGATCCACACTCCACAGGAGAATCTGAGAACAGAAGACGAATGAGTGACCAAACTTGGAGCAATTCATGGGGAAGTGTGCCTAATCGTTTCTTGCCTACACAGACCATCAAAGTTGAGACATTTTTTTTAATGATGATTTGCCTTCAACAACACAACACATAACCAACCAAAACCAACCAAAAAACACATGCAAACCAGCTGATTTCAGACAAATTTTGTAGTTGAGTTTACCCAAGGAGTTAGAATGGTTTACCTGTGGTTTGTAAGTTACCAAATCCTGACCGTTGAATAAAAGCAGCGCTAAATGAAGCAGGCCACAAAATGATCAAACTTGATCTAAACGTATTTGAAATGAACATCTTGTTGTGTTTAGGTGTTAGACTGCCAGGACAGTATAGTGCAGCGCCACTTACTTCTGTCAGACCCCTTCATCCTGCAGTTTATGTCTTCCAGCTTATTGACAGAGCCTGGCAACATGCGTATCTCCACTTCAGGCTTGGCGCCTGCTCCACCATCTTCCAACCCTGGTCAACAAAAACATACATTTTGAGAGAATGTAAGCTAATGCTATTGAGTTGAGTGTTTGGGCTCTGCGTTGAATTAAAAGTGGATTATAGCCCTTGAAATGGTCAGAAAGACACACTTTTGATTTTAAGTGGGTTTCCAGAAGTTGTTTTACATATTAGGTAGAGTTAGGCCTATCCACGCTACTATAGAACTCCACAGCTCTTTGAATGGCTGGAGTTCCATGCGTTACATTGCGGCTTACACAGGGGAAATCTTGATAACTTCTGGGTGTTGAAAAGTAGTCTCTAATTGAAAAAGTGGAAGGCAGCTCAAAGGTGAGAAAAAATCTAAACCAATAAAGTTCTGCCAATAAATCTTGGTGCATCGAATATAGACAGTGCATCGATTAGACAGTGCATCGAATATATACATGTACGATAGAAGGATGAAAACTAAATGGCATGATTATAATCACAATAAGAATGAAGGTTTTTATACAAAGAACCTGACTTTCTTTTAGGCAGGAACTATAACTATAGTACCTGACTATAACTATAACCAGGGAGTTTACTCCCTGCTATAACCAATGATTAATAGGGTTACTCCTTGTTATGACTATAGTTAGGGTTTTCAGGTACGCCAGATCCAAAGATCTGTCTTAATGGGCTCAGAATGAATAAACTGTTAATACCATCCCAGTTGAATGCAGAAAAAATAATCATTCACAATGTAGAAGTACGTGTATACGGTACCTTTGCTGCTCTGAATTTTGAGCATTTCCATAATATCATTCCGGTAAGGTGAAACCAAATCAAGTGGTCTCCTCTTCTCTTCATCTGTTGTTTCCAGAAGCTCATTTTGTTTTTTAGGTTCAGGCACATATTCTAAAATAACCCGCACTGATTCGATTCTACCTTGCGATGCTGCAACATGTAGAGGCGTTGGTGTTGAGCCTTTCAAGCATTCGAGGCAGTCCTGTGCAGACAGCATTGAAAGAACCGCATGTAATGATGTTACATCGCCCAAATAGGCTGCGCAATGCAAAGCCGTATCATACTCTTTTAACAGCGAGATTATCTTTCCTTGCTATTGTTGAGGAACATCTGTGAAACCTCTCCCCAATTCTTCATATTAAGATGTATGTTCTGTTTTCTACATTCTTGTAATGCTCCTCTGAGCTTCGCAGCTTCCATCCTGAATCACAAACTCTTCTTCCAGTGGAGAGAAATATCTGTAGTATGAGGGGAGTTTGAGAGGAGAGAATATCTTTATGTCATCAATTATTTTTCTTGGTGAGCAATGGTTTTACCTGTAGTTAACTTGATGTGAGTTTTCATAAACGGCCAGTTTTGTTTTGTATCTTTTGACGCCTGAAATTTTTATTCCATACCTATTCTTCTTTCTCCATAAAGTTACGGTGATTATAAAAAAGAGGACAACTCCTAAAAACTGGAGTTTTCCTGAATCTTAATTCCATTTTCTGAGAGATTGATGTGCCGGTTCATTAGCCAAGCGGTGAAATACTACTGTAAAACCAGTATTAACAGCGGAATTAAATTCTGACACATCTCTGAAAATTCCGTTTCACAGGAAAGAAATTTGAACATCTCTCTTAAAGTGATATAGCAGTTGCATTGGGTTTCATTGTTTGCAGGGTGTAAAGTTGGCGAATTCAATGGACCCTCCAAACTAGCTTTATTTAATTCCTGTCAAAATAACTGGTTTTACAGTATCCCGACACTCAACCCAAAATATTTGATGAGTTATTTTGTCACTCTAATGAGACAGATTTTCAAAACTATTTATGGCACCATTAAAAATCGACGAAAAACGAGCTAGGTCCCTTTTATCATGCATGTCACTCAAATTAAGTTTGACGCCATTTGCAGACAGCAATTTCCCACAACGCATCAGAAAATCAGAGGAAAATATTGATTAATGATAAGGGGGCCAAACTTAGAAGAAATAACGTTATTTTATGTATAGAGGCACCAAAGTGGATGCAACTCCCACAATCAAATCACCAGGTCTGAACCACGTCGTGGAGTTCTTTCAATTCAACATATTTTTTTATATGTAGGCCTATTTAGCATGCATTGGATGATGATGATTTATACAACTCTTTGATTTGTGCACTCAATCGATGTAAGTGCCTTTTTCTCAGGATCTGAAAATTGAGCAATTTTGCCTGCATGACTGATTTGCAAGGCATCGACCATGAGCAGTTATGTACCCTTGCTAAGAAAGAGGATAATAACTGGTTAGCATCATCTGGTGAGCAACTCCGATGCTTGCAATATTAGGCTGTTGTAATAATCTCCCTGGTTGTGGAACAGCTCTGTGTAGTGTACAAGATAAGCATACCCACATTGGACTAATGCTTAGCCCCGACTTTTGTCTTTTATTTTATAAAAAACACAAAATTTGGGGCTAAGCATTGGTCAATACCCACATGCTTATATTTTATGACTTATTTCAGTAGACGCCTTGGAACCTGGCTAGAACCTGATATAGGTTTACTTTGGAATTCAAGTTTGCAGTTTTATGGGATGTGCTATTTCCTGAATTCCTTGCTGGGAAAGCAGTTGGCTTGTCAGTGAAAGTGGCGTTTTTATGGTGGAAATGTTTCAAGATGATCGACAGGTTGATTTCTGTAAGATAATGATAATGATGATAATGATAATCAGTTGGACTTTGTCTTTTGGACATTAATGAGGTTGTTCATCTCTAGAATGCCTGATGTCTGCTGATAGCACCAGTGTAGGCTAACCAAAGGACCTAAAACTCTTATTTATTGTCACTGAGTAATGTTTTCCCGTAAGTTCATAAAATACAGCTTCTATGGTGTGAATGTCGCCCATTTAACAGAATAGGGCGGCTTGTAAATTAAACAAACAAAGCATTACCCTATTGATTCCAATTTCCATATTCACTTTGAACGCACGGATTGTTGGAGAGGCTGGCTAATCAGTTGGACTATGTTTACTTACAACAATGAGCTTGTCCACCTAGTTTTTTAATACTTTATTGCCAAAAAAACAAATATTGCCAAAAACATAAAACAAAAAACACAAATATAACCAAAAACATAAAACACAAAACACAAATATTGCCAAAAACATAAAGCACAAAAGGAACAAAAAGTCCCATCACAGAAGAATAAAAGCAAGTCGTTTTATTTCCTGTCGAGGACATATGGTGTAATGGCAGTACCACAGACCCATCTATCTTGCTCCAAATGCATCTAAATGTAGTAATAATGGCTGTAGCATAGTGTATTATGTATGAGGGACTGCAACTACAACAGTAAACTGTTATTTACTGTTGTAGTTAACAGTAAATAACTCTGAACGATTTTACTCAACGTTTAGTTGACTAAGTATTTCTTTGTTTTTTGAGAAAGAGTTTTTTGTTGTTTTTGTTTTTTTTGGCTTATTCTGAAAAACATTTTTATCAAATGAAATTTGTATATATTTTGTATATATATTTTTATAATTTTAATTTTATCATACCTACCAGCACCTACCCTAATTATCATACCTCTACGGCTAAAGAGCTGCAGACATAGCAAAATAAATTCTTATATCCCGTGACCTAAAAGCAGCAACGATCACAATAGAGGAAGTGGAAGTAACTCTAATGAAATGGTAAGAGAATGAGTCCGGCTCCAAATAATTGGTCAATTTCTGACGTGGCATTAGGAATTATCCACCTCTGTGAAAAGAGTGGACAACTTTTAACTTTTTAATTTCCGGGTCGGTCCCTGGTTATATACCAAATATAAGTTGAGTAAAAAATAATCTAATTAGGTTCTATAAATGAACTATCAGTTGCAAACAAGTGCAAGGGTACTTTTCATCAGCGTACACGGCAGCTAAAAGAGGGGCATGCTATTCGCTCTTCTTAGCGGACTAAAATCTGTCTGCCGGTAATGTGCTGGCTCACTAGTTTGCTGCACATATTGAACTCCCCTTCCTTCTTTTGGGAGCCACTCTTTCTCTTCTCCGTTAGCCTCATGCGCCTCTGCGCCCACCATCCTCCTGTTTTCTTTGATCAACGATGCAGCGGTTGACGTGTTGACAGGAGCTGGAGAACTCTCGGCCGCTTCAGAGTTGGTGCTTGTTGTAAAACGACTACTGAATGTGAATAACAGACTATCGCTGCTTAATCTCCGTGCTCCATCTTCAACACTTCTCAGGGAATGGGGTCTGGTGAACGAGTTTGGTTTTGAGGCATTTGAAAAGCCCCCACTTCTTGTATCTACAATTTCATAATTCTGAGTAGTAGGCTATATCTACATGCATCGATCTGAATCCAAATGCAGATCGATGTCTACATGTCTCAAGTTCAATTCAGAGTGTTGCCTGTTTTCTTATGATATAATTTTTGAAGGCGATTCTATCGCATGGTAACTTCCAAAAGACGTGTTGTAGAGAAATCAATTAGTTGACGATAGGAAAGGAAAAGGTTCAGGTAAATAAATTCAGAACTTCTTTTCGTATCAAAAATAACATACCATCAGGACATTGCTCAAGGATTAGCTCTACATGCCTTGCCATAGTTGAAGACATGGAGTTGCTACCAGACCCTGAAACACAGAGAGTATTCAGTTGTAGAGAGCTTTATTCCCTTACAAAACTGAAGTAGCCTCAGTACCAAGGGCCATGAATTGAGCGTCCCCTTTGAATTGGTTAGTTGTCCGTTCTTTTTGTTGAGACCATGATGGTACAACTATAATTATCGATCAGGGATGCAAATACATGTATCCGATGTATCTCAGATCATTAAACTCAACAAAACATAATGATATAGTGAGAAGGATTTGATTTGCAGATGATTCATATTCAGATTTTTTTTATCAAAGGGAATTTATTTAACATGTAATAAATGTCATATTAGTAAAATAGGCATGGTAAAAAGTATTTCACAACTTTTGATGCGTAGGCTACTCAGTAACTGAATGTATTTTATTGTTTTAGACTCGGCAAAATTCTCGGAATACCGGTCCAAAATTATCTGTACTATATGAGTTTTATAAATATGCCCTAGTAATGACTTAGAGTAGGAGGAAGCTCATTTGGTAAGAGCGCCTGCCTGTGGCACGAGAGTGTTGAAGATCCTGAATTCGAATCTCACCGCTGTCTACTGACTACTGGGCCTTAGTGCCGCAGGTGAGCTCCGACCTGCCTAAAAACTGAGAGCAAACTGGCACAGTAATTGCAGCCTTGCCCTTCACTACCACTTCACCGCCCGGTCCCTTGGCTGGGCGAGTGACAAACCTTGCGATTTTAATCAAACTTTAATCAAACTGACCTCTTCCACTCGAGGTGGTGAGATTGTTATTATCATCCTTCAGTATTCGGACTCTATTCGAATCCATGGTTTGACTTTGTAGTTGTGATCGCAGCCCTGCAAAATACATCATACATATAAATCAAATTACGGACAATAAGTAAATAACAGAGCTTGGTGAGGTGCAATAAGTGGTTTGAGAATTTTCAACTTATGTGAAATGCCCAGCCAACAACACCATGGAAAAAATTTCCCTGGAAAATTCAGACAGGTTGCCTCCCCTTGTAACGGCCAATCAGTAGCAACCGATCACACAATTTTCTTGATGATATCTTTTTGAGCAATCAATGGTCTTCAACAGTAATTTCCTAGCTTTATTTTTGTACCAGCTATCATCATTGATATGCAATCCAGAGCATAGCCATAATTATTACATTTGCACAAATTTGTATAAATTCTGTTCTATGGCCTCACTCAGGCAGGTCATGCTCTGGTTCCGTGAGCTC
>ERZ1740072.1088-NODE-1088-length-10615-cov-4.097538_pt1 | contig 10615 bp, 9 predicted proteins | sample MGYA00581733_ERZ1740072 | MGnify/ENA primary metagenome ERZ1740072 (study PRJEB43018, sample SAMN04849741) | marine metagenome | isolation source: floating plastic debris | place: Pacific Ocean | collected 2008-08-30 | study: EMG produced TPA metagenomics...
CTATCGGCCTCGTCTACAGCGGCGTAACGGCCTTCGACCAACCGAGATTGATACCGCGCCAGCGCTCTACTGTAGACAGAGCCGCCTAAAACAGTTACGTCTGGTTCACCAACCAGGTACCGACGATCTGCCCCATCCCGACGGGCTGCTGGGTAAACCCGAGTTTTGTGTACAGCTCCGGTACGTCGTCCGTAAATAAGTACACGTGCTGTCCAGACAACTGTTTGAGCAGACTTCGGATCATCTCGCTAGCAATGCCCTGACGACGATAGGCACTCAATGTCCATACGTCCACCAGATAAGCGTTGCAAACTCCATCCGATAACACCCGATTGCCGGTTCGCATAGGCCACACAAGCCGCATAGCTGTTTTCAAAAGAGGCTTTGAGTTGCTGAGGACTGCGGCCATTATCGAAAGCATCTTGGCGCAAAATAGTTTTCATCGCTGCCCAATCGACCGCATGCAAATCAGTTTGGTAAACAATTTCCACCATTTGAGGTGACCTCATGACCGCAACACTAAAGCCAGTGGCTCTCGTCACCGGCGGCAATCGGGGTATCGGCTTCGCGATCGCCCAAGGATTACTCGCCCAAGGCTATCAGGTCATGATTACGGCCCGTTCTTTAGCCAGTGCCGAACAAGCCGCAGCGAGACTGTCGGGCACCGTCGTGCCAATCGCCTTAGACATCAGCCAAGATGACTCGATTGCGCAGGCTGTGGCGACGATTCGGCAACACAGCGATCGCCTAGATGTGGTGATCAACAATGCGGGCGTCTATCCCGATGAGGGTGTCAACATCCTGACAATTAGCCGGGAGCTGTTAGCTGCCACCTTAAACACCAATACCCTCGGCGCGGTTTGCCTGACGCAAGCCTGTTTGCCCTTACTCAAAGCCGCTGCAGCGGCCCGCGTGATCAATCTATCGAGCGGCTATGGCGAGATTAACGGCCTGTTGGCAGCGGTGCCCAGCTACTGTTTGTCAAAATTAGCGCTGAATGGCGCGACGATTATGCTGGCTCAGGCCCTGCAGACCCACGGCATTGTGGTGAACGCCATTGATCCGGGCTGGGTGAAAACAGACATGGGGGGCAATTCTGCCCCGCGATCGCCCCAGCAGGGGGCCGATACTGCCATCTGGCTCGCCACGGAAGCCCCCCGCGAAACTGGCAAACTGTGGCGCGATCGCCAAGCGATTGTTTTTTGAACCGGGATAGGGCGATCGCGTTCACTCATCCAAAATTGGCTCTACAGCGGGCAGAGGCTCCCAGCACCTTCACCCGGTTGGGTGACGACACAGCCCGCGTATTGCCCGGCAGGCGTGTTGCCTGCGGGAAAGACCATCATGGCATCAGCCCCTGAGGCATCCCCATGGCTAACTAGCAGTGTGTTATCCCAATAGTGCAAGCCACTAATGCTACTGAGGGCGTAGCTCGAAAATTCATGGGGTAAGGGGCGATCGCCGGGCACCTGCAGCCGATACAAAGCATGACTCTGCAGTCCCTGAGGGTCAATAATAAACACCGCCGATTTCTGGACATCAACGCATTCCTCTAAGAGCACAGGGACGGCAACATCGCCCGTTTGGGGATTCACAGTCGGGGTGCCCAAAATCCGCTGAGCCGAGAGATCGCGCTCTGCCACTAATTCATACGTAGCGCAGTCAAAGGAATCAAGAATCGCGATCGTCCAATCCTGAATATCAATGGGGGTGCGATCGCCGCTGGGCCAGTTGAGCGTGAGGCTAGTGCCGCCATCGGCAACGGTAACGGTCGGAATGTCGGCCACGGGTTGGCTATTGGCAGCCGGTAAGCCACTGGATAGATGAGCGGTGAGCAAAGTGCCCGCGATCGCAGCGGTGGCCGCTAATTTTCTTGGCATGGATAGTCGCATGGATGTCTCTAGCGTGAACGAATCGGCTCTGGTCACGGCTTGGGTGACCTCAAATGAGGGCATAGCGGACCGATAATCCAACCAACAGCACCAGCAGTAACGTTTCCGGATAGCAGGAGCAGCCGCGATCTCCACTTCAATAGGCTGGGATGTCGTGAGAGATCCCTACAAGACCGAAAAATTGTGGCGCGATCGCCAAGCGATGGCTTTTTAAGCTAGGGTGCATGGAGGTCAATTTCACCCGTCTAATAATTGGCTCTACAGAAGTCTCGAATTGGCTGTTTCTCGGTGTCTAACGCCCTTGAGGAGAATAACCATGACTCGCCATTGGTCAGGTTCTATTGTGGGAACGTTCATGCTGGCAGCGGCGCTCGTTGGCTGCGCGGCGACGCCGCCCGATCAGACAGAAGCGGCACCGCCGGAAAGCTCGTCCTCGCCAGTGACAGCGGATTCCACACCGGCAGCGGCAGAACCGGCAGCGCCGGAATCTTCGGAGATCGCCCAGGCCACTTCAGCAGAGCCGGTCGTCGTGGTCGAGGGGTTAGAGCATCCTTGGGGCATGGCCGGGTTGCCCGATGGTACGCTGATGGTGACAGAACGTCCGGGCCGCGTGCGTCTAATTCGCAATGGTCAGCTTGATCCGACACCGCTGTCGGGCGTCCCCCCGGTGCTCGCGTCCGGCCAAGGCGGCCTGCTAGATGTCTCCGTTCATCCCCAATTTGCCGACAACCCCTGGGTTTATTTCACCTATGCCCACGGCGATCGCGCGATGAATCAAACGCGGGTGGCACGGGCGCGCTTTGACGGCACGACACTATCCGACTGGACGGTCATTTTTGAGGTCAACCGCACCAAGGAAGGCAGCCAGCACTTTGGCTCGCGCATCACCTGGCTGCCAGACGACACGATGCTGATTTCAATTGGTGATGGCGGCAATCCGCCGGTGCGGCTGGAGGGAGAACTGATTCGCAATCAGGCCCAAAAGCTCGATAGTCACCTCGGCAAGGTGGTGCGGCTCAATGCGGATGGGTCGGTACCGGTGGACAATCCCTTCGTCGATACGCCCGGTGCAAACCCCGCCGTCTGGAGCTACGGGCATCGCAACATTCAAGGCATGATGTTTGACCCGGTGACCAATCAACTGTGGGCCTCCGAGCACGGCTCGCGGGGTGGTGATGAACTGAACCGCGTTGCGGCGGGAGAAAACTATGGCTGGCCGCTGGTGACCCACAGCCGTGAATATACCGGCGGTGAGATTTCCTCTGAGCGATCGCGACCGGGCATGGTTGATCCGCTCGTGGTGTGGACGCCCGCGATCGCGCCCTCAGGACTGCTGGTCTATCGGGGCGATCGCTTTCCGCAGTGGCAGGGCGATGTGTTTGCGGGCGGACTAGTTTCCGGCGATATTCGCCACATTGAAGTGGATGAGGCCGGTACGGTAGTCGACCAAACGCCGATTGCGATCGGGCAGCGGGTGCGCGATGTGCGCCAGGGGCCAGACGGGCTGATTTACGTGTTGACCGATGAGCCTAATGGGCAACTGATCCGACTAGAACCGGATTAGAGGCGATCGGCCCCTCAGCCCTCGATTATCCCTATTAGTGACGTCAGTTCGGGTTAAAACCGAAGCTGGATATTTCCCTTCCCGAGAGGGGCTTTGCAGCTCAATAGACGGGTAAAAGCGTTACTTATTCTTATCCCGAACTCAGGTTATTAGTAAGCTTTCTGCGCCTCATCGGTGAAGCAATAAAGCCACTGCTCACTGAGTTCAGCAGAGCTGATCACGGGGTGCCCGGTGGCCTCAAAGTGACGGCGTGCGTGCTGATTTTTAGAAGAATCGCAGCACAGCATCTTGCCACAGTCCTGACAGATGCGCAGGTGCACCCACTGACTATTCACTTTGAGGCATTCTTCACACCGAAAAATGGGATAGTTCGCCTTGTGAATCATGTTCTCAAGGCTTAATCGATCAAGATGTTGGCAGCTCATGGGGCTTACAGCGTCGACAGTTCCTTTGCACAGTAGCGAAGGGGTCTGGCGTTTGTCTATTGATCATCAGATAGGTCATATCAGCTCTCCGAAACTCGCTGAAAATCAGTTCCGCAGAGGGTGGGTCAGCGCCCAACAATCGCTCAAAACTCTCAACCAGAGAGCCGTCCGACCCACCACCCCCAACCGACATACGACCGCAACTTTTTCATTGGGTGGCGTGTCGTCCGTCCGCGTCGTAAACCTGGGCTCTAGAAAGCGCCAAGAACCCCGGTTTCTGTCGAAACAATTGGCTCCTTGCTAGAGCAAGTTCAGAAACCGGGGTTCTGACCATCTTTAACTTCACAGAATGACACAATGAAGGGGTTGTGCACTGGCAGCCACAGTTTCCCTATGGAACGGTTTGATCTCAATGTTTTTCGGCGGTTTTGGGCGATCGCCAAAGCCTATTGGTTTGGTGATGAAAAATGGCAAGCGCGGGGACTGCTGCTGCTAATCGTGGTGTGGCGGCTGGGCTACACGGGCCTGAGCGTGGTGCTCAACAGCCAGCGGGGAGAACTGATCTCCTCTTTATCAGCTAAGGATCAGGATCGCTTTTGGCACACGGTGATTGTCTTTGTCGGGGTACTGGTGGTGTATGCGCCGCTGCTGGCGGGCTATACCTACCTGCGCGATCGCCTGGGGTTAGAGTGGCGCCGCTGGCTAACCAGCCGATTTATCGATCGCTATTTTGGTGATCGTGCCTTTTATCGCATCAACCAGTTCAGCCCGGATATCGACAATCCCGATCAGCGCATCGCCGAGGACGTCAAAAGCTTTACCCAAGAATCGTTGACGCTCGTGCTGGTGGTCGCGTCCTCGGTGCTAGAGATGGTGGCCTTTAGCGGGGTGCTGTGGAGCATTTCACGAGAGTTGGTGCTGTTTTTAGTCGGCTATGCGGTGGTTGGCAGTCTGCTGACGGTGGGCGTCTTTGGCAAACCGCTGGTCAGGCTCAACTTTGAGCAGCTCAAGCGCGAAGCTGACTTCCGTTTTGGCCTCGTGCGCATTCGCGAAAACGCTGAGGCGATCGCCTTCTACCAGGGCGAAGGGCAAGAATCAACTCAGGTCAAAACCCGCTTTGCCGCTGCCTTCGAAAACTTCAAACGCCTGCTGTTTTGGGAGTTAAATCTCAACGGTCTGACCAACGCCTACGAATTCATTCCCTTCATCCTGCCAGCGCTAGTGGTGGCTCCCGCCGTCTTTAGCGGTGATTTGGAAGTCGGCAAAGTCAGCGAAGCCCAGGGCGCGTTTATTCGCGTTTTCTTTTCGCTCAACGTGATTGTGGCGCGGTTCCAATCTTTGACGGCGTTTGGGGCGGGCATCGATCGCCTCTACGAATTTGCCAACACTCTCGGTCATTTTGACGATGACGAAATATCCGCTGATGAAGCCACGGTGGACGCCACAGCAGTTGCCGCTCAAGCCGGCACCGAAACTGAAGTTGCTGCTGCAGTACAGGTCACCGATGAGTCGGCTCCGGCTGCTGAAGCTGATGTCAAAGTGTCGGCCAGTGATGATCAGCCAGAGTCGGATGCTGAGTCGGATAAAAAGGAAGAAGAACTAGAGTCGGGGGTAGCCGCGATCGCCGAAACCCAGCCGGTGATTCTGCAAGAAACAGCGCCACTGCTCAGCCTACATCATGTCACCCTGCAAACGCCCAACTACCAGCGCACGCTGATTGATGACCTGACATTAGAGTTAGAGCCGCACAGTTCCCTATTAGTCGTTGGCCCCAGTGGCTGCGGCAAAAGTTCACTATTGCGGGCGATCGCCGGGCTGTGGAACTCCGGCAAGGGCTTAATTCAACGACCAGCTTTGGGCGACCTGCTGTTTTTGCCACAAAAGCCCTACATGGTGCTCGGCAACCTGCGACAGCAATTGCTCTATCCGTATCCGGATGCAGCGATCGCTGATGACCAGATTCACACCGCGCTCAAAGCCGTGAACCTGCCCAATCTGGCCGCGCGCTTTGAGGGCCTCGACGCCGAAGCCGAATGGGGCGATGTGCTATCGCTCGGTGAGCAGCAGCGCCTCAGCTTTGCCCGTATCCTCTTGCATCAGCCTAGCTACGCCATTTTGGATGAAGCCACCAGCGCCCTCGATCGCGTCAACGAAGAGCAACTCTATGCCGCGCTAGAAGCAATTCCGACCACCTACCTCAGCGTCGGCCATCACGAATCACTGGAAGCGCACCACCGCTTACGACTCCGCCTCGCAGAAGACAGTACGTGGCAGTTGCAGTCTCTGTAAACCCTAGATCTGCGCCGTCGGACTTTCCTTAAATTGGAAAGACGACAATTAGGAAAGGTATGACAGGGCTAATCACCTTGTCATACCTGTTCTTTTATTTGAAGTCGGCATTAGCGAAAAATGAACGCGTTCAGCAATATGCTAAGGCTCAGCTGTTCAGGCTCGCAAAGTTAATACTGCAGCAAGTTATCTCTCAAGGTATTGCCAGCATAGCTCGTCCGAAACCGGTCTCTTTTCTGCAGTTCTGGAACCACGTGATCGACAAACTCTTCATAGCATCCAGGCGTGTAGGTAGCCACCAACATAAAGCCATCCGCACCGCCTTCATCGACGAAGTATTCCATCTTGTCAGCAATGTCAGATGCCGTCCCCACAATTACGGGCATGCCCATCCCCATTGCATAGTAAAGAGCAGCTTCTTTAATCGTGATCGGGTCCCCGCCCTTCGCATAAATAATGCTTTCAAACAGTCCTTGAATGCCTGGAATTTCAACATTCTGCACATATTCATCAAGATCATAGGTAGAGAAGTCAGGCCCAAAATGCCCTGAGATCCAGGCAAGTGCACCTTCCAGCGGTATGCAAGAACGGATTTTTTCATACTTCTCTTGGGCATGTTGCGTTGTCTCGCCCACAATACATTGCAGCCCATAGATCAGTTTGACACTATCGCGCGGCCTTTGAAATCTCTTCTCAAGCCGTTCGTTCAAGTCATCTGAATATTGTCGCATGCGCTCGACATTGGGATGAACCGCAAAGATAGCTTCAGCATGCTTAGCAGCAAAATCTCGACCTCGATCAGATGATCCGGCTTGCCAAAAAACCGGTCTGCCCTGAGGCGATGGGAAACAAAATGATCGGCCTTTACAGGCAAAGAATTCACCCTTAAAGTCAATCTCTTTGACTTTTTCAGGGTCAGCAAATATGCCACTTTCCTTGTCAGCAATAATTGCGTCAGCATCCCAAGAGTCCCATAGCTGGCAGCACAAGTCGATGTATTCCTCCATGCGGTCATAGCGCCTAGAACGGTCAGTCATGTCCGCCCCATAGGCATCCCACTCGCTTTTTGAGTAAGAGCTGACAATGTTCCAGGCGACTCTTCCACCAGAAAGGTGATCCAGGCTGGAAAGGCGTCTCACCATTGAGTAAGGGTGCTCAAAAGCAGTAGAAAGCGTGAGACCAACGCCTAAATGCTGAGTAGCAGTCGTGATAATCGGGACAATTGTCGAGGGCTCATGGGTCGGACATTGAACGGCATACTTAACACAGGCATCTGAGCTTTTTTCATAGTTATTGTAAGGAGCAAGCTCATCAGCAATAAACATGCCGTCAAACATGCCTCTCTCCATCGTTCGAGCCATGTGTTGCCAATAGGCTGGCTGGCTCCAATCCCAATTCACTTTGTCTTTAGGATGTCGCCACATTCCGGTTGCATGACTATTGACGCCATGCTGAATGAATCCCAACAAGTGCATTTTCTTTTTGTCTGACATAGCCTTATCATCTCCAGGTTAATAAGTGAGTGGCGGGAAGGGGCGAAAAGTCGTAATGTCTCTGTAGTTTCAGACAAGCATTAGAGACTTCAAGAAACTAATCGAACACGCATTTTTCGCTAGCTTGCAACTGCAGAGGCGAGTTCCAACAAAGAATTTTTCAATCTCTCATTAATTTCAGCGTCTAGAATTATGCCGCCTTCTGCTGTTTTCTCCATTTGCGAGTCGAGGATAAATATGCCTCTCAAAATATTGGTCGCCCCCAAAACACCAAAAAGAGGTTTCATTGCATATTCAATCGAGAGCAAATGAGTAATCGTGCCGCCAGTCGCGATCGGCAATATGGTTTTGCCCGCAAACGCATATTGGGGCATCAAGTCAAGCAATGCTTTTAGTACCCCCGTATACGAAGCTTTATACACGGGGGTTCCGACCACAATGCCATCGGCTTGTTCAATCAAAAGCTGGGCCTTTTTGAGGGCTTCACTCTCAAAGTTCGCGTAAACCAAGTCTTCAGGGGGAACATCTTTCACAGATAATGAAGAAACATCCATCGATTGCTCTTCCAAAGTAGCAGCACATAGCCTTAAAACGGCAGAAGACCTCGATGTGCCAGATGGGCTACCTGCGATAGTCAAGATTTTCTTCATTCGTAATTCATCTCCTCAGTCATAATGTCAATGGTGCTGCTTTGCTGACTTAGAATGGCTCAACAAAGTATTTCGAATTTTCATTTTTGGAGTTCAAAATTTCCATGTATTCTCCAAATTTTTCATCCATAAAATAGCTCTGAGAAAGTTCATTTGAAAAACCAATTTGCTGGAAATGATAGTCTAAGTCCAGCGCATTATAGACGAGCCGTAAAAAATAGTCGTCCATCCAGAAATCAACATCAAATTTAGTGATTTCATACTTTCCTTCAAGTCTCCGATTGAGCGTTTTTAACAGCCAAGACCACTGAGGTTTCAAAGTTGGTTCAATTCGCGATCCAAAGGATACCGAAAAGAACCTCAGCGCTTGCTCAGTGTTGATACTGGTTAGCTGACTCAACTGTTGAAGCGCACTAATTTGGTCTTCTAAAAACCATTGGTTGGCAATAATCAGGTCATGCAAATAGGCGATCACAAATTCAGGATTTTCGCGAATGAACTGGGATCTGCAGACAATCCCCCTTAGAGAAGGTATCTTTAAAACTTTGCACTCATCCTGATCAAGAATTTTCGAAAAATTGTGTTCTTCTAACAAAAGTCCGTAGGATTTACAACAGACATGAGCGTCAATATTGCCATTCAAAAGGCTATTGCTAGCCGTCCTGGGATCCTCATCAATCAGAAAACAATCAGAACTCATATCGATGCCATAGGCATCGAGTAGTGTTACCAGAAATCTGTGTGAATTCGAACCGAAAAGCGTTGAGATTCTTTTTCCTCTTAAATCCTGAATTGAAGAAATGCTTGACTTCCTGGGGACAACAATACTGTTGTCCCTACCTAAAAGGTTATAAGAGGCTATTGCCACGAGTTTTGAGTGGAAATTGAGCCCATCAAAAAAAGCAGACCCATTATTGAGTAAAGACATGTCATCCATGATGCAAATGTCTAACTCAGACTTACTCATCTGCCGGCTCATGGCCTCACCAGATGAATAGAGATTAATATCGATTTCAAAATCTCGATAAATCTTTAGATCATTGAGCGGCTTAGAACTCAGCAATGAAAACTTCAAAGAATTAGAGATATATTTAACCCCATATGAAGCGATTAACTGGCCGATGGAATCTCTTTGAACGCCGATCCTGAGAACTTCTGCCCTACCAGAGTGCACCTGTGGCATGGGAACTTTTCTGGTAGCTCGCTTTTCAGATTCATCTTGATCAAGACGGAAACTGCGAACTAACCCCTCAGCAATTACTAACAACTCACTAAAGGGGGGAACATGGATATAAACCCCAAGCTCACTGGCATCGTAAATCGGAGTGCAGTCAACCTCACGTTTATTCTGAAAGTCAGCCATACAGAACTCGGGAAGTATCGTTGTCCCTTCCTGTTCCAAGAGACGATCAACGAGTTCTTCATAACTATCTACTTGAATCGCGAGCTCAAGATACTTTTGCTCAATTGCTCCGCTTCTGAGGAGTTCTTGAGCTAATTCTTTAAGGAGCAGCAAGCCCTGGAACTCTATCTCTTGAATTTTGATAGAATCTAGCCCCTCTGGCTTATTTTTTTTGCCAAACTCTAATAACGCAAACCGATAGGTCTGTAGCCGATTACAAGGATGTTCTTCCTTATATGCAGACGTGCTGTTGATAACGAGTTCAAGGGGGGTTGAGTGGGTGTCTGAAAAGAACTTATTGCCATTGGCTTCAACAGGGCAAATCTCCTTATTCGGAAAACACATTGAGAAGCGATCGCGAAACTGATGAAACCAGGCGGCAGAAAGCAGTGGAGAAATCCCAACGACAATCTTTTCACCTAGAGAGTCTACGGGCCTCGCGATTTCCTGCTGTAAGCCTTCTAAATCCTCATAGACATGGACTGATCGAGAAATAATCCTTTTGCCATTATTGGTGAGGTGGGCCGAGCCTGGCGATCGCGTCAGCAACGGACAGCCAAAGTAATCTTCAAGCTGCTTTATCTTTTTGCTAATTAATGCTTGGCTGTATCCCAACTTTTTAGCAGCATGGGAAAAACTTCCACAGTCATCGACAGCCTTGAGAATCCTAATGTGGTTAAGCGTGATATCGCCTAGTTTCATTGAATTGCAAAACACTCACTCTATACGGCTGAAGGCTGATCCTTTCAGCTAGAGCCATTGAAATCAAAGAACTCTAGCGATAAGAACCTATCGATCAATTGCTCTGGTCAGAGGCTCCTTTACCTCTACGGAAGCATCAGAATGAGTGCTTTGAAAGTCTCGAATATCTCTGGACATACAGTAAATGCCTGCCATGGG
>ERZ1740072.1091-NODE-1091-length-10594-cov-8.691432_pt1 | contig 10594 bp, 10 predicted proteins | sample MGYA00581733_ERZ1740072 | MGnify/ENA primary metagenome ERZ1740072 (study PRJEB43018, sample SAMN04849741) | marine metagenome | isolation source: floating plastic debris | place: Pacific Ocean | collected 2008-08-30 | study: EMG produced TPA metagenomics...
TCTATTCCAATCTGAAACTCATGGAATTACGGAATGAATTAGAAAGGTTGTATAGAGAGGTTATTTACTACACAGTTAGATCATGTTTTGTATGGTGCACATACATGTGTTGGGTAGATGATCAGCAGATACGCAGGCTCTACAACACAGATTTGTAAGAGCTTATATCTCTGGGGTTATATCAGTGAAAGAGTTATTGATTTTTCCCTCACACTATCTAACTAATATTTCACAGGAAATTCATATAGACAGGATCCGGTCAAATGTTAATGCCTTTCATGTCTTGTAAAATCGAATTGTTGAATGAGTTGTTCACGCTGCTGAAGTGAAATATTTGCTGGTGAATGTAACTGTTAGATAACTAGATCTCTCAGAGGGTGAAAACATACTTTTTCATGATCATAAATGGGGCCAAGACTGATGAACCAGTATGCTGCCATGAAATTCCATTGCACATCTTATTGAGGATATCAGGTATTTCATCATCGTTGGTTATTGATGCAAAACATACATTGGTAAACTATTGGATCCGATTTTGTTAATTATTTTTCACAGGGGTATGATATATACTACACACTGACTGAGAATGCTGCAGATCGGGATGTTGAACAATGGAGTCTGAAGCAGTGTTCTGGCAGCGTGGAACTTCAGTTACTAGACGGTCTTCTTCCTAATGAGAGATACTCTGTGGTGATCAGAGCCAGAAATAGAATCGGCACCGGACCCCCCTCACAACCTATCCAGTTCATCATGGTCGAAGGAGGTAAGGGACAATTCCTTAGCTTGTTTGAGACCATGATTCAGCCTACAGCCTACATTTTGATTGTGAGTTTTATCAGTTGGACACGATTTCATTGGTGTCAAGAAGTGTTTCGGCTGGTTTTTATGTCCCATAATGTGTTAGGTTATAGATCAAATCTGTCCCCGCTAAGCGACAAATAGTTCTGCCTTATGACTCTGTACTCAACTCAAGCTTGATACTACCAGGCTTGGTGTTTTGTGCTATGTCAACAGCCATGACAGCTATACACTGAGTCAAATCAGTCCTTAACAAATTGAAAGCTTTGATTGCTTGCTGTGACTGTGAGTTGGCGATAGCTGGCTAGTCAAATAGGCAAATCTATAAAATAGCTGCTAGAAAAGCTTTTGTTTGTGATGACAATTAGATTGTGTTAGTATGAGGAACTTGTTCCTAGCTGTGCTTTTGATATTCCCTCTCCCGTATTCTCCAATACCTACACCCCTTTATCATTCCATCCTAATGCTGCTCTTCATCAGTTATCGTTCCGTCAGGGTGTGCCTCTGCGGCATGATAAGCACCATTCCTGACGGTGTCGTCGTGGATTATTGTTTTGAGACCCCACTTTTATTTCCATCCAGGGCATGGAAAGTTTGATAATAGTAAGTAGTTTTTTTATCAGGAAGTCTGCCTCATGCGTTCACGCCAACGTTGGAGGCACATTATCTCCAAATTTTCCAATCCAAATTTGCTTCAGTGACCAAATTCTCAATATTGTTTTCTTGTACATGTATGCATGCTTTCTAATGACGATGATCATGATCACTATTCTAAAGCTTTGAAGTGATTTTGTACTTGCTTCATACAGCTTTGTTCGATATCAACCATTTCTCAAAGCTCTTCAAAAACGACAAATGGTGCTGCGCCATTATGTTTTAAACCATCAGACCCTTATTATTGTAAACTTCCATTAGTAGCCTGGGTGGGAATGTTTATCATAGACTGATCACCCCAGGCTACTAAGTTATCCTCTCAACCTAAAGCTTTCGCAGACGGAAAAAAATTCTTTGCACTGACAAAACCAGTGAGAGCTTACTGAATTTTGATGGAGACACTGAGTGTACTTAATGCCTGCTTGTCATGAAGGATAACCTTGGATTATTATATCACTGTTTGAATGCGCTCTCTCACCCTCACCACCAGTATTGTTGTAATAGTACACAGCAGCAGCTGCTTTATAGTCTTAATGTGTGGGGATAACTCCGCAAAGCGCTCAGCTCGGATGTCACACACCCCTTTTAATAAAACTGAATATTATGTGATCTTATTGTGTCTTATTTCTTCTCAAAGGTTTATACTGAGCATTTGTTAGATATACATAGCCTTTTCACTTATCTCGGCTCATTCTATTTTTATTTTTCTGATGCCACTTTACAGTGAATCAAGGTAGGGGTTTGATGTTGTATCATTACGCCCTCTCCGGCTAGCTCATCATTTCAATTTTAGTGCATTCCGCCTCATATTATGCTATGACACATTCAATAGTTATGTTGTACCATCAGATCCGGAAAATAGTTCATCTACAACTTTGTGAACAATGTTTTCAAATGACACGAAAATGCATGGCTAGAAATACATGACTTGTACAACTTGATGAGGTCAAAATTTGATGAAGCTGCGACTCTTTGTTGTGGAGTAGCCTAGAATGTAATTTTAATTTTATACCATTGATTCTAACTGCAAATCTACCTCAAATTAATCAATTCCGTCTATTTTGTGAAAACTTTTTGATTTATATATTTTGTCTTCACATATTAATTGAATTTCCTTGGTTTTTTTAAACAGTACTGGTAATAGACTCCTTTTTTTGCTATCAATTAAAACATACTGGTCATTGTCACTAAAAGTAAAACTCTCTGAGTATGGAATGAGTTACGGACTTGCCGTTCAATAAATCAATAAGGTGACGAACAATTGCTAAAAATTGAAACCGAAAAAGTCCGTCATAATCAATGTATCGGACTAAGACGCATTTGATTTTCTTTCCATTTTAGTTCCGCTTGCTCCTGCCAATCTGCAATCAACTGCTAAGACATCCACCTCTATAACACTGGCCTGGGATGAACCAGACGGTGCTGAGGGTATACTCAGCTACGAAATCTACATTAACAACTCCAGAACCAGACAGGTATGTGATGTACAATATTAGCACTGCAACTAGATTTATGTGCGTCTGTTTGCATGACATTTTTATCTTATTAGATTTTAGGTCAATTCAATTAAATAGATGGCCACAACAAGCTCTAAGTGGCTCAAGATTTAAAAATTATCTATTGTGTCAGTGTTGTACATGTAGCGCGGTATTGGGTTACTTTTTGATTGAAGGTTTTGCACTTTTTGCCTGAAGGCTGTGTGCTGAACTCCTTGCATCCAGTCCTGTTGATTTTGTTAGCTTTATGTTTGAGACAACCACTACAAACGTGATGTCTTTCCTTTTCATGTTTCATATCCATCGACCACCACCTTATGTTATGAGCTGCCAGCCATCACTCACTGATATATGTATATAACTATCATGTTGTCTTCGTCAGAATGGTTTTTATGCATCGTATCCTATCTGATGATTAAATGTTTCAGCCTGGTGAACCTGAGGAGGTAATACATGGGGATCGTGTGAAGTTTTTTTTTATTTTAACCCGGCCTGTGTCAGCTTTGAGCCATGCTGCACAGTAATACTCTGTAACGTCTGTCAATTGTGGTTAAAGAAAGATTAAGGTCTACATATGGAATATTATGGCCGCTCTTTTGATGTGAAGTCTTTGTCAGACCGTTTCTGCTTGCTGCATGAATACCCGTTTCCATTAAAACAAGGAAGAGGCTCCACATTCTTCAGTTTGGAATTCACCTCATTTTGTGGGTTTACACGAGTGATGCACAATATTAAAAGTTTGAAAGTTTTGATTGACCCGACCACATGCCGGTTTTATACTAACAATCAGCTATGATAGATAGGCACACACAAGCCGATGATTAACTATCCTGTCTGCCTTGTAGGCGACTAGTCTGTCTCGCTATACAGTTCTGTTGAATGGATTGTACTGGGAGTTGAATCTTCATTTTGTAGTCGGCTACATCCTAGCATATTGAGCCTGTCTATCTATCAGATGCCTGTATATATATGTCCTTACTTTACTGCATGGGTATGCTGGTTTCTGAGTCTGTCAGCTATTCCTTCTTGTCTCACGCTGTAGTCATTGACTCATTACAGCAAACAGTGAGGAATGTGATGCCGCCACGTGAGACATTCGTTCTCGAGGACCTGTATCCTAACACTATCTATAACATAAGAATAACAGCTCGATCAATCCAAGGAGAGGGTCCTCACACCAATACTATACAAGTCAAAACTAACGAAGCAGGTATGAATATTTTTGATAAACTACAGTACCATTTTAAACCTCACCCTAGATCAGGATTTCCTTACTGTGACCACACTTATTAGACTGCCATGACACAATGACCGCTGATAGGACCACTGCACCTTAATGAATTATAATTTTATTTGAGACCATGTCAGCAATATAATTTTGATGTCCACTGTGATAGAGTAGAACTTAGATGGAAGTTATTATCTAACTCACTGCTGGACAGTTATTATGTTGACTCTATCTGTTGGGCATGGTTTTGCTTTAGCTCGGTGGCGTACACCTAGCCCTCCGCGCTCCAGGAGAAGTACGTCTATTTCATCGTTGTGCTCTCATTATCATTATTATAAATTTACTGTATGCACAAAATTTGTGGTGTAGCTATTGGAAGCAGCCAGGTTATCTGGATGCTCTGCATTTGTTTGGCTTCTTGCCTGAAGTCACAGTCATTTCTATGTACCTAGAAAAGCTAAGTAGTCTCGGTACCTGATTCAACTCAGCTGTTTTGTTTTGTAGTTTCAGTTTACATGTAGAGCATGAATGAGAGTTAATTGATTGTCATTTCTTATTTCGGTATGCCTGTTGTTCATGGTTAGTGTTTTGTTTTTATAGTTATCCTGATAATGTCAGTCACTGTATTATTTTCATTTTTGTAAAGCGAAGTAAAATGCTTTAGGTTAGACCACACTGTTACTTTATGCCGCTTCATTAGTAATTCTAGAAGGCTGCCCCAGAAGACATAAACACAAGGTACCTCATTATTTCGGCTTTGCCATGTCGCATGTTGTTATTTTGTTGAATTCTTTCATTTCAAGAACCCTCTGCACCACCACACAACATTCGAGCCCAGGCTCCTGTTGAGGATGCTTCGACAAAGTTGAAAGTTACATGGGAACCTCCGTCCTTAGCCTTAGCTAACGGTCAGATAGCGGGCTACAAACTGTTTTACTTACCTGAATCACAGTCAGAAGACAGCTCAGCCAGTATAATACGTATAACCAATGCCACCCAAAACTCTATAGAAATAGATAACCTAGAAGTATGGACCAAATATAAAGTGTGGATGTCAGCCTACACTAGTGTAGGTGATGGTCCAGCATCGCTCAAAGTTATTGGCCGAACAGGACAATCAGGTACGTAATGACCTTGACCTCTTAGATCAGAGACACACTTATCAGTTACCCCACCTGTGCTATATAAACGTGCATGTTTACTGCCCGATTACATGTACATGTATGTGCTCCAGTACCAACACCAAGAAAGTTGACAACCTGGTGTTTATTTTTTCATTTCACCCAGTTGCTATCTTCTGATTTCAAATCATGGTTATTTCAATGTGTTTCAACCCCTGTTTCACCGGCCATTTTCCCACCTACCTGTTTGTTAGTGTGTTTGGCAAGAATCATCCAAATTCCTGGTTTGTTTCCTGCAACAATTTTTCTGATTATTACAGTGCCAGAATCACCGCGTGGCCTCAGCGCTATGGCACTAAACTCATCGGCTGTACTGCTCACATGGAGGCGACCTACTGAGAGGGAAGCTAAGGGAGTAATCAGAGGCTATCAGATATTCAGAACCGAGCTTGGTGAAAATAACGAGAGAAGAACTGATCCTATTCTTGACTATGTAAGACACAATAATACATTTGAAAGTTTGTCCCAAATGTTATCTGCAATAACGTGTAAACAGAGAAAAAATATTTCCTGTTACCTTACGTACTATGATATGGGTATCATGCGACTTCCTCTGATGTAACAACAACAACCGGACTATTCTATTCCGCTGCCACTCAACTACATGTATTTGTTTTTTATGATATCTGCATGTATTGTCATTGACAATGTAACTGGCATCAATCAAATCAGCATTGTAAAGCAATATTACGAATGTATGACAAAAGTGGGGCTTGTAGGAGTATGATACAATAATGCTAATACTGCTGCCCTACAACCCTAATAACAATCGGGTATATGTAATTAAAAAACTACGAAAGCAATATAAAATCATACCCGATTATTAACACTATTCATTACATCTGTTTCCCCCTGAGACAAAAAGCAGGTGTTCTCGTGTTTTACTCGATACATTGAGATGATGAATCATGACGCAGGTTTTTTATGACCTACACACTCAAACAGAAGCTATGTCAACATAACCATTGTTATTATTGCAGCATCCAGAGGAAAATGCCACTAATTATACAGTGACTGGCCTCACACCGAGAACCAGATACTCATTTCAGATTAGGGCATACACTATCGCTGGTGATGGCGACCCCAGTGCTGTCAAAAATGTAGAGACCCTCGGAGCAGGTGAGTGTCGTCTGCTGCTCGGTTGTCGCACGTCTAACTGTAGAAGGGATGAGTAGCCTATGCTGCTGGATCTCTGTATCCAATCAGTTGACATAATTATTCTTTAAACCCTGAATAGACCTAACTATTGCTAAGAATGTAACATTAACTGATTTGTTTTCTGTTTTCCCCATAGTTACTACTACCACATCCACCAGCACAGTTCCCACAACAACCCGACTACCTATCATCATAGTACCTGTCACTGATGTGCCTGGGCTGTCCAACCTCAAACCATTCCCCCTCACTCCTCCCCTTCCCCCTCCGTTTCCACCCCTCGAGGTATACACTAAGCTGTATGGTACACCTGAGGTCGACCCTGAAGTGGACCCCACTTCACCTCCGATTCCTGAACCAACTACATGTGATACCCCTGTGGTGACTAGAAGCACCACCACCAAACTCAACTCTGTATCAACCATGCCTTCTTCCACCACTCCTCATCTACCAACTCCGAAATCCACGACTACTACTAGCTCATTTATTCCTGAGCCTGTCACCATTCCCTTACCACCTCCAACACGTATAACAACTCCTACTCAGAAGACAAGTCTTCCTTCGGTGTCGACTTCCTCACAGTCCGATCCTGCAGAAAAACTCACACAGCCCACCAGTCTGCTAGTGACTAATGAGTCAAACACAACAACTGCTAAACAAACCACAACACCCCTTAAAACTTCTACTACAGCAGTAACATCCACAACTACCAAACCTAAATCTGTTCCACATACTACCAAACTGACAACATCTACTATACCTCCAACTATTCATCCAAATACCACTCCTGTGTTTGTACCCCCGCTCACTTTTTATCCACCCACTGACCCTGTTGTACCACAAAATACCGCAACCCAGCCATCCACCTCCACCACCCCTGTGACGCCCGGCTCACAAGTAACTTGTACTGATGTGTCGTCGGGTCAAAGTGACAACAACTGTGCTGCCAAAGGTGACAACTGAGTGGGCTGAAATATTTACATCCCTTTCTGAAACCCAATATGTTTTTTTTTTCAATAAATCATCAGTTTTTCCTCGATTTGTCGTACACCTTTTGATCACCAGCAATCAAACTTATCATTGCAGTTACATTCAAGCTAAAGTGTGTGATTTGTGTACACGTCTGCCAAACGATTTATGACTCTTTGAGCTACTGCCATGCATATAGCAGCAACAGGCAGCACAGCCTCGGTTACTGTCCTCTGCTCTTATCCTGCACACAGTTGTTGTCACCTTTTAGTTATCATTTTTCTGATGCTGTGTGGTTTTAATTAGATCATGAGGCTCTGTGCTTCAAATCAGTTTCAGCGAGCTCAACATAGTTTGTGGTTAATGTCACTGTGACTAGCAATTTGTAACATGGCATAAAAATAGTATGTTATGTCTGATGTGTCAAACATGCACATCATTAGCTTCAAGCGAATGCAAATCTGTAAATGACGTTATTCTCTGTCACAATTGAAACTCTCATAGTTGTTGATGTATATTACAGTACCTACTGCTCCAAGGAATCTTCGGCTTGAGATCATTGAGAACAATCCCCCGAGGGTGAAAGTCACATGGAGTCCTCCCAGAGATGCACACGGTACACTGAAGAGTTACCGACTCATGTGGGGAAAGCGTGGCGATGAGATTCTCACAAGTACTGCCTCTATTATCAACACACGAAGCAGTTACATCGCTCAGAGTATGAGTAAGTGTACATTTTATCTTCTCTTTACTTTAAGATGGCTTGACTGCGTCTGTATATACATGTACCTTACTTTTTTTAGTCCTGCCTCAACTTTTCTGATCATGAACGGCTACTGTATTTTAGTGAAAGGTACAGAGTATGAGTTTAGACTTCAGGCTCAGAATGAAGAGAATTATGGAGAAATGGCTGTTGACTATGTAAAAACTGAAGACGGAGGTAAGCACTCTTCTCGCTCTCCTAATGACATACTATTTTATGTTGGTGAGCTTGCATTCTTTGGGCAAGGATGCTGCTGAATTTAGCCTTATCGCTTGGGGTGATGCTTTCTAATCAGGCGTGGCAGTACCCAGGAGAGCAGGTACAGCTCCACCTGAGCTTATGTGATGGTATGTGCTGAACTGCAGGTCACTATGTGATATATCGTGGGTGGTAATTTGGATTTAATTAAACTGCCAATAAGATTAATTAATAATGATATTGGCAATATTCTCTAGCGAACAATTTGGTTATAACCACTGCTCTTCCTGCTCCAAGAGGTATATTGCGAAAATGTGAAATATAATTTGACATTTATGTCTCTCACCAGTCATTAGCTAGCCTGCTCAATGTACAGTGCCCAGTCAGGGTCACACAGCTTCAGCAGCGGTATTCTATTGATTAGATACATATAGGCAGGGTAGGCATCATTGAACCAGCTTTTTTAAACCCCTTGATTTTTTTTTCTCATGTGTCTCAATGTTGTCATTAACTTGTTACTATTGTGGTTAAAACTACTAAATCTACTAATTGAATTAAATTAATGAAACCAATTCGCAGACTTTCATACCTTGACAAAACTCATGCATCATGCACCGCAGGCACTTGACTGAAAGCAGATACTTTTTTATGATTCATGCCAACTGCTGAGATGTTTTGACCAGTGGAGTGAGCTTGCAGGCAGCTCTTATCAGATTGCTCTTAGATATTAAGTGGGCTATCAGTCAGCGATCAATACTCCTCATTCCCGTAATTAACAGCTGCCAGCTGGCCTCAGTGATGCCTTTTTCTAAGTTTCCACAGCTTCAGTCATTGTGAATCGTGAAGCTCCTCCAGTCTATTATGCAAATTGTACAAGCAAACTGGGAATTGGCTGTTTCGACTCAACAACTGCACAAAAAATAAATATTTCAAGAAAACTGTTGTGGAACTTCATAACTCACTTTTTTGCTACTTCTTTATTCTTTGACACTTTTGTCTATATAGTAATAACCACCGGTTCAATGTTTTAATGTTTGCCTCAGCCGTATTGTAAACTGATAAATCTTGCTATGTATGGTGTTTTATGCGTTCTTGTGTACTTTTATCATCTTACGCTTTGCCTACTTCCCCACTTACAATAGTTCCCGCTGGATCGCCCAAGAACATCCAAGTGACCTACGTGTCAGACACATCAGCGCGTGTCTCCTGGGATGAGATAGAGCCAGGGCTAAGAAACGGACAGATCACCATGTACCAGGTCAGATATCAGGATAAGGATAACTCAATTGATCTGAGAGCGGACAACACCTCAGAAACATCAATCATACTAGAGGAGCTTACACCAGGGGCGCGCTACTTTATCCAGGTGGTGGCGTTCACTAGTGCAGGAGCCGGGCCTACCAGCTATAGGCAATCATACAACTCGATACAGACTAGTGAGTCCTCGACAATCCCTCTAAGTCCACCCAACACCTCTTAGCAGCAGCCACATAGTGTTTATAATTATAGTGATATATTCAACCTTTGCTTTGGTGGACGGTTGCCTGATTTGCCAAAGCTTTGGTAACTGGTGTATGCTTTTATAACTTGATTAATCATGCATATTTTTGACTGTTTTCTTGTGATGACGAGTTGCGAAGGCCACAGAGTAGCAGGCGTAAGGTCAGCTACGGTAAAGGTATATAATCTGTGCTGCTTCAATGGCCCGTATTCCGTTCCAATGTATCCAACATTCATTCATGCGTTTTTTGCACTTATACCATCCATCTGTCTATATCATTTTGAGCACAATCAATGTTGTACTGAATATTGTCAACTATTAACTCTCATTCATGGGATATAGCGGAACCACTCATCCTTACATGCAGCTTGTAACTGTCTGCGGTATTCTCCATTTGTAGGACCTCCTGCTCCACTGGCCCTGACAGGTGAGAGAATTGATCCCACCACTATCAAAGTTAGCTGGCAGGCACCTCCAGCCATACAGGTGACCCGCTATAAGATTCACTACACGACTACGGTGGACGACGGAGATAATGTGGACAACTGGGAGCATGTGTTAACCTCTGCTCCTGTTAACACATACCTCCTAACTAACCTGGATAGAACTCGCGCTTATGCTCTCAAGGTAAGAGACATCATACCAGTAAAA
>ERZ1740072.1092-NODE-1092-length-10579-cov-8.853763_pt1 | contig 10579 bp, 3 predicted proteins | sample MGYA00581733_ERZ1740072 | MGnify/ENA primary metagenome ERZ1740072 (study PRJEB43018, sample SAMN04849741) | marine metagenome | isolation source: floating plastic debris | place: Pacific Ocean | collected 2008-08-30 | study: EMG produced TPA metagenomics...
GGCCTCACTTTCCATACATTATAATGGCAATAGAAGGAGGCAACTCTACTGAAGCTACGTAATGGATTGGCCTCTTCCTTCATAATACAAAAAGAGGCCAATGTATTGGTCTAAGAGCAAACACCTTGGTTTATTCATGATTTGTTTTGCTCGTGTACTTTGCTTAAAGATCCTGCAGATCAGTAAAAAGGCAGCATCAACATATTTCCTGGCCCGGACTCCCATTTATCCTGTCAAGTTGAAGCAGAGGAAACCGTCACATTTCATGCCTATGTTGCTAGTTTGAGACATTATGCATGTTTTATCCATATTGTAATTGTATCGCCAACTTACCAATACACATAATATTAAACTCGGCCAACGCCAATATAGCGGTATATGTATAAGTGGTTTCATAAAAGAAATTCGAGTGATTATAATTTTTGGTGTAATCAAAATCATTTTGGTCAGGAGCGTTACAGAGTGCACTAATAACGCAGCCAATTTTGAATTCTGATTCCAATGTGTTATCTTATTGGCCATTATTAGAAAATCTGTCTCTTTATTGTTCAAAATTGTGCATGTGTAGGCCTATAGCACTTTACAGCATGATTTAGCTAGTTGATAGGTTTTTGTGTTTACCCACGTGTCCATCAACGAACGATGACACTACTGGCAATAAATTGCTTATAGCCCACTTAATCCTGTAATGATCTGTGCGATGTATGGATAAAAGTTTTACTCAGTCTTTGTTTGACCTATGTACATGTATATGAAAGGTGTTAATGTTCTAAATGCACAATTCCTCCTTAATTGTCAACATATCGATACCAGGGAAGCAATTTGTCTGAAGTGCAGCACCTATTTCACAATCGGTTAATGAAGTTAGAAAATTATTTAACGGTTCCACGTTTTGATTTCATTAATTCACTAGAGTAAGTTATGATACTGTGTTATGTAACAAGTCAGGATATAGCAACAACGTAGCATTTGCTCTATTCAGGAAATCGTGGACGAGCCAAAGGTCTCAAGTCCGCTAAGGACATAAGACATTTTGCCCTATTCCGTAGCATTTAAGTCTTAAGTCCATCCAGACTTAAGAAACATTGCCATAGAATTGCCTTCATCTATACAGTGGATTTACTTTGTACACAAAACAAACTCAGCAACGAGAGACACAAACTTTAAGACAGCGGCGCTCTTTTTTCTCAAATTCAAAGTCAAGAACAGAAAAAGTCATACCCTCTATTTCATAGAATGCATCCTCCAGGCTTCGCTTTGCTCAGCCAGTCGGCTGGTTAGACATGTTGGCCTGCTCACTTGCGCAATGCACAATTTTCTTTAATATTTGACAGAGGATATTAATATCATTTGATGGTTGATACGGTGTAATTGGTTTATTGGTATATCGATTGAGCATCAACAAAATCAAACAAAATCATTAAGCATAAACAAAAAATAACATCAAACAAGCAACAGACTGCAGGATTGTCATAGTCATTGACAGTCATGACTTTAAAAAAATCAAACCAGAATGTGAAGAAAAAAAAGTAGGGAGCACTTCAAGCTAGGGTATTGTCACTGCTGCTAAGAGCTAGTCAAAAATGATTAGAAAATAAAACGACAGTGACAGGCTGCTCTGATGATACCTCTCGGATGCACATGCAACGGCACACTCACACAGGTCGCCATGCTCAGCTTACTCCTCCGCTACCCTGCGCTCTACGGCTCCACATTATAATCTGGGATGCAAAATGAAAGCGCAACATACAGTTTTTAGGCAGTGATAGTGTACTCGACCATATCTTTGCACACACACGGACATCCCTTTCTGTCTCTGACTTCGGCAGATAGTATTCACATGTTACAGTCTTTCTTCGCTCTCTCCCAGCTGGCACCACCCCGCGCTTTCGGCTTCTTGCCTCTTCCTTCTGTAATGAGATACGCAATAAAACTCCAGGGTTGGGAGTGATGGAATGTAAGATGAGGTTGAACTTTAAACATTACAAGTCCAAAAATTTTAAGGCTGAGCATTACGCTATTACAAGGCTAAAAATTAAACGAGTTGTATCGGAGAAGATTTATGTCATATTGCATGCTGTGAATTGAGCTTTCCCTAATGACTACAACTACCAATTTACAATCATAATCAACTTACCGTCACAAGACGGCTGGAATACCAATTCCATCTCTGCTGCTCCGAGCCCATCTGCCTTCTGACCAAATCAAAAACCTTTTGCCGTTGGTGGTCAGAGACCTCGTGGCACTTGTACACCTGAAATAAAAAGCATAGCAATACTAAAAAAAATCCTGGACGTTGACAGAACGCTATATCCCAATTAAAGGATGGGCCGAGTCTGAGGTTGCATCTGTCGGTATTATCATGAAAATAGGTTGCAAATCCTTACCTTGCTCCCCGTTTCCGGGGTGTGATGACATCTGTCTTTCATTTTGATACCTTCTGCAAACTGGTAACTGATTGACGCCTTGGTTCGCTGCCATTCTGCTTTGCTGAGCAGATTCCGCCTGATCGGACAGTAAGTATCTGCCAGGAACAGAAGGAAAGTTACGGTAAACACACAGGTTGGCAGAACTTCTAACGCCTGAAGGATTGTTCTGTTACGAGGCAATATTTCTTAAGTCAAATGGACTTAAGAAATATTGCTATGGAATTGCTGTCTGACACGCGGTCATAACCAAACGTAATATTCAATATTACAACTAAAGAGTACTACTCACCACCAACAGAGTCATACTATGGTGGCGCATAGCGGTTTGCAGCACCAAGGCGTCTGGTTGCAAGGCGTGTGCTAAGAAAGATCTGTAAGTACATGCTAGTCAGATCTGACTAGCGTGTACTTACAGATATTTCTTAGGTTCCGCTGTTCCGAGATTGTAGTTTGTGCCGACAAACTTGTAAAACCACGAGTCTGACGGCACTTTTTCGTTACTTGGATGGTTTGTGTCTAGGCTTTTGATAAATTGCATCCTTATGTCCCGTATGGATATGCTGGCGGAAAGGGACCTTAAACAGGGAACCAAAACGTTTGAAAGCAGAATCCTCATAACCAGATTTACAGTAATTATGTAACTGTGATATTATAGTTCAACATTGATGATCATTATTGATGTCATCTGTTACGCAGGAATAAAACCTAACATTAAAGCCTAATATTAAAAGGAATGCAATATTTACCTTCAGCGTGTCCTGCAGTAGTGGCTGGACTCGACCAAGGTGCCTTCCACAACCTGCCTCAGTTTGTCGGATACTACGGAGTCTTTTCGTTTTTTAGATGGTACTCCATTATACTTTCACTTTTGGCGGACGCCGCTCTCGGACTTTCTTTTTGTACGATATCCCTTAAAACAAAATAAAGTTGATAATGTCTGATCCCGAAGTCAACAATTCTGTACTGTATTCCCTTAGGTTGACAACGTCACTCTAAAACACTAGTTGAATTTTAATGCGCGGGTATATTTACAATGTAAGTGTACGTTCAAACACGTGCTCAACATGGTTTAGTAAACAGACATTATAATCCGGGATGCAAAATGAAAGCGCAACTTGCAGTTTTTAGGCAGAGTGAGAGTGTGTTCGACCACATTTTTGCACACACACGAACATCCCGTTCTGTCTCCAACTTTGGCAAATAGTATTTGCAGCTCACTGTTCCTGTTCTCTCGCTTACAGCTGGAACCACCTAACGCTCTCTACTTCTTGCCTTCTGTGATGAGATACGCAATAAATAGAAAATTAGAATATATATATATATAATATGTGTGTATGTGTAATGGGAAAGCGAGGAGGCTATCTTACATTACTTTAAATATCATCAGTAATACTGGAATCCCCATCTGCAACATTCTGAATAGTAGCAGGAGTATTGTCTGGCGCTTCATTAAATGCCTCAGCTAGATCAATAACCTTCATATTACCACTCGATCCGCAGTGGTTTTTGACACAGTCGTGCATATTCCTCGAGTTGACTTTACTGATGGGACCTTTAACAAATAAATGAAAAGGTACTTGAGTAGTATTTACTTTTAAATATACTCACCACTTTCCGCTCTCTTCCTGGGTAGCTTCTTTAAGGGTGGTGGAGGGAGTTTTCCTCTTTTGCACTTTGATATCCACGTTCGATTTGAGAATTGGGTTGAGAAATTTGATATTATATTCATTGTTCTTAGAATTAATGTCTATAAGTTCATTCACTGGTTGAGCCTGTGATTTTATCCTTCTAAGTAATGATGATCTTCCATTTTTATAATGCTTTCTAACTGTCTCTACTGGCTTTCCTAGGCACTCTGCAGTCTTCTCCCATACTTTTTTCTGTCCTTGTACAAACTGGTTCATTTCCTAACCTCAGCCTGGATCGCAAGAGAATCTGCATTTATTTGATATAAATCTTGGCATTCTCTGTTGACATTTTGATGAGCAAATTATAGTAATCAGATATGTAGGTATGTAGCACTAGCACAGGCAAAGTCAAGGTATGATCCACCATCTTCACCTACAAACAAATGTATACACTTATACCAACCTGGTTACGATAGAGAATGTATACTACCCGAAAGTCTCACACCGAACATGAGATCGACAAGCTGATATGGTGGTGCATTTTAAATTTATAAAGAATCAAAAAGTATATTATACTCTTTGTCAAGAATGAGCATAAACTGATAATCTTGCAGAGTCATCTGTACCATTTAAAGAAAAATTATGTTTAGATATGTGTCTGTCTGTGCGCTTAAGAATTTCCAAATATCTTGCAAAGGGTTGGATTCTAAAAGACAAACCATTGGTTGGTGTGTTCTATGTAACGGTCTGTAACAGTCTCAGTCTGAAATGCTTTTGGGAAACCCTTTTTTTACATTGGCTATTTTGGGTTCAGCCGTCCGCATGGTCCATGGACCATTAGTGTCATTTTGTGATGTAGTGTTTGATCAATGTCCATGTTGGGTGGTATTTCGGCCCAAATAAAACTGTCGATTGATTCATGACAGATCTTCTCTGCCCACCATATCAGGTTATGAGAGTGGGGTAGTCATATATAATGTATATCACCTTAAGTATCACTGTCACTCCGCTCAGCTTCCACTCCCTCTGTCAGTCCAATCATATCTTCAGTAGCTCTCTCCTCCATCACTAAAAGTGTCGCTGATGGAGGACTGGTAATGATTTATGTATTTTCTCCATAATCGTACAGTCAATTGTTTCACAAATGTCACAACATAGTTGCTGTTCCGGCTTCTTTGTACATTTTAATTAGGCCAATAAGAGATTTTTTACCTTTCGCGTAGTCGTTCATAGTGTCATTAAATTTTCTGCCGCTGGACATACGAGGGAAATTCATGAGAATCGAGTGGCCATGACTAGAAATTTCACGAGATGGACAGACTTGACGAACAAAACACAACCTTCAGCCTACTACCATAATTGGCCAACTTTTGAAATAATTGTCTGGTCCATCTTTGCATTCGTAAGAAGCTGAAACATCGCCACCAGGAGATTTGAATCTCCTAGTGTTTGTACAATCATTGTGGTAACACATTCGTAGGCGTCAGAGAGCAGGTCGACATTGGTGAAGAAGATCAGCATTCTCGGCAACTTATGGCTGGTGAGAGATGACAAAAGGAGATAAGCTAGCCAACAGAAATCTATTATTATGTCTCCTCTAACTCGTACAGAATGATACCTAGAAAATCAAAAAATAAAAGAATAGAAAATTAATGTAATACCCTATACTCAAAAAATAGTTTAAACCAAGGCTTTCCAAAGGTTTTGCTTCCTGTGAGTTATGGCTGGAACAGGCATGGAAAAACAGTAGGGCACGGATCGGGCGGGTACAGGTCCACCCAAAAAGCCCTATTGCAAAGTGTTTCAGACATGAATGTGTATAATATTCTAATGCCAAAACACCAAACGCTCTTGATTGTTGAGTTTTTCTGTATTTATAGAAGCAGTCAAAATGGTGGGCATATACCACAGCTGACCTAATATTCCCTCACTCTCTGAGTCGTGTATTTAGGAGCAAAAACTTTTATTTGGGTTGGATCCATTTTGAAACAGTCAAACAATAACCTGTTGATACCTATGAAATATTGAGCTTATTTATGTCTACACTGAATATGGTAGGAGACTAGATGGAGTGATGACGAGACCTGAATGGTATTAGTAGGTGCTATTACAGAGAGGCAAATTATAGGTGCCTTGGTAAATGCCCGGAGCTGCCCAAGATGTCCATAATTCTCTCTAAATGCATTCTGTTGGCTAGAAGACATTCCCCAAAAAGATTAAGAAGAAATAATAATTGTGTAAAAAAATGGGTTGTGTAAGTCCATTCTTCAGGCTGGAGGTGGATGTTTGAAATAGCAGCCGAACTCACTTCAACCTACAATCAAACCATACTCACTACAATGGTAACAAAACAGCTGCTTAGGCTTGCAACTTATGATTCCTGATTTTATACTTGGATGAACATGCCATTCAATCATCATTTGGAAGGCCGCCTATACAAACATGTGGGAGTTAGCGTGATGAGGCATGATAACAAGCAGCTGTATCATATGGTATAAAGGTCTCTCACGTGCATTTCAATCTCTGGGCAGCTTTTATATTTGGAGAGTTTGCTGAATTCTTCATCCCTGAAATGTCGAAAACACACCTGTGGAAAACATGTGGGCTGCCACATCTTTCCCCTTTCTATGTCAGCAGCCCAGGTTTGACTGTGATGTCTTGAGCTGTCCTAAGTAACAGATGGCCACGTGTCAAGTGTTTGCCTCTAGATTCACAATCGCTGCATAACATTGATACTGATTAGTACGAGATTTCTTAGGGTAAGTATCTAGAGAAAAAAATATGTAGTGTAATAAAAATTGACATTTGAAGTGTGTTGACCATCCTGACAAAATTATGTAATATTTATACATCATGTAATTATTGAATAACATTTAAATACATAAGTAGTTATTTGTAATCATAATTGTATGCTTATTAGGTAACAGCGAGAATTACATGGTTGAAAAATTCACATTTGAAACATTCCAAATTGCTTGCAGGTCACTATCATTACTCTTAGGTCTGGGTCAAACGCACCTGGCTTATGCAGATTGAGTTTTCCAACCGGCCTATGAGTCTTAATTTTCCCCCATGACATTGAACCGGCTTGTGGCTTAGTACCCGGCTTTTTCCCCTATGATCTCCTTTGGACTGGTCTATATGGGCACCAAATTGGCTAGAGGCCGGGAGATAGCTTCAATGTTTTCTAGCTTTTGGTACGGGAATACTGCTTGCCTTTAGTTGACTGGGTATCAGCTAGAACGAAATCACAAACCATCCATTTTCTTCAGTCATTATTAGAGGAACACACTTTCCCCAAATAATTACTGACCAAGGGAGTGGAAGATTCCATCTGTTTGAGTTCCATACAGCTGTTTCACAAATATGATAAATACTACCCTGGAATGTTCACACAAAAATAGAAAGAAAAGGAAGAAAAACTTTTTTTTTGACAATTTCTTATTGTCCCATGGTTGTGATAGTCCATTCAGTACACTGTCTCAAAATCACAGTGATTTAAATTCTCATGAAGCTTTTGCCTGCATCTGTACAATGGACTATTCAGTAAACACTTCATGTGGGACCAACTCCCATCCAGAAATGAACAAATCAGGAAGGACACAACTTCTTTATAAATGGTTTCATCCACCAATTCATCTCATTGTATCCACAATTGTGTACACACTTTCATCTGTAGAAACTCTGGCATTATCTCTCTGTACCAAGCTAGCAGGGAAGTAACACACATAAATTTCTCATCACCTGAAATGAAGACAGGAAGGGTAGATGTCCATAGATTAGGAATTATTTTTATTTGACCAGATCGTCTCGGGTCTCAGACTGAAACATGAATGAATATGTACTATGTGCAAGATGTACCTAACCACCAAATTCTGTCTGGGTAAGAAAAGAAACATAACAATAATGTAATACAGTATGTGTAATATGTGTACCCAATAATACCTCGCATCAAAGAATGATTAACACCATTTGAAAATTAACATACTTTTCAGTGAAAAGGTCCGCGATTAGTCTAAATGTATCGATAAAATTAAGTAACAAAGCAAGTAAACTACGGTTGAACGTGTAGATGAGATTATGGGAATGGAATGCATATTTCATACATAGACTAGATGTCAACCTCAAAATCGTCGTCAACCCCATCAATAGCTGGTTGGGAGATACTATAGGATTCATCTTCACTATCCACATCAAAGGGGTCAGAGCCATCAATCTGGCGGTCCACAGCTTTTCAAGCTTCCTGCAGAGCAGCGAGACTTTGTGGATAATCTCTTAGTGCTTTCATCAGACTATCTTCCTCACCAGAAAGGCTGTTAGTAAGGCCACAAGTTTTAAAGCTGTTTTGAATCATCTTCAAATCCATTTTGTCCCATGCAGCCTTCACCCACTGGCAGATGAGCTGCTTTGAGGGGGCAGCTACTTTGGTTGTATCCTGTACTTTTACCTCCAACCACGAGTCATACTGTTCTTTCATGTAATCTAAATTACACCAACGTAAAACTCATGATTGATGAACGAATCTTCCAGATTAAAACCAGTACTATAACTACCGAACCACAATTGCTCACATGCTTCCATTTAGCAGCATAAGATTTCAATGGGAATACATTTTTAATTTTTTTTCACAAACGATAATAGCTACATTCGCTGTTTGCGCAACAACTAATTATTGGTGATTGGTGTTTATTGGAGATAATGTAAGCTTTAAACTACAGGCAGAACAAAGTATGAACATTATTGATTTCCATTCCTGAAGATGAAAAGAGGGAAGGTATAAGCAATGTTTATGATTTTACACACCCTTGAATGGATAATTCCAAACCACCAGTTGGTCATGATAAACAACCAAGGAGTAATAGTTCTATTACTCCTTGAAACAACTCAAGTCAGCTGTTGAGTATCTGAACAGCACACAAAATCTGGTCATACCTTACCACTAGGCTGCCACAAGTTTCACTCCGATACCCTGGCAGTTTTCAAGACAGAAAAACCCCTTCCTGTTTTGGAGCAGCTTCAGCATTGAGGTTGTGCAGTCATAACAGCTAATCAGGGTAATATAATGCATAAATCATCCTCTTTGTAAAGCGCAAGTATATTATTATTCAGTCTCGCGTGTATGGACTTGTAGTTTAAAACAAATTAGCTGCAGGTTGATCTGGGTGGTCCTTATTCTCCATCATATTGAATTGTCAGAACTGATACATTGTACTAAAATATGTGCATTCAACCGATCAATGACCCATACGATATAATCCCTAATAACCCCAATACATGCACCTTTGTTTCAAGGCAAACCATGAGAAAACTATCTAGTTTGACCTGGCATGTGTAGTAAGGCAAGTAAAACTGAAACATTAGATCTGTGTCAGAGGAAGCCTTGTTTAGGCATGAGGCAGGGAGGCATTTTTATTTTATATTTTGGAATTTATTGCTCATTTCATCTTGATAAGGCAGGTATTTTTAAATGTTTTTGTTTTATTTGGAATTTATGAATAAGATGAGGCAGGTATCAATAAAAGATTTTTGAGTTTACCCACAGCATCAAGCAATCATGCAGGAGGTGCAATGTTAAGTTTATATGACAGTTTTCAAATTTTGTTAAATTTATATTAAAAAAATGTGATAAAATGTAGCTCAAGCATGCAAGCCATTGAAATCACTCTTTAAGAGGCCTTGAGGTAGCTCAGGGGAGATTATATTTATTAATTATTTCTCTTTGCCTGATAAGGGAGGTGAAAATAAGATTTATCAGTTTCTCAGTTTTTTAGTTTATTTTTGAAAATTTTGACTGCGGCAGGGAGGTTTACCATTTTATAGATCTCATTAAGGGGGACGAGGCTGATGACACAGTTACTGGTACACAATACATGCCTGCCATCCAATATTGGATTGTTATGGCAATCAGAAATTACTAGTTAGCTGTGTCCTCATAATAGCAGCCACCTACGGACAGGCTTCTCAGCTGCTCTATGCTCACTCCCCCCCCTCTTTCCCATAAATTGCTTAATGTTTGTGTCATGGTCTAAAAAATGGTTATTATTGTCCAAGACAGCCAACTGAGATCAATTAGGCCTACTACTTTTTCATGGATCCAAAACACTGCCATCTCAGATGTCTATGATTTCTAAACAAAGTTCCAAGAGGAAGCAATTCATAATCGTTCACTCTTTTCTGCTACAAGCAAGCAGCGAGTTCAAGTGATCTCAAACAATTACTATAACCTTTTTTGTGTTTTCGACTTGATTATAATTGTCATACTAGTACATACTTACAGACTGCCATGCTATATTTATTATTTCATGAATATCAGATACAGAATGCCAAATATTACATATTTTAAAGAAAACAAGTTTGCCTTCAACGGCAGTTTAAAAGTTAAGAAAACATGGAATTTGAGTTTCAGGAATTTTCAAGAATTTGAGTTTAAGTCCTGAGTGAGTATTTGACATAACTGCGCCATATCAGAAATGAAAAGTTTCTCATGTCAATGAAAACTGATTTTTATTTCCTTAATGTATC
>ERZ1740072.1093-NODE-1093-length-10579-cov-4.280597_pt1 | contig 10579 bp, 10 predicted proteins | sample MGYA00581733_ERZ1740072 | MGnify/ENA primary metagenome ERZ1740072 (study PRJEB43018, sample SAMN04849741) | marine metagenome | isolation source: floating plastic debris | place: Pacific Ocean | collected 2008-08-30 | study: EMG produced TPA metagenomics...
CCGATAAAATTAAAGCCTGCCCATAGGCCCGCTCAGCTCGAAGGCGGCTGCTTGCCCCCATCGCTTTAGACTACCGCCTCCCCCCCAGCCAAATCCACTTTTGTTCACTCACTATGCACGCTCTCTCATTACCCACTTGGATGGTTCACGTTTCTAGCGTGATTGAATGGATCGCCGCCATCTATTTTGTCTGGCAGTTTGCTGAGATCAGCGGCTGGCCTGCTTGGCGATGGTTATCCTTTGGCATGTTGCCAGCTCTGATTAGCGCCATGTGTGCCTGCACCTGGCATTTTTTCGATAATTCGTCATCCTTGAGCTGGTTAGTCATTTTGCAGGCAGCGATGACGGTTGTTGGCAACTGCACTAGCTGTGCGGCTGCTTGGTACATCTGGAGGCAGGCCCATGTCTAAAGAAACATTGTTTGCGGTTTCTCTATTTCCCTATCTAGGGTTTCTCTATTTTGTTACCAAGTCTGGTCAGACTCCTCGATTGGCCTTGATTGGGTTCTATGTGCTGCTAGTGTTTGTCGCGGTGACGATTCCCGCTGGCATCTATGCCCAGAAAGCCTATGGGTTGGAGTTGGCCAATGTGGACTGGCTCCACGGCAGCGCTGAGGTTTTTCTGACGCTATCCAATATTTTTGTGGTGTTAGGCTTTAGAAACGCGGTGCAAAAACTAAAGGGTAGCTGAGGTTTCTGAGCGCCCTTAGGTAGCCCTTAGGAAAACTGTGACAAAGGTAATGACCATGTCTGCTGTTGTAACTGCCAACACCCGGTCGAGCTTGGCGACCTGGCAACGGGCCAGCTGGGACGATTATGCGCTCACAACCGCTTAACCCCTGACCAATATCGCTTATTTTTTATCAGGGCTACCTACTAATCACCGAATAAGTCCTTGGATGTCATTCAGCACAAATCCTCACAGTGTCGGATACTAAAGCTGACGCTACGTTGCCCTATCCATTGACCACCGAGAATCCTTTTCTAAAGCTGACCTACGAGCCTGCATTAGAAGCTCTAGGAGATGATTACTATGAAGTTGTTGCAGCGGCTAGCTTTCCCCAACACAGTCTGCGCTTTCGTAATGATGATTTGTTGCCGAGGCTGGGGCTGCAGCCTGATGTCGTCAGCGATTTTGACTTTATTGAAGCCTTTGGGCAATTTTATCAACGAGCACCGCTTTTAGCCCTGCGCTACCACGGCTATCAGTTTGGTAGCTATAACCCCATGCTGGGGGATGGCCGCGGATTTCTCTATGGCCAGGTGCGGGGGACCGACGGGGTACTCTATGATTTTGGCACCAAGGGTTCAGGCACGACTCCCTACTCTCGCAACGGGGATGGACGACTGACCCTCAAAGGAGGGGTGCGAGAAGTGCTGGCCTCTGAGGCACTCCATGCCCTTGGGGTCACTACATCCCGCTGTTTTAGTTTGGTAGAGACGGGGGAAATGCTATGGCGTGGGGATGAGCCGTCGCCGACGCGGTCCTCGGTCATGGTGCGCTTTAGCCAGTCCCACATTCGGTTTGGCACCTTTGAGCGGTTACACCACCTGGGCCGTGCCGATCTGATGCAGCCGCTGCTAGATCATGTGACTGAGGTTTACTATGCCCACCTGCTGGCGGTGCAAGACCCCCAGGAACGGTACGCCCGGCTTTATGCAGAACTGGTGCAGCGGGTGGCACAGCTCGCGGCCCAGTGGATGTCGGTGGGCTTTTGCCATGCGGTGCTCAACACCGACAACATGTCTATGACCGGGGAAAGCTTTGACTATGGCCCCTATGCCTTTATGGATGAGTTTGACCCCCGCTTTACGGCAGCCTATTTTGACTACGGTGGGCGCTACAGCTATGGCAACCAGCCCAGGGTGTGTGAATGGAACCTGTGGATGTTGCAAAAGCCGCTCAAACTAGTCATGTCAGCTGATGATCTAGAGACCGGACTGGCTCCCTACCGGGACCATTACTACAAAGCCTATAAGCAAAGAATGCTAGCCAAACTGGGGTTTGAGGAACTACTTCCCGAACTTGGAGATGAGCTGCTGCGACTCACCCTAGAGCTGTTGGAAAACACTCGGGTCGGCTACCACGACTTTTTTACAGGGCTGACGGGGCAGTTTTCAGCCACGTGGTGTGAGGGACCAGAGCACATTTTACAGAAAACAGCTGATAGCTCTGATGAGGCGGCGTCTGCTCTATTAGAGGCATGGCGACACCACTATCACACCTGTCTAGCTACCCTATCGCCCACCGAGGTGGCTCAGGTGGCTCAATGTCTACGGCAGAGCAACCCAACCACCGTGCTACTGCGACCTGAGATTGAGACTATTTGGGAACCGATTGTGGCTGAAGACAACTGGCAGCCGTTTTATAACCTGCTTACCAAGATTCAACAGCCGTTTGACCGGTAAGGTTTGAACTTATGAGTGTCCCCTGAGCGGCGTCGCAGGGGACACTCATAAGCCAACGTTTCAAACTACTATGTCTAGATAGCGATTAGACGTCTGAGGCCGCTGATACCGATGCCAATATAGCCAATGGCTAACAAAAGGCTGCTCAGGGAAATGCGAATGCTGACCTTGGTTGCTTCGGCGCGGACGCGTTGGGCGGCCTCTTCACGACGGGAGCCAATTTCGGTCTCTAGCCGCGTACGCAGTTCAGAAGCCTGGCCCGAGAGAAACTCATCCAGCGAGTTGGGATTATCTTCAAACTGACGGATTTGGGCTGCTTGCTCGGCTGTCACTTCACCGCTGGCGATCAGCTGCTCGATCTGCTCTGGGTTGCTGAGTAAGCTGCTGATGCGATCGCGTTGCTGGGTGACCTCTGCATTGAGACGCTGTTCTAGCTGATTGGTGGCTTCAGTTGCTTCGCTAGACACCTGAGTCAGGGCCTCCTGGCTCTGTAAACGCACATTGTTCATATGTACCGGCGTCAGGATGGCAAAGAGCAAACCCAGGATGCAGGCCAAAAGACAGGTCCAAAAGCGGGCATCCAGTAAAAGATTGATACGGCCCCGCTTGCCACTGACGTAGCTGTCAATCCAAAAACCGGTAAACAGCAAAGCAATACCCACCAGTGGGACAATGCCGCGATCCACCAGCTGGGTGGTCGTATTAATTTGCCAGGAACGGTTTAGTAGATCGGGTGGCAAGAGCAGCACCAGAAAATCTACGAGGGCGGCCAGAATGGTAACGCCACCCACTAGCTTGAGGGCCGGAGCAGCATTAGGGGAAGGTGCATTGCCTGCCGAGTCTGCGGGGGATGTCATAGGTTGGTCACGAAAGGCTACAGCTATTTAATAGTGCCCGACAGCGTTCCCGTTGGGGCAAATTTCTAGAAAAAATATGCAGTTTTTTTGATATCTGCAGCCGTAACAGTGAATTATCGCCATCCTAAACAGCCGGTTCGGCAGAGCGCAGGCGTAAAAGTTGGGGTCCCCGCGAGGTACCCAGGCGCGTGGCTCCGGCCTCGATCAGGGCAATAGCCTGGTCAGGGGTACGAATACCGCCAGCGGCCTTGATACCGATGCGCCCACGGGTAATCTCTTTGAGTAAATGAACATCGTCCACCGTAGCGCCACCGTGCCAGCCAGTACTGGTTTTAAGAAATTGGACACCAGCATCCATACAGATATCAGCCGCTGTGCGTTTTTCAGCTTCATTTAGCAGAGCCATTTCCAAAATCGCCTTGACACACTGACCGGTGATTTCGACGATTTGGGCTAGCTCTCCATGGACCCGCTCCAGCTGTCCTGATTTGACCCAGCCGAGATTGATCACCACATCCAGTTCGGTGGCCCCGCTTTCCGTCGCTTCCTGGGCGGCAAACAGCTTGCTGGCAGTAGTATCTGCCCCGGTGGGAAAACCAATCACCGTACACACCGCAATGCTGCTCTCATGGAGATTTTCGACGGCGCGTTGAACATGTACTGGATACACACAGACGCTGGCAAAGCCATGGCGCTGGGCTTCTGTACACCAGTGATCTACCTGCTCTAGGGTAGCCGTTGGCAGCAGCAGCGAATGGTCGATATACGGGGCAAGATCGATGTCAGGGGAGGACTTATTCATAGGTCTTAGCGGTTGAAATTATTAGAAACAGTGGCGAGGGCAGCCAGGGGCAATTGGACTTTATACGTTTGAAGAATAGATAAATCAAACCTGATAGCAAGGACCGAATTGCATAATTTCAGTAAAGTTTAGTGAGTGCATTTAGAATGAAGCGGGAATTTTGATGGGAGCAGAATAGCCGTTCTAGTGGAGCGGTTGAAGCGGTAAACCTAACTGTATCGGTGTTTCTTATTTTCCTGTTTGCCCTAACGGTCGGCTAGCTGCGTCAGCTGGGTGCTTTCTACCCACCGTTTTATCTCTGTCATAGTAATACTCGTTATTTCAGCACATCTCGTTTTTATTCAAAATTTTTATGGCTGAGCTAACTATTTCCGCTATTATCTGCACCCACAATCGCGATCAGTATCTGGGGGCTGCCATCGATAGCCTACTGGCCCAGACCCTGAATCAGATCGAGGTGATCGTGGTGGACAATGCCTCAACCGACACCACCGCAGAGGTCGTCCAGCAGCGGCTATCGGATCCTCGGCTGCGCTATGTGTATGAGGCTACCCTGGGCCTATCAACCGCTCGTAACACCGGTGCCCGTGCAGCTAAGGGGGATATCTTGGCCTATCTCGATGATGATGCGGTGGCTAGCCCTCAATGGCTGGCGTCCCTATTGGAGATCTATCAACAGAATCATAAGGTTGCGATCGCAGGCGGTAAAGTTACCCTGCTGTGGCCACCCGGCATGAGCCGCCGCCCCTGAGGGGGAACGGATGAAGAAGCCAGGGGCCTAGGTGACTTTGCAAGGGACGAGGGGCTGCAATATATCAAAAATCCCAACCTCACCCCGCGCGGGCTCAACTATTCCCTCCGTAAGACCTTTCTAGACTCCGTTGGTGGATTTGACATCAACCTGGGTCGGGTGGGTAAAAACCTGCTCTCTAATGAAGAGCTGCACATGACCCAGCTAGCCCTCAAAGGCGGCTGGCAGGTGGTGTATGTCCCGACGGCCTTAGCAGCCCACAATGTCTCCCCCGCCAGACTCAAGCCGGGCTGGTTTTTGAGCCGTAGCTGGTGGCAGGGCATTAGCGAATGCTACCGTGAGCAGGTATCCGGTCGGGCTGGCGTGGCCCAGCTGCGGTGGGGCGGCGAACGTTTGGTGCGCGGCGTCTATAAAACCCTTAAATACGTTCATGACCCGGCGCAGCGGTTTGAAAACTTTACCTACGCCTACGGTCAGCTAGGCTACCTTGGCAGCGTGGTCCGATACCTGGCAAAACCCTACAAATCGGTCAAGTCATCCGCCTAACCGCGGCCCAATCCCAGCTGTGCCCCCACTGATTGCAAAATAGCCACAATCGTCCACCCTTAACTTAGATACCGTGAAATAGTTCCCTGCCCCACCAGCCAATAGTTGGTTTTTACCAAGGTTATCGGCTCTCACCACGGTTATTAACCATCTGCCGTCTATCTAGCCTGCTACTTATCTATGACTGCCGCTACCAAAATCCCAGTTTCTGTGTTGATTCCTGCCAAAAACGAGGAAGCCAACCTGCCTGCTTGCCTGGAAAGCGTTGCCCAAGCAGACGAGGTGTTTGTGGTCGACTCCCACAGTGACGACCGCTCCGTCGAGATTGCCGAATCCTACGGCGCGCAGGTAGTCCAGTTTGACTTTAATGGACGCTGGCCTAAGAAAAAAAATTGGGCCTTAGATAATTTGCCCTTTCGCAACGGTTGGGTGCTCATCGTCGACTGCGACGAGCGCATTACCCCAGAGCTTTGGGCCGAGATGGCAGAGGTGATTGCCGCCGATGCGGTGGATGGGTGCTACCTCACCCGCCGGGTCTACTTTCTGGGTAAATGGAATCGCCACGGCGTCAAATACCCCGATTGGAACATGCGATTTTTCCGCCACCTCAAGGGCCGCTACGAAAATCTAAATACCGAAGAGATTCGCAATACCGGTGATAACGAAGTCCATGAGCATGTTGTCATTGAAGGCGGTAATGTGGGCTATCTCAAAAACGATATGCTCCATATCGACTTTCGTGATTTGTTCCACTGGTTGGCTCGCCACAATCGCTATTCCAATTGGGAAGCACGAGTATACTACAACCTGTTGACCGGTATGGGAGACGATGGCACCATCGGCGCCAACCTGTTTGGCGATTCAGTCCAGCGCAAGCGATTTCTCAAAAAAATCTGGGTGCGGCTGCCGTTTAAACCGCTGCTGCGATTTGTACTGTTTTATTTTATTCGCCTTGGTTTTCTCGACGGCTATCCCGGCTATGTTTACGGACGGCTGCTGAGTCAGTATGAATATCAGATTGGTGTCAAGCTGTATGAGCTGCGGTTTGGCGGCAGCCTCAATCTAGCCGACAAGGAAGACACTAAAGAAAAGCCCAAGGCCGCTTTGGTAGGTGATGTTTGATGAGTAATGGCCCTAGCGTTAGTAGCCCCGCAGCCATATCGGCAGCAGAGACAGCTCCAGGGTCGGACTTTGGTCCCCCGCCCCTGGTGGATCTGAGCCAATATTATCAGCCGGGGTTCGACGTCGGTAGGCCTAAGTGGTGCGTCATGGTGTGGTGGCTGGTGCAGGCCATGGTCTTTCCCATCACCCTCCACACGGCCCACGGCCCGCGCTGCGCTTTGCTGCGGCTTTTTGGGGCCAAAATTGGCAAAGATGTAGTGATTCGCCCATCGGCCCGGTTCACCTATCCTTGGAAAGTGGAAATTGGCGACCACAGCTGGGTGGGAGAGGACGTTACCTTTTATAGTTTGGCTCTGATCCGACTGGGACAGCACTGTGTGGTCTCCCAAAAGACCTACCTGTGTACCGGTAGCCACGACTTTAGCGACCCTCGGTTTGCCTTGGTCACCGCCCCGATTGTGATTGAAAATGGCGCCTGGGTCGCCACGGACTGTTTTGTTGCACCAGGGGTACGGATTGGGGCCAACGCCTTGGTTGGCGCCCGCAGCAGCGTATTTAAGGATATGCCTGCCCAGTATATTTGCATGGGCTCCCCCTGTCGTCCCCAAAAACCTAGACAGATTGACCCAAGGCTGGAACCCAATCCTGGTGCAAACGTCAAACAGGGATGAGCTGCAAGCACTGTTTCTAGCAAATAATCTACCGGTTATTCAGGCTGCCAAAAAACCAGTATCAGGGACTTTGATTCCTGGTTTTTTAGTATTTGGGGGTTTCGGAAAAATTCCTATGGCCTTTTTGAACAACTATCTGACTAAATGGCCATCCTAAGACCAGGTAATCTTTATTGTTTTGCCCTGATTGTTGACTGATTATTTTTGTAATTGTCTCTGAGCAGCTCTGGCCAGAGGTGAAGAATAGCTTGATGTCAGGCCGTTAACGCCAGGGATGAGTCAGATTAATATTGGGAGGAAGTTCTGTGGTTGAGTCCGTGGCTGCAATTGTTGAAATTGCAGAGATAGTGCTAGCCGCCGCGCTGGTGCTGCCCTGCACAGTTTTACTGGTTGAGGTGCTGTCTGCAGTTGGGCGAGGGAGAGCCAACACCCCCCAGCCGCGGGCTGAGACGACCCGACGGGCAATTTTGATGCCCGCCCACAATGAGGAAGCGGTAATTCAAGCCACGCTGTCCACACTCACTCCGCAGCTGCACCCCACGGATCGGCTGGTGGTGGTGGCGGACAACTGCACGGATGCAACGGCGGATATCGCCCGTCAGGCGGGGGCAACGGTGCTGGAGCGCCAAAACGATCGACAGCGCGGCAAGGGCTATGCGCTGGATTTTGGCCTGCGTCATTTGAGTACTGATGCACCGGATGTGCTGGTCATGGTGGACGCGGACTGCCAGGTACAGCCCGGTGCGATTGATGCGATCGCAAACCTCGCCCTCACCACCCAGCGCCCCGTACAGGCCACCTACCTTTTGGCCGCTAGCCCTGAGCCCTCCCCCAAGGAAATGGTGTCCACCTTTGCCTTTAAGGTTAAAAATCTGGTGCGGCCCTTGGGGTTGCGAGTCTTGGGACAGCCCTGTTTGCTCCCGGGCACCGGCATGGCGTTTCCCTGGGCCAGTCTTAAAGACGTGGATCTGGCCAGCGGCAATATTGTCGAAGATATGAAACTGGGGCTGGATTTGGCCATTGCCGGACATCCCCCGATCATGTGCCCCGACGCGCTGGTCATGGGTGAGCAGCCCCAGCAGTCAGCCACGGCCATGACCCAGCGCACCCGTTGGGAGCACGGCCATCTGCAAACTTTGCTGACCTGTGTGCCGCCCCTGCTTTGGCAGGGGATTAAGCAGGGGCGTCTGGGGCTGATTGCCCTGGCCTTGGACCTGTGTGTGCCACCGCTCTCGCTACTGGTGATGCTATGGCTGGCCGGGGCCACCGCGATCACAGCTACAACCCTGCTGCTGGGGACTCCCTGGCTGGCGGCCATCGTCGTTTACGGAGCCGGGCTGGGGCTATTTATTGCCATTGGGCTGGCCTGGGCCGGGTTTGCACGGCAGGATATTCCTGTGGGGAAGCTGCTGTCAATCCCGCTATATATCCTGTGGAAGATTCCGCTCTACTTCAAATTTTTGTCAGGTCCCGAAGCCAAGTGGATTCGCACCGAGCGAGACAGCTGAGGGGCGTCGCCCACCGGGTTGGCAAACCCTAGTTCCACGCGGCACAATGACGGGAAGTAGAGGATAAAATGCCATGGGTATGAGCCGAAGCAAGGGACTCGCGATCGCAACTTGGGTCGCTATTCTTGGCACCTTGGCCGTCAATACTCTGTCAAATATTTTTCCCATTCAAGGAAATACCGTTGCTGACCTGGCCAATGGTCCCCTGGGCGGGGTGCTGATCACACCTGCCAACTATGCTTTTATCATCTGGGGACTGATCTACACGGGGCTGATTGTCTATGCCTGGTACCAGTCTCGCCCTAAACAGCGGGGGCAGCTGGTCATTAGACGGGTCAATTACTGTCTGATTGTGGCCTGTGTGGCCCAGATGATTTGGATTTATCTATTTACACTGCAGCTTTATTGGCTTTCGGTGGTGGCCATGGCATCCATTTTAGGGGCGCTGATCGCCGCCTACAGCGAATTGGAAGAGGGTCAGCACCATGCCGACAGTCGCCGCAGACGTCGGATGCACGGGCCGATTAGTATCTATCTAGCCTGGATTTCGGTGGCAACCGTGGTCAATGTTGCTTCGGCAATCTATGCGTCTGGCGCTCAGGAGCTGGGGTTGTCCGGAGCCCTTTGGACGGCGATCATGATTGTGGTTGCCAATCTAATCGCGGCCCTGGCCATTGTGCAACGCCGTGACCTGCCCTTTGCCCTGGTATTTATTTGGGCGGATTTAGCCATTGCCCAGCGGCATCAGGATATTGCCATTATCTGGATATCAGCCCTGGCGATGGTGCTAACCCTGGTGGTGCTGCTGGTCTACCGCCGCTACCCTAAAAAAAGCTGGTAGGCAGGATTATCGTTTTCTTCCCAATAGCGGTAGCCGAGGGTTTCTAAAAATGCCTGCCAGTCATCCATGTCCTCAGAGGGGACCTGGATACCGGCAACAATACGGCCATAGTCGGAACCATTGTTGCGGTAGTGGAACAGGCTAATGTTCCAATGGGGGCTCATGGCGCTGACAAATTTCATTAGGGCTCCGGGCCGTTCCGGGAACTCAAACCGATATAACCGCTCGTCCTTGGCTAGGGCAGAATGGCCCCCCACCATGTGGCGCAGGTGCATTTTGGTCAGTTCGTCGTCGGTGAGGTCTAGGGTCTTAAATCCGCTGGCTTCAAACTGGATTTTCATGGCAATGGCATCGTTGCGATCGCAAATCTCCAACCCCACAAAAATATGCGCCTCAGCCTGGTTGGCAATGCGATAGTTAAACTCCGTCAGATTGCGTTTGCCCATGTGGTCGCAAAATCGCCTGAGGCTACCCGGCTGCTCCGGAATAGTCACCGCAAAAATCGCCTCCCGCTGTTCCCCCAGCTCCGCCCGCTCCGCCACAAACCGCAGCCGGTCAAAGTTCATGTTGGCCCCACAGGCAACCGCCACCAGGGTTTCATCCTTGATACCCGTCTGCTTAACATAGGCCTTAGCACCCGCAATTGCCAGGGCTCCCGCCGGTTCAACAATAGAGCGCGTATCCTCAAACACATCCTTGATCGCCGCGCAGGTATCATCGGTCCCCACCCGGATGATGTCATCCACGTACTGCTGACACAGCCAAAAAGTTTCCTTCCCCACCTGGCTGACCGCTACGCCATCGGCAAACAGCCCCACCTGGGCCAACTTGACCCGCTGCCCCAGCTTGAGCGACTGGTACATAGCATCGGCATCGTAGGGTTCGACACCAATAATTTTAATCTCGGGGCGTAGCCGCTTAACATAGGCCGCAATGCCAGAAATCAGACCGCCGCCACCGATAGCCACAAAGATGGCATGGATCGGCTGCTGATACTGGCGCAAAATTACCATCCCAATGGTGCCCTGCCCGGCAATGACATCCGGGTCATCAAACGGATGCACAAAGGTCAT
>ERZ1740072.1095-NODE-1095-length-10568-cov-3.505945_pt1 | contig 10568 bp, 12 predicted proteins | sample MGYA00581733_ERZ1740072 | MGnify/ENA primary metagenome ERZ1740072 (study PRJEB43018, sample SAMN04849741) | marine metagenome | isolation source: floating plastic debris | place: Pacific Ocean | collected 2008-08-30 | study: EMG produced TPA metagenomics...
TTCTGGTGTCAGACCCGCGTCAATCACCTGCCAGTATTCGTTGTAGGTCATGGTTGAGATGCAGTCGGCCTCGCGGTTCAGCAGCGGGTCAACGTTGAAGCCCTGGCGCAGAACGGTGACCCCGTCATCGCCGCCATCGGTGGGAATGCCGGCCTGCGACATCCAGCTGAGGAACGGGTATTCGTTGCCGAAGAACCAGACGCCGATGGTCTTGCCCCGGAAGTCTTCGACCGTTTCGATGCCTGTGTCCTTCCAGCAGGTCAGCATCAGGCCGGATGTCTTGAAGGGCTGGGCGATATTGACGACGGGCAGACCCTTTTCACGGGCCGCAAGGGCGGACGGCATCCAGTTCAGCATCACATCGGCACCGCCGCCAGCCAGCACCTGTGGCGGTGCGATATCCGGCCCGCCGGGCAGGATGGTGACGTTCAGCCCTTCTTCCTCATAGAACCCCTGATCAAGCGCCACATAATAGCCCGCGAATTGGGATTGCGTGACCCACTGCAGTTGCAGCGTCACATCGTTTGCATGCCCGTCAGCCTGGGCCGTCCCGCCCAGACCTGCGGCGAGTGCGGCCGCCAGCATCAACTTTTTCATGTACTCTTCTCCTAGTTGGTGTTGCGCCCTCTTAACGGGGCGTGTCTATTTGCGTTGCGATGGGTGCCAGAACGTCACCCGCCCCTCAATCCATGCCATCAATCCATAAAATGCGCTGCCAGCCAACGCAGCGACCACAATCTCGGCCCAAACCATATCAAGGGCAAGCTGGCCGACGGATGTCGATATCCGAAAGCCCATGCCGACAGTCGGTGAGCCAAAAAATTCAGCAACAATCGCCCCGATCAATGCCAAAGTGGTCGCAATCTTCAGACCGTTGAAGATGAATGGCATCGCCGCTGGTAGGCGCAGTTTGAACAGCGTCGCCCAATACCCCGCCCCATAGGTACGCGTCAGGTCGCGCTGCATCGCAGTCGTGTCGCGCAGCCCCGCAACTGCATTCACAAGAATCGGAAAAAACACCATGACAGCCACGACCGCCGCTTTTGACTGCCAATCGCTGCCCAACCAGCGCACAAAGATGGGTGCGACCCCGACAATCGGTAGCGCAGACATGAAGCTGCCCTCAGGCAGGATGCCGCGGGTCAGGAAATCCGACCTATCGGCGAGGATTGCGACCGCAAAAGCCGCCAGACCACCGACGATATAACCGGTCATCGCACCCTTTATGATCGTCTGCACGAAATCAGCCCACAGCGTCGGGATTTCATTTGCGAACCTGTCAGCGATCATCGTCGGTGGCGGCAAGACAATCGGGCTGACCTCCAACAGGCGCACCAGCAGCTCCCACATGACAAGCAGCGTTAGGCCAAAGATTGCGGGAACCGCCAACCGCACGATCCGCGTTCCGGCCAAAGCACTCGCCGCCAGCCGCGCGTTCAGAAACCAACCCGCACCCCATACGGCCAGTGCACCGATGAAAGCCACGCCAGTCATGCGGCCGTCATCCCCATACGGCGCAAGGTCAGCCGCTCAATCAAACTAAAGAACCCGACCAACGCCGCTGCAGTAATGGCCGCCCCAAAAAGGGCGGCCCATGTCACTAGCGGCTGTCCATATTGATCGCCGACCAACATCCGCGCACCAAATCCGGCCCGCGCGCCGGTCGGTAGTTCAGCAACGATGGCCCCAACCAATGCCGCCGAAATGCCGATCTTGAGCGAGGCAAAAAGGTACGGCACCGATGCCGGCAATCGCAATTTCCAAAAACCCTGCGCCGAACTGGCACTATAGGTGCGCAACAGGTCCACCTGCATCACATCGGGGCTCCGCAAGCCTTTGACCATACCCACGACGACGGGAAAAAAGCTCAGATATGCGCTGATAACAGCCTTCGGAAACAACCCCTGAATCCCGATTGAGCCAAGCATCACGATGATCATCGGCGCAAGCGCGAGGATCGGGATGGTCTGGCTCGCAATCGCCCAAGGCATCACGCTCATATCCATCGCTTTGTTGTAGACAATGCCAACCGCCAGCAGAATACCGAGACCCGTGCCAATCACAAACCCCAGCAATGTCGCCGACAGCGTCACCCAGCCGTGATAGACCAGCGACCGCCGCGACGTGATACGCTTTTCAAAAATCGTATCCCACATCTCGGCCCCCACCTGATGGGGTGAGGGCAGACGCGGTCGTTCCAGACCATAGGTACGACTGATCAAACCGGGGTTCTGCAGGGTTAGGCCAAGGCCCGAATACGCCTGCCGTTCGGCAGGAGTTTCCGGGCTGACGGTCAGGCTATCCCGCTGCGCCTGAGCTGCGGTCAGATGCATGTTCATTGGCACAACGGAAACGACCCAAAACAACAGGATCGCACCAACAACCGTCAGGACAGGCAGCAGAGACTTCATGAAAGGCCTCTATCATCTCGCCGAAAATACTCCCGCCGGAGGCAATCCCTAGTCATCCACATGCCCCGCCCGCAGACCATCTCGCACACGATGCGCAATTTCGATAAATTCAGAGCTATCGCGAATGTCCAAAGGCCGCTCCTTCGGCAAAGGGCTGTCGATCACATCCGTGATGCGACCGGGGCGCGGAGACATGACAACAATCTTGGTGGACAGATACACCGCTTCAGGGATGGAGTGCGTGACAAATCCAATCGTCTTCCCCGTGCGCGCCCAAAGCTCGAGAAGTTGTTCGTTCAGATGGTCGCGCACGATCTCATCAGGGCACCAAACGGTTCGTCCATCAGCAGAATAGCGGCGTCAAAGGCCAGCGCGCGGGCAATCGAGGCCCGCTGCTGCATGCCCCCTGAAAGCTGCCACGGAAACTTCTTCTCAAACCCCGCCAGATCGACCAGTTCCAACACACGGCCCACCCGCTCTGCCTGATCCGATTTCGAAAACCCCATAATCTCCAGCGGCAGGCGGATATTGCCGCCAATCGTGCGCCAGGGATAAAGCCCCGCCGCCTGAAACACATAGCCATAAGCGCGCGCCCGCCGCGCCTCATCCGGGGTCATGCCGTTGACGGTGATCTCTCCGCCTGTGGGCGTTTCGAGCCCTGCGATACAACGTAGAAAAGTCGTCTTGCCGCAGCCCGATGGACCGATGAAGCTGACAAAATCGCCCTTGGCAATATCAAGATTAACGTCCTTGAGCGCATGAACAGGGCCGTCATTGGTTTCAAAAGTAAGGTTGAGCGCTTGCGCCTGAATGACGGTATTTACTGACACAGACTGACTTTCGTTCTTTCACCAGGGTTGGCTTCAGGCGCGAAATCAAAATCATCGGAGTCTGTCATGGCGCGCACCAAATAGACACTTTCCCATGTTTTGTCCCGGTTCGTACAAGACAGCGTCACCATATGCGCGCCGATCCCAATCTGCCGCATGCCAGTGATTGGACAAATGTCGGCGTTAAACTCAACGCGGTCTCCCGGAAACCAGATCAAAGCCTGATCCGTCCGTCCTGGCGCATCAAGATACAGGGCACAGCCCGCGTTATTGCCATACACATCTGCAAGGACCGGCGTCGTTAACAAAAACGCTATGACCACAAGGGCCAACTTCATCGGCTAGCGCTTTCGTCTTGGAATACCCGTCCGTTCAATCGGCATCGGCGCGGTCAGTTCTTTCCAAGACGAAAGCGCCTTGTTCACCGGCGTATTCGCCTCGCGCGCTACGAACTTTCCGTGCCCTTCCTGTGTGCGGATCTCTCCGTCATGCACGGCCACCTGACCGCGCGTCAGCGTAAACCGGGGCAGACCTGTCACCTCTTTTCCTTCGAACACGTTGTAGTCGATGGCCGATTGCTGTGCCCCCGCCGTGATCGTCTTCGACTTTTCCGGGTCCCAGACCACCAGATCGGCATCGGCGCCGACCAGCACCGCGCCCTTCTTGGGATAGCAGTTCAGGATCTTCGCGATATTGGTCGAGGTCACGGCCACAAACTCATTCGGCGTCAGCCGCCCGGTCTTCACTCCATGGGTCCAAAGCATCGGCATCCGGTCCTCAAGCCCACCGGTCCCGTTGGGAATCTTCGAGAAATCGCCAACGCCGGTCCGCTTCTGTTCGGTTGTAAAGGCGCAGTGATCCGTCGCCACTACCGACAGCGACCCCGCCTGCAGCCCGGCCCAGAGGCTATCCTGATGCTGCTTGTTTCGGAACGGGGGCGACATAACGCGGCGGGCGGCATGGTCCCAATCCTTGTTGAAATACTCGGATTCATCGAGGGTGAGATGCTGGATCAGCGGCTCACCCCAGACGCGCTTGCCCTGTTGGCGGGCACGGCGGATCGCCGCATGCGCTTCCTAGCAAGAGGTATGGACCACATAAAGCGGCACGCCCGCCTTATCGGCGATCATGATCGCGCGGTTCGTCGCCTCGCCCTCGACCTGAGAAGGCCGGGAATAGGCGTGGCCTTCGGGACCGGTATTGCCTTCGGCCAGCAGTTTCGCCGTCATCTCGGCCACCACATCCCCATTTTCGGCATGGACCATGGCGATAGCGCCCAGCTCAGACAGCCGGTTGAAGCTGGCGAAAAGCTCATCATCATTCACCATCAGCGCGCCCTTATAGGCGAGGAAGTGTTTAAACGTGTTGATGCCGCGGTCCTTCACGACCGTTTCCATGTCGTTAAACACCTGCTCGCCCCACCACGTGACGGCCATGTGGAAGGAATAATCGCAATTGGCGCGGGTCGATTTATTGTCCCAGCGCTTGATCGCATCGAGCAGGCTTTCGCCTTGATTGGGCAGGCAGAAATCGACGACCATCGTGGTGCCACCGGCAAGGCCCGCGCGGGTACCACTTTCGAAATCGTCGCTGGAATAGGTGCCCATAAACGGCATCTCCAGATGGACATGCGGGTCAATGCCGCCGGGCATGACGTAGCAGCCGGTCGCGTCAAGCTCCTCGTCCCCTTTCAGATCCGGGCCGATTTCGATGATCTTGCCGCCGTCGATCAAGACGTCCGCCTTGTAGGTCAGATCATGCGTAACGATGGTGCCGTTCTTGATCACTTTTGTCATTTCTATTCCCCCTCATCCTTTCTTTGCCCAAGCCAGAGCGTCATCAAAGTCGCATAGATTGCCCCCGCAATAAGAGCCGAGATGCCAACGTCGAGAAACTCTGGCGGCCATATCTGGTCAAACATGATATCCATTACGATGGTAATCAGCGCAAAGACGGGCGTGAAAACAAGAAAATGTCTCAAAAACCCTGACTTCACCCCACAATCTCCGCCGTCTCGACCACCGCGTGGAACAGGACGTCCGTCCCGGCCCGCGCCCATTCGGGGCTGATTTCTTCGGCCTCGTTATGGCTCAGCCCATCCACGCAGGGGCACATGACCATGGATGTCGGGTAGAGGTCGTTGATCCAGCAGGCATCATGCCCCGCGCCAGATACGATGTCCATGTGGCTATAGCCCAACCGCTCTGCCGCGTTCCGCACGGCCTTCACGCAGCCTTCGTCAAAGGCGGGCGGGTCGAATTGGCCGACGATTTCGGCCGCGAATGTCACACCGATGTCTTCACACAGCTTCGGCGCGCGCTCCATCAGTTCGTCCCCCATGCCGTTCAGCTTATCCAGCAGATGCGTCCGCATATCGACGGTAAAGACCACCTTGCCGGGGATGATGTTACGGCTGTTGGGATAGACGTCGATATGGCCGATGGCGCCCACCGCGTTGGGCTGGTTCTTCATCGCGATCTCGTGGACCAGCTCAGTAATCAGGGCGAGGCCGCGCCCCGCATTCTTGCGCATATGCATCGGGGTCGAGCCGGTGTGGCTTTCCTTGCCCGTCACCGTGCATTCGATCCAGCGCAGGCCCTGCCCATGGGTGACGACGCCGATATCCTTGCCTTCGGCCTCAAGGATTGGGCCTTGTTCGATGTGCAGCTCAAAGAAGGCATGCATCTTGCGGTCGCCGACTTTTTCGGTCCCTTTCCATCCGATCCGTTCCAGCTCATCCCCAAAGCGCTTGCCGTCTGCATCGACCCGATCAAAGGCCCAGTCCAGTTCATGCTTTCCCGCAAAAACCCCAGAGGCGAGCATTGCCGGTGCATAGCGGGTGCCCTCTTCATTCGTCCAGTTGGTGACGACAATCGGATGTTTGGTTTTGATATCCAGATCATTGAGGGTGCGGATAATCTCTAACCCACCCAGCACGCCCAGCACGCCATCATATTTGCCGCCTGTGGGCTGCGTATCGAGGTGTGAGCCGACATAGACGGGCAGCGCATCCGGGTCCGTGCCTTCGCGCCGCGCGAACATGTTGCCAATCTCATCGCCGCCCATGGTGCAGCCCGCGTCCTCGCACCACTTCTGGAACAGATGACGGCCCTCGCTATCTTCATCCGTCAGTGTCTGCCGATTATTCCCGCCCGCCACACCGGGGCCAATCTTTGCCATTTCCATCAGGCTGTCCCACAGGCGTTCACCGTTAATCCGAAGGTTTTCACCGGGTGCGGCCATGGCTTTCTCCTGATTGGCTAGGGCAGTCTTGGTTTGACCAAGTGGTCAAATCAACGCTAACAGAGGCAGGGTATCAGTCAAGGTTTCTGCAACAGACTTAGGCAGATGCAACCGACGGCGGCAAAGTGGCCGCAGATCCGTGAGAGACGCCTGAAAAATGAGCAGATATCAATCATGAACAAACCACCAACCCGCATTCAGATGCGCAACCGAACTGCCATACTGGATGCAGGTCTTGATGTGTTCTCGCAATACGGTTTTCGGGGGTCAACGCTTGATCTGATTGCAGCGACAGCGGGCCTGTCGAAACCGAACCTGCTTTACTACTTCCCGTCGAAAGAGGCGATCCACACGGCCCTTCTGGAACGGTTGCTTGAAAACTGGCTTGCCCCTTTGCATGCGCTTGATCCCGATGGCGACCCAGTGAAGGAAATCATGGCCTACGCCCAGCGCAAGCTGGCCCTCAGCCAGGATTATCCGCGGGAAAGCCGCTTGTTTGCCAACGAGATTTTGCAAGGCGCGCCGCGTATTCTGGACATTCTGCGCGATGACCTCAAAAAGATGGTTGATGACAAGGCGGCGATCATCAAGGGCTGGGCCATAGCCGGGTTGATTGCGGATGTTGATCCGCACCATCTGATCTTTTCGATCTGGGCGTTAACCCAGCATTACGCCGATTTCGACGTGCAGGTGCGGGCCGTTCTGGGTGACAAGCCGCCCTATGATGGGGCGGCCATGTTCCTTGATACGCTATATGAATAACTGCTGACGGCCTGACTACTCTGCCGCCACCGCACCCGGGTTGTTGGGATGGGTCGTCCAGTTTGCGTATTCTTTCTCGACGGTTTTGCCTGTACGCGGATCGACCTCACCCGGGTTCATCGGCTCCATCGTGATGCAGTTTTCGACCGGGCACACATCGACGCAAAGGTTGCAGTCTTCATCGAGCACAGTGAAGGGCCGATCCTCGGACAGTGCAATGGCCTGGTGGCTGGTGTCTGCGCAAGCCGCATAGCAGCGCCCGCATTTTATGCAATCATCCTGACTGATCTTGGCCTTGGCGACGTAGTTGAGGTTCAGGTACTGCCAGTCAGTCACGTTCGGCACGGCGCGGCCTATGACCTCTTCGACGGAGGTATAGCCCTTCTCATCCATCCATTCCGACAGCCCGCTGATCATTTCCTGCACGATCTTGAACCCATAGGTCATGGCCGCGGTGCAGACCTGCACATTGCCGCAGCCGAGGCTGATGAACTCTGCCGCGTCGCGCCACGTGGTGATGCCGCCAATGCCGCTGATCGGCAGTCCACGGGTTTCTTCGTGCCGCGCAATTTCAGAGACCATCGACATCGCAATCGGCTTCACCGCCGGACCGCAATAGCCGCCATGGCTGCCCTTGCCGTCAATGGACGGCTCTGGCGACATGGTGTCGAGGTTCACGGATGTGATCGAATTGATCGTGTTGATCAATGAGACCGCGTCCGCACCGCCCGCCTTTGCCGCTGCAGCGGGCTTGCGAACATCGGTGATATTCGGCGTAAGATTCACGATCACCGGCTTGTCATAATACTTTTTGCACCATTCGGTGACCATCTGGATGTATTCCGGCACCTGCCCCACTGCAGAGCCCATGCCGCGTTCCGACATGCCATGCGGGCAGCCAAAATTCAGCTCAATCCCGTCTGCACCGGTCTCCGCCACACGTGGCAGAATGGCTTTCCAGGCCTCCTCCTCACACGGCACCATAATGCTGACGATCATCGCACGGTCGGGGTAGTCGGCTTTGACCCGAGCGATTTCTTCAAGGTTCGTTTCCAGCGGACGGTCGGTAATCAGTTCGATATTGTTGAGGCCCAGCAAACGCCGATCTGCCCCATAGATTGCGCCGTAACGCGGGCCATTGACGTTGACGACCGGCGGACCTTCGGCACCAAGGGTTTTCCAGACAACACCGCCCCACCCGGCCTCAAACGCGCGGCGAACGTTATATTCCTTATCCGTTGGTGGTGCCGATGCGAGCCAGAACGGGTTCGGGCTTTTGATACCCAGGAAATCAGTTGTCAGATCTGCCATGTTACGCGCCCTCCATCAGGGTTACATGAATATCCATCGCCGCATCGCGCCCCTCCGCGACAGCTGTGACCGTCAGGTCATCACCGCCACTGGCGCAATCGCCGCCTGCCCAGACGCCATCGCGGCTGGTGCGGCCTGTGCCCGTGACAGCGATCTTGCGCCCCTCCAGCGTTAGGCCGCCATCTGTTTCCAACGCTTGCCCAATGGCCGTGAAGACCTGATCAGCTTTCAGGCGCATAGTCTCGCCCGTCCCTTTCAGGCCTGAGCCGTTATCCATCGTGTATTCCAGCTCAATCTCACGGACAGCACCGTTGCCATGGATTGCGACAGGTTGGGCGTTGAACATTAGCCGCACACCCTTGGAGGCGGCGAGGTCCTGTTCATACCCGCTCGCGCTCATTTGGTCGCGCCCACGTCGGTAAGCGATGGTGACATTCTGTGCGCCCAGCAGTTTTGATTGTACGGCGGCGTCAACAGCGGTCATCCCCCCACCGATGACCACGACGTCCCGCCCGACAGGGAGGTCTGCAAGATCGCTTGCCTGGCGCAAATTTGAAATGAAATCAACGGCATCAGTAACGCCGTCTTTGTCTTCGCCCTCTGCACGCAGGGCATTCACGCCGCCCAGCCCCACACCAAGAAACACAGCAGAGAAACATCCGACCAGATCATCCAGCGACAGGTTATCGCCAAGCCGCATGCCGTATTTGACACTGATCCCACCAATGCCAAGCAGCCAATCAACCTCGGCGGCGGCGAAATTATCTGTTGTTTTATAAGCAGCTATGCCGAATTCGTTCAGCCCGCCGGGTTTGCTGCTGGCGTCGTAGATCGTGACATCGTGGCCATACATTGCAAGGCGGTGTGCGCAAGCGAGGCCCGCAGGGCCCGCACCAACCACAGCGACCTTTTTGCCTGTTTCGGGGGCACGGTCGTATGGGTGCTGCTGTCTGGCCATCAGCGTGTCAGTGGCATAGCGCTGTAGCCGCCCGATCTCCACTGGCTTGCCTTCGGCCAGTTCGCGCACGCAGGCCTGTTCGCACAAATCCTCGGTCGGGCAAACGCGGGCGCACATGCCACCGAGGATGTTCTGGTCAAAGATTGTCTTCGCTGCCGCTTCAGGCGTGCCTGTGCTGATCTGTCTGATAAACAACGGAATATCGATGTCGGTCGGGCAGGCCGTGACGCAAGGCGCGTCGTGGCAGAAATAGCAACGGTCAGCGGCAACGGCGGCCTCGTGCGGGGCGTAGGGTTCATGCAGGTCACCGAAATTTTCGGCATGCGCCTCTGCGTGCAAGCGTCCCGATACGATTCCGGGCGTCATGGGGCTGGACATGGGCGTTTCCTGTCGTGGCTTCACGAAAGACAGCCTGCCACAGATTCATTTTTTATCAAATGGTAAATTTTTAGCAGTTTATGAACGGGGCGAAGATGGCGTACAGATCACGTACAGAAGCTGTACAGATCCTGTACGTACAGTGTCTGTCAGAAATGGAACGGATCGACCGTCACGCGCTTACCCAAGGTCAGCGCATCTGCGACGTGGATCATGGGGGAGACGTCCACCTCTGACGTACCCGTTCTCACAAGCTCCGCCATCCGATCATAGCGCGCGGGATATTCCCGGTCTTCACCTGCGGCGACCTCTGCCCCGTCAATCAGCAAACGCGCGCCGCCGTCGTGGAGGGCCAGCTGGCCGCCAGCGGTTGTTTCAACCGTGATGTCCCAGCTTTGCGGTCCCTCTTGCCGCCAGTCGAAGTCGCCTGTGACATTTTCGGTCCATTGCAGTTGCGCCGCGATAGGCGTGTCGCAGTTGGAGGGGAACAAAAGCTCAGCCGATTGCAGATGGATTGGCATCGGCAGAATTTCGGTGATGATCGACAATGCATTGCTGCCTGGGTCAAAAACACCCATCCCGCCCGGTTCAAACAACCAGTTCTGACCGGGATGCCAGCGCCGCACATCCTCTTTCCATGAAATATGCGCGCCTGTGATCTCTTTGTCCGCCAAC
>ERZ1740072.1097-NODE-1097-length-10562-cov-4.240602_pt1 | contig 10562 bp, 9 predicted proteins | sample MGYA00581733_ERZ1740072 | MGnify/ENA primary metagenome ERZ1740072 (study PRJEB43018, sample SAMN04849741) | marine metagenome | isolation source: floating plastic debris | place: Pacific Ocean | collected 2008-08-30 | study: EMG produced TPA metagenomics...
GGTTCATCATGAGATCGGCTCCTGAACAAAGACGGAGACTGCAATCAGCGGATAGTACTGGTAGCCATTCTCGGTCATGGCTTTGCCCATACCGATCCCGGGGAAGACGGGATCATAAAGATAGCAGGCCCGCAGGATCATCAGCTGGTGTTCCTGTCCGTGCACGAAAGACCGGGAGGGGGCCAGCGGCTGGCTGGTGTCGACGCAATCCGCGCTGCCCGCAAAGGCGACAAAACCGCGGGGGTCGACCGGCTGCATCTCGAGCTTGAGATGCGAGTTGCAGTCCTGAAGGAAGCCCGCGTTCTGGCAGATCAGGTTCTTGACCTGGGTGTGCGTGTAGTTGGCACCGGTGTTCAGCCGCACGTCACGCACGGCGAGGTCCATGCCACGGTCCAGCCAGTTCTGACGGAAGGCGTAGATGCTGAGCTCGAACGCGGACAGCAGCAGGAACATCAGGAGCGGGAACATGATCACGAATTCGATCACCGGGGCCGCCCCGTCTTCGTCACGCCGAAAGCGGCGCAGGAAAGTGCGTACGGTCCGTGTCATTGTGTGAGCCTCAGCTGGTTGATCTGCTTGGCGATGGCCTCAAAGGCTTCGACGATATCGATCCCCTCCACACGGAAGGCATGAGACGGCGAGGATGCACAGTTCTGCATGACCTCGAACGAGGCGTTGGTGACTTCGAACCCGACGGTCCAGACCACGATACCCTTGTCCTTGGCAGCGGAGCAGATGTTGTCCAGCATCGTGTCAGCTTGAGAGGACGTGTACTTGGTGTAGCGCCAGCTGTTCCACTCGCTGCTGTTCACGTAGTTGTTCAGGTACCAGTGCAGCGGGTACTTGGACCAGTGGATGCGCGCATTCTGCCAGCTGTACCAGTAGGGCTGGATGCGCGTGGTGTTCACGTTCACACCGTCCGTCATCAGGATGATGGTCTTCAGCGTTTCGCTGTCGGAGTAGTCGGCGGGCCGAGTGGCAAAGGTGCTGTCGATCCTGTTGTTCAGGCTCAGGTTTTGCACCACAGGGCGGAAAGAGGGGTCGAGCATGGAGACGCCCCACTTCATCCCGATGTGGATCGACGTATTGGCCCGTGCGCGGAACTGGTTCACGCGGTTTTTTAGGATGCCCGCGTTTTGGCTGAACGGATAGATCTGTTCGTAGGCGCGCTTTTCCGCTTCGGGATCGGTCACATAGACGCCGTCATCACGACCCGGGCAAACCGGGTTGGTTACCTGCACGCTGCTGTAGTTGCGGTTCCACCCTTCGTCGAAGAACTGCATGTGCTCATACGTGCCGTCCATACGCATGACCGTTGTCGAAAAATCGGTATTTTCGAAGTCGACGCACCAGCCTGGATTTCCGGCGTCACGCGGGATGTTCATGGCGGTAAAAATATCAGGTCCGGCACTGACCTGCGCCGTGTACGGCACCAACGAGATCGAGATCAGATCCTGGGTTTCCGGCTTGATCACCGCGTCCACGAACGCCTCGGCGGCGTCCTGCATGTTCTCGATCTTGCCGACCTTGTCATCCATGGAGCCCGAGATGTCGAGGACCATGGAAATTTCGACCTTGGAGACCTTTTCCTCGGCCGTACCACCTGCATTCACGGGCAGTGTATCGACGCCCATCAGGCGCATGTACTGGGTCCGGGTGGTGCCCGGTGCGGCGTTGGCTGTCACGGTGCGGAAGTTCAGACCCTCATCGACGGTGACGGTCGGGTTGAAGTGGCTCAGCCCGGACTTGTTGAAGTAGTCCTGGACAACGGCCTGCGGCTCGAGCGTCTGATCGAGGTCAGCCGCCGCCAGCACAGCGCGGTCGAGCGTGTTCTGAACACGCGTTCGGACCATCTCGTTTTCCATGAGGTCGACGGCGATGCCGCCCACGATCAACATCATCATCAACATGAACACGGCGAAATAAGTGACCGTACCGCGCTCGTCCTTTTTGAACATCGCGACAGTGCTGCGCAGATCAGCGAGCGTCGTCCGTGTTTCAATCCAATTCCGAGGCATTTTGCACCTTCAATTCCCACAACCCGGCCCACGACAGGCCTAAATTTCCAATCTTTGGTGTGACTGCGGAATGTGGCCGAAATCGGGCAAAAGCGCGGAGTGTATTAGGAGTTTCTCTCTGATCCGGAACCAATACGCTGCCGCAGGGTGGATTGTTTTCCGGCGTTAACCATTCTGGCGCGAAGGCGCGTCAGAACGCGCCAAATGTTCGACGACAAAGAGAATCTGGCGCTGATTAACGAAACCGTCATAGCCTGTCGTCACAGACTCGCCCCGCGGCTGAGTCGTGCCGGATAAAGGAGAACCCGGATGAGCACACCCAACGAACCGAGTTTTCGCGAAAGCGTTGACATCATGTTCAACCGCGCTGTGGCGCTCATGGACCTGCCGCCTGGCCTCGAGGAAAAGATACGTGTGTGCAACGCGACCTACACCGTGCGCTTTGGTGTGCGGCTGCGCGGGCAGATCCAGACATTCACCGGATATCGCTCGGTGCATTCGGAACATATGGAGCCGGTCAAGGGCGGTATCCGCTTTGCCCTGGGTGTGAACCAGGACGAGGTGGAGGCGCTGGCGGCGCTGATGACGTACAAGTGCGCGCTGGTCGAAGCGCCCTTTGGCGGCTCCAAGGGGGGGCTGCACATCGACCCGCGCGAATATGACGATCACGAGATGGAGCTGATCACCCGCCGGTTTGCCTATGAGCTGATCAAGCGCGACATGATCAACCCGGCCCAGAACGTGCCTGCCCCCGACATGGGCACGGGCGAGCGCGAGATGGCGTGGATCGCCGACCAGTACAAGCGGATGAACACCACCGACATCAATGGCGTGGCCTGCGTCACGGGCAAGCCCACGAATGCCGGCGGCATTCAGGGCCGGACCGAAGCGACGGGCCGCGGCGTGCAATATGCGCTGCGCGAGTTCTTTCGCGACAGGGACGGCGTGGCCAAGGCCGGGATGAGCGGCACGCTCGACGGCAAGACGGTCGTGGTCCAGGGCCTTGGCAACGTGGGCTACCACGCGGCCAAGTTCCTGACCGAGGAAGACGGCTGCAAGGTTGTCGGCATCATCGAGCGTGATGGCGCGCTGACGGACCCGCGCGGGCTGGACGTGGATGCGGTGCGCAACTGGATCGCGCGGCACGGGGGCGTGTCGGGCTATGCCGATGGCACCTATGTCGAGGATGGTGCGGTCGTGCTCGAAGAGGCGTGCGACATCCTGCTGCCCGCCGCGCTCGAGGGGGTGATCAACCTTGGCAATGCCGACCGGATCAAGGCACCGCTGATCATCGAGGCGGCGAACGGGCCTGTGACAGCAGGGGCCGACAACATCCTGCGCGACAAGGGCACGGTGATCATCCCCGACATGTATGCCAACGCGGGTGGTGTGACGGTGTCCTATTTCGAATGGGTCAAGAACCTGTCCCATATCCGCTTTGGTCGGATGCAGCGCCGTCAGGAAGAGGCGCGGCACCAGCTGGTGGTGGACGAGCTGGAGCGGCTCAGCCGCCACTTGGGTGATGCGTGGTCGATGACGCCGGACTTCAAACAGAAGTACCTGCGCGGTGCGGATGAACTGGAACTGGTGCGCTCCGGTCTCGATGACACGATGCGCGCGGCCTATCAGTCGATGGCGTCGGTCTGGCATGATCGGGATGACGTCGACGACTTGCGCACTGCCGCCTATCTGGTGGCCATCGGCAAGGTCGCCGACAGCTACCGCGCCAAGGGTTTGTAAAACAGGGCGAAGCGGCGCCGCGCCTGGTGCGTGGCGCCCGTTTCAAGACCGCCCATGTATCACGCGCCGCATCTCGGGCGCGTATGTTGCCGCGTGACGGTCAAAGTCGCGGGCAAAACAAGACTGCCGTTCTGATCCTCGGGCATATCGAAAAAAAATTTGAAACAGGCCGAATAAGATGCGGGCTTGAAGTGTCTTTCTAACAGTGCGCCACGCGGCGCTTTTGCATGAAACAGATACCTTAAACGGGCTCTGCGCGACGACGCAGGGGCAGAGAAATTTTGCAGAGGGGAGAAGTGATATGGGTTGGAATCCTTTTCGGTGGAAGAAAAAGGAAGCGGCGGGCAACAGAAGGCGGGTGCTGATAGACAAACACGCCGCCATGGCAGCCTGGCGCCAACTGCCGCAGTTTTATGCGCTCGTCCGTTTGATCGGCCAGAACCGCGGCGAAGCCATGATCCGCGTTTGCGACGAATACATTGAAGGAAGCATCCAGTGGAGGGCTTTTGAAGGCGACGCTGAGGAGGATCTTTTTTGCGGGATCATCGGCGGCTTTTTCCAGTATGAAGCGCAGATGATCCTCGATGTGCGCCAGCAGATCATAGCGCTGTGGGGACAGTGTGAAAATGCAGATTTGCGCGATTTGCTGGACCGAAACAATCTGCCGTCCAATCAGTGGCGCATTCCAACCAATCCCATGGAAGATGACCTGTGGAAGGGCGTCAATTGGATCAACAGCCACGACCCGTCCATCGAACGGCGCCGTCAGACGCTGCGCCTGATGATGAAGCTGCAGCGTGGATACGACCCGCGGCAGAAATCGACCTTCGACACGATCAACATCGATTTGATCGGGTTGGAAGGCGCTCTTAAGGATCGGAGAACCCATGCCAGTACGGGCTATCCCAGCTCGGTCGGCGGCGAAGCGCTCGCTGAATTGATCGAGGATTACGCGATGACCGCGAACCTCGTCCCCGGCGACGGAAGCCGGGCTTGGGACGATCTGGCCTGTTTTCTTTACGGTGCTTACGTACGGGCGCAGTCGGCGCCCGACGGCAACAAGCGGTCATCCCGTGCGATTTTCATTGCGACCCTGCGCAAGGGCGGCCGCCCGATCCGTGTGCCCAATCATGCGCTTGACTGCATATTGCAGGGTCCGAACTTTGCCAGGTAACACCTGAAAGGTACGACATCGCCCCTATTTGGTCGTGCCCGTACCCCTTTGATGTCGAAAACGGGCAGGACGGCGACGTTGCCTCTTGCGACCAATGCGCATGTCGTCATGGTACGGTTTGGCGATGCAGCGGAGGTGCGCATGCGGTTTTCAGGGCTGAAGATCCTGACCGAAGGGTTGACGGGCAACAAGGGCTGGGGGCCGCATTGGCGCAGCCCCGAGCCCAAGCCCGAATATGACATCGTCCTGATCGGCGGCGGTGGCCACGGCCTGGCCACAGCACACTACCTCGCTTCCGTGCATGGCATCACCAACGTGGCGGTGCTCGAGAAAGGATATCTCGGCGGCGGCAATGTCGGGCGGAACACGACCATCGTGCGCGCCAACTACATGCTGCCGGGCAACTCGGAATTCTATTCGCATTCGCTGAAGCTGTGGGAAGGTTTGGAGGAAGACCTGAACTTCAACGTCATGCACTCGCAGCGCGGCATCATCAACCTCGTGCATTCGGACGGGCAGCGCGACGCCTTTGTCCGGCGGGGCAACATGATGCGCGGGCAGGGCGACGATGCCGAGATGCTGAGCCCGGATGAAGTGCGCAGGCTGCTGCCGATGATCGACTATGATCAGACGCGGTTCCCGATCTTTGGCGGGCTTTATCACAAGCGCGGGGGTACGGCGCGCCATGATGCGGTGGCCTGGGGCTTTGCCCGGTCGGCAAGCGACCGGGGCGTGGACCTGATCCAGCAATGCGAGGTGACCGGCATTGACGTTGAAGGCGGTGTGGTCAGGGGCGTGCAGACCACGCGCGGCCCGATCCGGGCCAAGAAGGTGGGCATGGTGGCCGCGGGCCGGTCGTCTCAGGTCGCCGCGATGGCAGGCCTGCGCCTGCCGATCGAAAGCCATGTGCTGCAAGCCTTTGTGACCGAGGGGTTGAAGCCCTGCCTCGATCACGTGGTGACCTACGGCATGGGGCATTTCTATATCAGCCAGTCGGACAAGGGCGGCCTCGTCTTTGGCGGCGATCTGGACATGTATTCGAGCTATGCCAGTCGCGGGAACCTGCCCTTGGCCGAACATGTGGCTGAGGCGGCGATGACCCTGATGCCGGTGCTGGGCAAGGCGCGGATGCTGCGCAGCTGGGGCGGGGTGATGGACATGTCGCCCGACGGGTCCTTCATCATCGACCGGACGGATATCGAGGGCCTCTTTGTCAATTGCGGCTGGTGCTATGGCGGGTTCAAGGCAACGCCGGCCTCGGGTCATACGTTTGCGCATCTGCTGGCAACGGGGCAGCCGCACGAGACGACCGTGCGCCACCGGCTGGACCGGTTTCGCACGGGGCGCGGGATCATGGACGAAGAGGCCACCGGGTCTCAGCACAATCTGCATTGAGGAGCGCATGGTGATGGCGGGAGCCTCCGGCGAGAGTTTGTTTGGCGAGATGAAGCAGGGGACCTGTCCCCGGGGGCCTGTCTGATGCGCATTGTCTGTCCGATCTGTGGGGCGCGGGACCGGCGCGAGTTCTATTACCAGGGCGCAGGAGTGGCTTTGGAGCGGCCCGCGCCGGATGCGGGTGATGCGGCGTGGGACGACTACCTGCATTTGCGTGACAACCCTGCGGGCGATCTGGACGAGCTTTGGAGCCATGACGCGGGGTGTGGTGTGTGGCTGAAGGTGACGCGCAACGTGTCGACCCATGAGGTAAAGGCCGTGCGTCTGGCAGGAGGCGCGTCATGAGGGTGGACGGCAAGGGGTTGATCGACCGGTCGCAGCCGGTGGCGTTCCGGTTTGACGGCAATCGCTATCGCGGATTTGCGGGCGACACGCTGGCCTCGGCGCTGCTGGCCAATGACGTGCGGCATGTGGCGCGGTCGTTCAAGTATCACCGCCCGCGCGGGGTGCTGACCGCCGGTTCGGAAGAGCCGAATGCGCTGGTCACCGTCGGGCGCGGCGCAGCGACCGATCCGAATGTGCGGGCGACGGTGCAGGAGATCTACGACGGGCTGGAGGCGCGGCCGCAGAACGCGTGGCCGTCGCTGGGTTTCGATCTGCTGAGCATGAACGATCTGGCTGCGCCGTTCCTGGGGGCGGGGTTTTACTACAAGACGTTCATGTGGCCACGCGCCTTTTGGGAGCGGGTCTATGAGCCGTTTATCCGGAAGGCGGCAGGGCTGGGCGCCTTGGGCGAAGAGAAGGACGGCGATCACTACGAGAAGGCCTATGCGTTCTGTGACCTGCTGGTGATTGGGGCCGGTCCGACGGGGCTGGCGGCGGCACTGGTGGCGGCGCGGTCGGGCGCGCGGGTGATCCTGGCGGATGAGGACCATCTGATGGGCGGTCGGCTCAATGCCGAGACGCTGGAGGTCGACGGCAAGCCGGGACATGTCTGGGCGGCCGAAGTGGTGGACGAACTGGCGCGCCTCGACACTGTGCGCCTGATGACACGGACGACCGTCACGGGTGCCTATGACGGCGGTACGTTCGGCGCACTGGACCGCGCGGCCCATCACGGGCCGCGCCCGGAAGGTGGCGTCAAAGAGACCTTCTGGCGGATCGTGGCGCGGCGCTCGGTGCTGGCGGCAGGTGCGCTGGAGCGGCACATCGCCTTTCAGAACAACGATCGGCCCGGGGTGATGATGGCGGGCGCAGTGCGCGCTTACCTCAACCGTTGGGGTGTGGCACCGGGCAAGGCGGTGACGGTCTTTGCCAACAATGACGATGCGCACCGGACGGCGCGTGATCTGGTTGCGGCGGGTGTGCATGTGGCGGCTGTTGTGGACAGTCGCGCGGACGCCGAAGCGCTGGGCGATTACCGTGTCATTGCCGGGGCGCATGTGACCGGGGCGCAGGGCCGCAAGGGGCTCGAGGCGGTGACGGTGGAGGGCCCGAGCGGGGCTGAAAAGATCGCGACCGACTGCCTTGCCGTGTCAGGCGGGTGGAACCCGACAGTGCACCTGACCTGCCACATGAACGGGCGGCCCACCTGGTCGGACGGGATTGCGTCCTTTGTGCCGACACAAGGGGCCATTCCGGGGCTGGTTGCGGCGGGCGCGTGCAACGGGGATTTCTCCACTTCGGCCTGTTTGGCGGCAGGGGCGGCGGCAGCGGCTGACAGCCTCGGAGCGCTTGGGATCAAGGCGGCGGACGTCGCCCTGCCAGCGGCGGAAGATGCGCCGTATGCCGTGGCGCCGATCTGGGCGGTGCCGGGCAAGGGGCGGGCGTGGCTTGATTTTCAGAACGACGTAACGGTCAAGGACGTGAAGCAGGCGGCGGCGGAAAACTACGCCTCTGTCGAGCATATGAAGCGTTACACGACCCAGGGAATGGCCACGGATCAGGGCAAGAATTCGAACGTGGCGGCATTGGCGATCCTTGCGGATGCGACCGGGCGGGGCATTCCGGAGACGGGGACAACGACGTTCCGTCCGCCCTATACGCCCGTGGCGCTCGCAGCACTTGGCGCAGGCGCGCAGGGCTCTGGCTTTGCGCCCGAACGTAAGACGACGAGCCATGCCGCATCCGTTGCGATGAAAGCACCGATGATTGCGGTCGGGTTGTGGTACCGCCCCTCGTATTTCCCGCGGGATGGAGAGACCACCTGGCGGCAATCCTGTGACCGGGAGGTCGGCCATGTGCGCGAGGCGGTGGGCGTGTGCGATGTCTCGACCCTTGGCAAGATCGACATTCAGGGGCCCGATGCGGGCACGCTGCTGGATTTCGTCTACACCAACATGTTCTCGACGCTCAACGAGGGGCGCGTGCGCTATGGTCTGATGCTGCGTGAGGACGGGATTGTCATGGATGACGGCACCACCGCGCGGCTGGGGCCGGCGCATTACGTGATGACCACGACCACCGCGGCGGCGGGGCAGGTGATGCGGCATCTGGAGTTCGTCACGCAAGCGCTGCATCCCGAATGGGACGTGCGGATCATGTCGGTGACGGAGCAGTGGGCGCAGTTTGCCGTGGCCGGGCCGCAGTCGCGCGACCTGCTGAATGGTCTGCTTGATCAGCCGATCGACAATGACAATTGGCCGTTCATGGCGTGTGGGCCGGTGTTGATTGGCGGGGTGGCCGGGCGGCTCTTTCGTATCTCGTTCTCGGGGGAACATGCCTATGAGGTGGCGGTGCCTGCACGCTATGGGGCCAGCCTGTTTGCTGCGCTTGTCAAAGCCGCCGAGGGCATGGGCGGCGGGGCCTATGGGATGGAAGCGCTGAACGTGCTGCGGATCGAAAAGGGGTTCATCACGCATTCCGAGATCGACGGACGGGTGACGGCTGGCGATATCGGCATGGGGCGGATGCTGTCGGCCAAGAAGGACTTTATCGGCAAGACGATGGCCGCGCGGCCCGGGCTTGTGGAAGAGGGGCGCGAACAGCTTGTCGGTCTCAAACCTGTCGGCCCGGTCAAGCAGCTGACGGGTGGTGCCAAGCTTTATTCGGACGGGCAAGAGCCGGTGCGCGCACATGATCAGGGCTATGTGACATCTGAGGGGATATCGGCCGGCTTAAGGCATGTCCTCTGGTTGGGAATAGACCGAGAAGGGCAGGAGCGGAATGGGGAGGTGTTGCAGATGGTTGACCACTTGCGCGACATCCGTACCCGGGTCGAGCTTTGCGATCCGGTGTTCGTGGACCCGGAAGGAGGACGCGCCCGTGGTTGATCTGGTGGCAGAGACCCCGCTGTCGCGGATGACAGAGCGTGCAATCGGGACCGTGACGCTGGCCGAAGTGGACCTCGGCGTGCTGATCTCCATCGCGCCTTACAAAGGCAAGGACATTGCCCCTGCCTTCAAGGCGGCACACGGGATGCCGTGGCCGGCGCCGGGGCGTGCGACGGGCAAGGCGGGCGCGCGGGCGATCTGGTTTGGGCGCGAGATGGTTCTGCTGGCCGGGCCAGAGCCGGACGCGGCCCTCAATGCCTATGCCGCGATGACCTTGCAGAGCGATGCGTGGGCCTGCGTCACCCTCACGGGTGAGGGGGCAGAAGACGTTCTGGCGCGGCTCGTGCCGCTGGACCTGTCGGCTGACAGCTTCAAACGGGGGCACTCGGCCCGCACGATGATCCAGCACATGAACGGGTCGGTGACCCGGATCGGCGCGGATACGTTCCTGCTGATGGTGTTTCGCTCCATGGCCGGCACGCTTGTTCACGATCTGGAAAGGGCGATGGAAAGCGTTGCGGCGCGGGGGTAGTGTCGCTCAGACGATTCCGAAGGAGCCTTGCCCACCATGACCCGTTTCGCGTTCACCTGTGCTGTTGCCCTCTTTGCCCTGCCGGCTTTGGCCCAAGAGGAGGAAAAGGCTGAGTCCTGTGGCTATCAGGCCGACGTTGTGGCCGCGGTGCAGCAGGCGCGGCTAGACCGGGTGGCGGAGCGCAAGGTGGCCGATCACATCCTCGCGCAAGAGCCGACATGGCCGGAGAAGTACAACAACACCATCCCGTTGATCGCGCCCTGGGTCTACGAGCAGAAACGCCGGGTTATCCGCACCGAAGACCTGGCAGCCGCCTGGAACGAGCTGTGCCTGCAATTGCCCGAAGATGCGTTGGGGCAGTGACCTCTCGACTCTGACCCCGTTGACCCCATTATATAAGGCATGAGCCTGCCCCCGGGATTCCTTGATGA